>Ga0308160_10004526_pt1 | contig 14851 bp, 16 predicted proteins | sample PhyFR1_FD_201036 | JGI IMG/M metagenome (GOLD analysis project Ga0308160, IMG submission 201036) | Phyllosphere microbial communities from UC Gill Tract Community Farm, Albany, California, United States - DLSLF.R1 | ecosystem: Host-associated > Plants > Phyllosphere > Unclassified | place: USA...
AGAAGTTTATTTTATAGCTAATTAGAATTAATGCCTAAATATAGATGGAGTAAGCATGTCTGATTTTATTATTTTATTAATTATTGTTGCTATTTTATCGGTTATTTTACCTTTTATTTTTGTGCTCTATTTATAAATACCCCCTTCTTTCCGGCCATGCATGAGTAAAGTCGAACGGTGAATTTTATTCCCAGCAAGAACAGATAAAACCGTTAGAATAAAATTGAGCATTATCGCCTTAGTTGCTCACATCTACTAAAAACCACCTCTTTTATGTGTTTGTTGGGGCGTTTATGGGAAATAATAGATATGATGAACTTATTAACGGACAGTAAAAGGAATTAATTTTTGTTTATTGATCATTTTTATCGTTAATGATTGGCAAAAAAATTTTCTTTCCGTTTAGTGAGCGTTTTTATTTGTCAAATCCGGATCGGTTGTAAGCGTAAAGGCAGTGCCGTATTAACGGTTAATGAGAAGTGAGATCCACTTTCCAGGGCAGAAGTTCGGCCACTTTATTACAGGGCCACTCCGGCAGTACACTCAGGATATGACGCAGATAAGCCTCCGGGTCGATTCCGTTGAGTTTGCACGTACCGATCAGGCCGTACAGCGGTGCGCCGCGCTCACCACCATGGTCGCTGCCGAAGAAGATGCAGCTCTGGCTGGTACATCTGATGGGCACGATGTCGCTGATCCAGCGTATTGTTACCGGCGCGGTTATATTCGCGTTTTCACAGCTGCTTTTCTGGGTTAATGACTCTACCAGCGTGCTCTGGTGGGGATTTGTCACTGTGATATTCAGCGTTGCCGAGGCGATCTTGCTGCCCAACCTCAGTGTGCTGCTCGATCGGCTGGCGCCGGAAAAACATCGTGGTGCCTACCTCGGCGCGTCTACGCTGGTTATATTAGGTTTATCTCTGGGACCGTTTGTAGGCGGTGCGCTGCTGGAGTGGTACGGAAAAGCGGTTTTTTGCGTTATGGCGTTCGGTTGCCTCACTATTGCCGCGTTGCTACTGATTAATCGATCCGCAACCAATACCCGATTGGAATAACATCAATGAACAAAAACGTTACCCTAATTACTGGCGGCTCGCGCGGTATTGGCCGAGCCACGGCGCAGGCGCTGGCGGCCAGAGGTGAGGCAGTCTGCATCGTTTATCGCTCGCGCGAGGCGTGCGCGCAGGAGTTGGTGGAAAGCATCCGTCAGCAGGGCGGCGAGGCGCTGGCGATTCAGGCCGATATCGCCAGCGAAGAGCAGGTTGTCGCGCTGTTCCGGCGGATCGATGCGCAGCTTGGTCCCCTCACAGGTCTAGTAAATAATGCAGCTATGATGTGCCCACAGGCTCCAATCGAAGCGTTAACCAGCGAACGGCTGGCGGCGATGTTCGCCACCAACGTGACGGGCAGCTTCCTTTGCGCACGTGAGGCGGTAAAACGCATGTCGCAGCGCCACGGTGGTCGGGGCGGAGCGATCGTCAACGTCTCTTCGGCGGCCTCACGGCTAGGCGCACCGCATGAATATCTGGATTACGCGGCGTCGAAAGGCGCCATCGACACCTTTACCACCGGCCTCTCTCTAGAGGTCGCGGCGCAGGGCATTCGCGTCAACGCGGTTCGGCCCGGCTTTATCTATACCGATATGCACGCTGACGGCGGAGAGCCGGGGCGGGTTGATCGGGTCAGGGAACTGATACCGATGAAGCGAGGCGGTACGCCGGAAGAAGTGGCGCAGGCTATCGTCTGGCTGCTGTCGGACAAGGCATCCTACGTGACGGGAAGCTTTATCGATCTGGCAGGCGGCAAGTAACGCAGGCCCTCCCGCATTGGCCGAGGGGCCATCGCTTAATGCGCGTCAATAAACACACGATGGAACAAATACTCACCACGACCGCAACCCTGGAACGGGGATACCTCGCTTATCAGGGCAATGCCCTGTCGGTGTTTGATGAACAAATAATCCGGCTGGGCCACTGGCAGGAATGCGTCGAAAACTTCAGGAAAGCACTGAATGCCGATGAGAACGTCATGCCAATGCAACGAGACTATGTTCATGAGGGGCTGATACGGATTGCCGATCGGCTCATGGATTTACAGACGAAAACCCAGATACATCGAAAATGACGTCTATGCCGGAACCCCCGAAAATTCCGCCTCGATTGTCACTTCTGGCGACAACTTATTTGGCTCTATGGGGCGAAGCTGCAAAATGCGACATTTGTCTCTTTAGCCAGTGGAGCTGTCGCCCGCCAGTGTTCTGATCCGCTGGCGTAGAGTCTCAACCGGCAGAGTCTCAATGTCCGGTAGCATGGTCACCAAGGACAATGCCTGGATAGCCAACACAATCGTCCTTGGCGGCTTACTCTGCTCATAACGGATGTAGGTACGCATCGATATACCAAATTCCTCCGCTGCCCGTTCCTACGTCCAGTCAAGCCCCATCCGCCAAAGTTTCAACTCGAATCCCGTCATCGTTCACCCACTCACTTTAATATGCCATTTTGTCACACTATACCTTTATAATCTTGTTTTTCACACCAGGCAAAATATTGGCGGGTTCTCGTTTGGGTCAGTTTGGATATCGAAAATTATTTAAGAGTATTAAATAATTTATTTTGCTTATATATAGCCTGTATTCGACATACTTGCGAACAGCTATATCCTGTAGCATCAGCTGTTTCTCGAATACTCAGTTTCTTAATCTGGCGGTAGTACAGTACTTTCTGGTGACGCTCACTATCGGCTTGTTTACCCCGGTACTTCCCCAACGTATGTGCGCGTTCAATTCCCTGTTTTTGCCGCTGACGGCGACTCAGCCAGTCCTTATGTGACATTGTGGCCATCAGGTCGATAAGCATGTTATTAATGGCGGTTATCACGGCGCGGGTGATCGGGTCAGCTTGCGAAGGGTCTTTCTCTGACAGCGCCTGCAATGAAGTGGGGACATCCAGGCTGACAATCCGCAGTTCGTGTTGTTCGATCTGCTTTTTCAGCGTCATCCAGTCGCTGTTGCTGAGACGGGTCAGGCGGTCTATCTGCTCGACCAGCAAAATATCATTGCGGTGACTGTCCATCAGTAAGCGCCCCAGTTCCGGGCGGTCAAGTTTTGTCCCACTGATGTTTTCCCGGTAGTAGCTGGCGATTTTATGTCCCCGCTCCTGGACGAACTGCTCCAGCATCTCTTTTGCCCGATCGGCGAACTGATCTTCCGTCGATGCCCTTAAATAAGCTCTGATGAACATTTTTCACCGCATTATCGCATTTAGGTTATTGCATTTACTCTATCGCATATAGGTTATGTCATTCACCGTGTGTCGCCACGTTTTGGTTATGCCGTCAGGGTGTACCCTTATGCGATAACCATTTTTGTTAAAGATACTGAGTGTAATAATTTACAAAGTAAACTATATGGCACGGAGGCAGATCCTTTCACTGTCGGAAAGAGAATCATTACTGGCATTACCCGACGATGAGTTAACGCTGACCCGAATGGCGTATTTCAGTGAGCAGGATCTGGCATTTATTAATGCTCACCGTAAACCCACCAGTCGGTTTGGTTTTGCCGTTCTTCTCTGTTATCTAAAAAATGTCGGTTTTGCTCCGGATAAAAAATCGTCCCCTCACGCAGAATTACTCAGGATCATCGGTGCCCACCTTAAACTTTCAGCAGAACTCTGGCCGGAATATATTTCCAGCCGTGATACCACCCGGCGTGAGCACCTGAGTGAACTTTATCGCTATCTGGAACTGAAGACCTTTAACGGGGCGCTTCAGAAAGAATGCATCCAGTATCTGCTCCCTCAGGCCACCAGAACAGATCGGGGCATGTTGATCGCAGAGGAATTACTGATGCATCTGCACCAACGGCGAATTATTGTTCCTGGTATTGATGTTGTGGAACGTACCTGTGCTGAAGCAATGACGCTGGGTGATAAAGCGGTTTATACCACGTTGAATGCGCAAATCAGCGCTTGAGGCGCTACTGGTGACAACTGAAAAACAAATCTCCCGTTTGACATGGTTGCTTCAGCCTCCAGGAAAAATCAATGGAAAGAATGTTCTGCAACATATAAATCGCCTTAACACCATCGAAGCACTGGCGATACCGGAAGGTGTGGAGAGAACCGTTCACCAGAACCGGCTACTGAAACTCGCGCGGGAAGGCCGCAAAATGAGCAGCCGCGAGAGCCGTTACTTCAGCGCGATGCGCATCACATCATCCGGCGCACTGGCTTCTTTCTCGCGGCTGGCAGCCTGTTTGATGCTGATATACAGCGTTTGACCATCCGCAGACAACGCCAAGCTATTCGGGTGGATCGGCGTTTTGATGGTGTTTAGCAGGTGGTGACTCTGGGCATCGATCACGCTCACTTCGCCCGCCTGACGGGGGGTCACATAGACTTCATTGCGCACAGGGTTGAACAGTACTGCCAGCGATTCAGGCACATCGATCTTACCCAGTATGTTGCCGTTGCGGGTGTCTACCACCAGCACCTGCGGCTGCTTGGAGTCAGTGATAAATGCACGATGGGTAGCGATATCCAAGCTGATGTTCAAGAAAAAGTGTTCTTTGGATGCGTCCAGCTTTTTACGCGACAACACCTTGTTGCTTTTGGTGTCGATGGTCACCAGTTCGCCGTCAGCATTGGTCACAAACAGGCGGTTGGCGGCCGAGTCCAACGCCAGGCCAGTGCCTAACTTACCGGTATGAGTGATGGTGGTACGCAGGGTCAGATCCTCGCCATTCACTACCCATACTACGCTAGATCCGCCCACTCCAGTGATGTATAGGGTATCGGTGTCGGCATCCACCACCAACTCACACGGTGCCAATGGCTTTACAGTTTCGCTGCCTTTGCGCGAGTCCAGCACCAAGCGTCTCATGACCTTACCGGTTTTGGCATCGATAGCAGTTATCGCACTGTTCACCCTGTTGCTAAAAAACAACATATTGGTTTTGTTGTTGATGGCAGCGCCTAACGGATTGATATCATTATGGATAATCTGCGTCACATCCAGTGTGGCCGGGTTCAGGCGATAGACCACGCCGCCCTTGTCCAGTTTGCGACTTTGCGAGGTTGCCAGATACAGTGCATCCTCGCCCTGGCTATACACCAGTTCACAGGCACCTTTGCCAATCGGCTTACGCAGTACTTCCCGCGCGGTTTGCGCCGACAGTGAGCCGGAAAATAGCACTATAGACAGCAGCATCAGCGGGAATGTCGCATTTTTTCCTTTTTTAATCAATTATTTAATTGTCATCTCCGTATAGTGAAAATCAATGTGCTGCCCAACCAGCGCCGGGCAACGGTAACAGCATTTGTGTCAATATCAGGTTTTGTCTGCGCACAGCAGCGCCCACCAACTGTCGATGGTCGGATTGCGGGCAAGTGCGATAAAGTCGATATCACTGCGGAAGGTACGCCAACGGGCGGCCAGTTCCATGATGCGTACCGAATCCAGTCCGTAGTCGATAAGGTTTTCATCGTTGCCCATATCTTCGCTATCTTCATCCAGCAACGGCAGGATCTGCTGGCGCAGCGCTTCTTTGCTGACGATGCCCGGCAGCAAAGAAGCTGTGGTCACTACCTGCCCACAGCACTCGGCGGTGTAACGCAGTGCCATCAGGTGTTTTTCACGCGAGAAGTCCGCTAGGCCATCGGACACCATAAACGGCTGGATGTCGCGCATGAAGGCATCGATGGCGGTGGTCAGGCAGCCGATGTGAGCGTATATACCGCAGATGATCAGTTGATCGCGGCCAGCACAGTGCAGGATTTCCTGTAGCGGCGAACGGTGGAAGGCGCTGTAGCGCCATTTATCCAATACGTTGTCATCTTCATCCGGCGCTAACGCGGCGATAATTGCCTGCTGCTCTGGATGCTTGTTCAAACCCGGCCCCCACAGGTCGTTCAGTAGCGCGCGATCTTCATCGCTTTGCTGGTTCGGTTGGGCAGTATAAAACACCGGAATACCCTGCTGTTTACAATAGCGGCGCAAGTTGGCGATGTTTTCTACCACATGTTTGATCAGCAAGCTGTCTGTCCCCCAGAAGTTGAGGAAATACTGCTGCATGTCGTGGATCAGCAGCGCGGCGCGCGGCGATTCCAGTCGCCAGTTGACTTTGTTGTCCGGCAATTGGTTGGCGGTAGGCAGCGCGTAATCATTCAGTTCTGGAATAGTCATCAATTCATTTCTCTAAGCCTGTTGTTGCGTTTCAAGGCGCTGGCGCAAGCGTTTTTTGTCCACTTTGCCAATCGCTGTCAACGGTGGTTGTCTATCTGAATAAAACGATCTGGCAATTTGAAATCCGCGACCCCCTGCTCGCGCAAGTGACGACGCAGCACCACCGCCTTCAATGGGGTGTCAGCGATGATATAAGCACAGCTTTTTTCGCCCATTAGCGCATCCGGCATCGATACCAGCGCCGCGTTGATCGCCTCTGGATGACATAGTAACAAGTTCTCGATCTCTTCAGCGGCGATCTTCTCACCGCCACGGTTGATCTGATCCTTCTGGCGCCCCTGTACGGTGAGGTAGCCATCTTCACTGAGGCTGATCAGGTCACCAGAGCAGTAAAAACCCTCAGCGTCGAAGGCACTGGTGCTGTGCTGCTGGCTGCGGTAGTAGCCACGGAAGGTATAAGGGCCACGAACCATCAAGCGCCCCACAGCCCCTATTGGCAGTGGGTTGCCATCATCATCCGCGACCCAAACTTCGTCATCTGGCGACATCGGCCGTCCCTGAGTGGTCAGGATATGCTGCGGATCATCGTCCAGGCAGGTGTCGTTCACCAGCCCTTCCGCCATGCCGAATACCTGTTGCAATTGGCAGCCAATTTCGGTCTGAATGCGTGCTGCCAGGGTTTCCCCCAGTTTGGCACCGCCCACCTGTAGCAGTTGCAGGCTGGCCAACGCGGCGTTGCTGCCCCACTCTTCGATCGCCTGTAGCCACAACGTCACCGCTGGCGGCACCAGCGCCGTCACGTTGATACGGTGTTGTTCGATCAGGCGGAAGCACTGCGTGGCATCGGGATCGGTGGCAAACACCACCTGCCCGGCACCGTAAAACACCCCTAGCACTCCCGGCGAACTCATCGGATAGTTATGGCCGACCGGCAAGGCGCACAGGTAGCGGGTCTGTTGGTCGAAACGGCGGATCTTGCTGTAGTCGTCGTCGTTGTGGGTCCGTGGGATCAGCTTCGGTGTGCCAGTGCGGCCACCGGAAAGCTGGAAAAATGCCATTTGGTCGGCGGCAGAGGGCACAGCGACAAAGCCGTCGCTGGTCTCTTCCAGCCAGTGGGTTAGCGCCAATTCACCCTGCTGTTGGTTGCGCAGTGCCACTACGCGCAGTGACGAATGTTGCGCACGAAAGTGCTTCAGGAAGCTATCGTCGGCAAACAAGGCATGTTCACGATCGGCAATCAACAGCACCGGTTTGATCTGAGTTGCGTAGGCGTTCAATTCACTGCGCTGATGGCTGAACAGTGCATTGACCGCCGCTACGCCAATTTTCAGCAACGTGAAAAACACCACGTAGAATTCCACCACATTGCCCCATTGCACCAAGGCGGTATCACCGGGTTGCACACCACGGCGCAACAACGCCGCCGCTAAACGCTCGGAAAGCTGGTTCAGTTCGCGGTAGCTCAGGCTACAACGGGCATCGGTCATCGCCAGAGCGTCGTTGGTGGCCTGACGGTCAAGAATATCTGTTAGCGGCTGGTCAATCCAATAACCGCGCTCACGATATCGGCTGGCAAATTCTGCTGGCCAGGGAGTAAAGATAATGCTCATGTTGTTACTACCCTTGATGTAACCCAAAAGCACGCAGGATGGTGCTGAGTTTGGTGTCTGTTTCATGCCATTCAGATTCGGGGGAAGAGCCAGGCACGATGCCAGCTCCAGCGAACAACCGCACTTGGTTGCCGTCGACAGTGCCACAGCGGATAGTGACCACCCACTCACCGTTGCCCACAGCATCGCACCAACCCACAATGCCGCCGAACAGGCCACGATCAAACGGTTCCAACTGTTTGATCAAGGCATGCGCGGCTGCGGCTGGCATGCCACACAGCGCTGGGGTTGGATGCAGCAAGCAGGCCAGCGACAATGCGCTTTCGTCGCGCGAGGCCACTTCTCCATCGATCGGGGTGGAAAGATGCCACAGCGTGGTGGTTGTCAACAGTTCAGGGAACTGAGGCACGTTCAGGTAGTGGCTGCGGCTGGCCAGCACCTGCCGTATGCCTTCGGTGACGATGCGATGCTCGTGACGATCTTTCTTTGAGGCCATCAATTGCTGCCCAACCACTAGGTCGCATTCAGCATCGGCCACACGCCGGGCAGAGCCAGCCAACGGGTTAGAATAGAAGCGTCCGTTAGATTGGCGTAGCAACAACTCAGGGCTGGCACCCAGTAACGCCCCCCGTTCCAACGGCACATGGAAATGGAAGCCGTGAGGGTTCTGCACGATAACGCGCGCCATCAGCGCATGGCAATCCACCGGCTGACAGGTCTCAATCTCCAGCAGGCGCGATAATACCACTTTGTCCAATTGCTCAGTTTTCATCGCCACGACCGCATCGCTCACCATCTGCATAAAAGACTGCTGGGTCGGCACTTCGGCAATGCTGGCGATTTCTGGCCCGGTCGCCAGCGGCGATAAACCCGCTACAAAGGCGGCACGGTCAAAGCAGCGGCTTTCATACGGGATAAACAATGCGGAAGGCTGCTGGGTATCGAACGGGATAGCACCACACAGTAGCGGTTGCTTTATGCCCGCCACGCGCGCTTCGGCAAATGCCTGGCGCACCTGCTGCTGAAATTTACCTTGGAGATCACCACCTTCTGCCGCCGGTTGCGTCACTTGAGTAAAACAGCCAGCGGTGATCAGGCTGCGGAAGGGAGAGGTAAAGAAGAAGCCTGATGTAGGGGAAATGTCAGTGCAACATTGTTTAGCAACGCTATTTTGCAGTGCCTGTAGACTAGTACCCTTCGCGGTAATGCTCATTGCAACACCTTATTTTATTGACTGATAAATATGATAATGATAATTATTTATACGATAAATTGTTCTCTGAGATTCGCCGTGTCAATAAATCTAGCCACATCCTACACATCAAAAGAACGCTATAGAGACGGTGGATTTCAACATGCCAATGATAAGCATTATTATTTAAATCTACAGCTCATTTTATGCGGTATGTGACTTTTAACCGCTAATGGGTTGCACCTCCGGCTTACTTAACCGAACCTGGCGCAGCCCGGTCATGGTGAAGGCCAGCAGAATACCGCAAGCCACGGTGCCAAAGCTGCTGGCGCTGATCGCTGGCAGCATAAATGCCCCCATCGTTCCGAGCAACAGCACGCCCAGCGCATCGCCAGCAGCGAGTGACCACCCAAGACGAAGAAATCGTCGTCAGCGAACACCTGCTCACGCTGTAACAAACGGACAAACACCACAGCAATGTCAGCTTCCCGCCCGGCCTGTGGCTCGCGGCCAATCTTGCGATCGCTATTCTGCGGCTGCGGTAATGCCTGACGATCCATCTGGCCGTTGGCGCTCAGCGGCAGTTCATCCATTTCCACCAGCGCCACTGGCACCCTATGCGGTGGCAGGCGATCGGCCAGCACCGCACGCAGCACCGCCAGATCCCATGCCACGCCCGGTTGTGCCACCAGATACCCCACCAGTTGGCGCGCGTCCCCCCCCCCTCTGCACTGGCGTACCTTGCAGCACTAACGCATGGGTCACCGCTTGGCGCACACCCGGTAGTGACAGCAATGCATGATTGATTTCACTCAGCTCAATGCGCTGCCCACGAATTTTCAGTTGATCATCGCTACGCCCCAGATATTCCACCTCGCCACCCGGCAGCCAACGCACCACATCGCCGGTGCGATACATTCGGCCGCCCTCGCCTTAGGGATCAGCCACAAAGTGGCTAGCGGTCAATTCTGCCCGCCCAAGGTAGCCCCGCGCTAACTGGATACCAGTCAGGTATAAATCGCCTGCCACGCCAAGCGTTACTTGCCGTAGGCCTGCATCCAGAATACGTAGGCTGGTGTTCCACACTGGCTGGCCAATCGGCACGTTGGCACCGGTCACCCGCGCCAGCGCGGTGCCGTAGGTAGGATGCCAGGTGACATCCACCGCCGCCTCAGTCGGGCCTTACAGGTTATACAACGGCAGCGCAGTGCGGCTTTGCCACAGACGGCACAACTCTGTTGGCAGCGCTTCACCACGACAGAATACCTGACGCAATGAGGCGCAAGCAGCTATCGCTTGTTTGCCGTCCAGCGTGGCGACAAACGCTGCCAACATCGACGGCACAAAGTGCATAGTGGTAACCCGGTTCTGGGCGATCAACTGCTGTAGCTGTTCTGGATCGCGGTGCGCCTCTGGCGGTGCCATCACCAACCGTGCACCTACCATCAGCGGCCAAAAGAACTCCCAGACCGACACGTCAAAACTACACGGCTTTTTTTGCAGCACTACATCATCCGCCACCAACGGATACTGATGTTGCATCCACAGTAGTCAGTTGACGAGCGCCTGATGGCTGATCAGCCCCCCTTTCGGCCGGCCCATGGAACCTGAGGTAAAGATGATATAGGCCGCGTGATCCGGCGTCGGGCCAGTAACCACCACCCCGGCTGCGTGGTCAGTCGGCAGCGGCGCATCGTACAGCAGGACGTCGCGCTGACCAGCAAAGCGCGCTTGCTGAGCCGGGTGGGTGACGATCAGGCGCGGTGCAGCGTCCTCCAGCATCATTGCCAGCCGTGCGTCTGGATAGCCGGTGTCCAGCGGCAGGTAAGCGGCTCCCACCTCGACAATGGCCATCAGCGACAGGAATACCGAACGCGGCAGCATCACAGCCACAATATCTCCTGTCCGCACGCCCTGAGCAGTCAATTGACGCGCCAACGCACCAACCTGCTCGCGGGTTTCACGATAGGTGAAGCTGACGTGGGCATCCGCCAATGCCTGTGCTTGCGGCGTGCGCTGGGCCTGTTGCGCCAGCAGTTCGCTGAGGGTGGTCGCTGGTACCGGATGCACGGTATCGTTGATCCGTGCCAGCAAAGCGTGGTCTTCAGGAGTCAGCATGTCGGCTTCGCCGATCGGTAGATCCGCCTGAGCAGCAAATGGTGCCAGCAGCAGCGGTAGGCGTTGCAGATGAGCCTGCAATTCCTGGTGACTGTAGCGTTCAGCGTTAGCCAGCAGCTCAACTTTCAACTGATTGTTCTCACCAATAAACAGCACGATCTCCAGATCACGCACTGGCCCGGAGGCCAGATCATGGGTAATGCCTGCAATGCCAGCGAAATCCAGTTGATATTCAAACATCTTGAAGTTGAATACCGTGCCATACAGTGGCTCGGCATCGCCGATATGCCCCAGATCACGCTGCACCTGTTCAGCGTCATAACGCTGGTGACGGCGTACACCCTTTAGCTCGCGGCTAATGCGCGCGGCGGCCTGATACAGTGTGGCTTGGAGTTCGAGATGCATTTCCATCGGTAGCACGTTGATCACTGGCCCAGCGGCGCACAGCGCGACCGAGCCGGTACGGCGCATGAATATAAAACCGGCGCTGAAGCAGGGTTGACCTCTCAGATGCGATACCCATAGCGCCAGCAACGCCACCGCCACATCAGTAGCGTTCAGCTTTTGTTGGCCAGCGGTATACACCAACGTGGCAAATGCCTGCTTATCGCAATGCTGTTCGAGGCGGTGAATACGCGGCGTTGGCACTTGGCCAGCCAGCGGCTGCGAGCAAATCGTCGTCACTGGCGGTAACTGGCGCGCTTTGTCGAACCCAAAATCGGCATCGCACTGCCATGCGGGTGCCTGCTGATAAGCCTGATACTCCGCCACTGCCTCGCTGAACGGGGTAAAGGGTGTCGGCTCCTGCGGCTCATCGCAGCAAAGGTGGGTATATATCGCAGCGATGCGGCGAGCGATGGCGGTAAAGCTGCAGCCATCCACCAGCATGTGATGATAGCGCTGATACCAGAACCAGCGATTATCTGCCAAACGCATCAGCACATGGCGGTACAGCCGTTTGCCATTCGCAGCGCGTAACTCATCGGAAAGGTCAATATCCATCAGCCCCCGCGCAGCAGCCTCAGCGTCCGGTGAAGACGCCAGATCGACAAATTCCGGTTCACGCACCGTCAGCCACTCATCCAGCCACTGTACCGGCACACCGTCGCGTTCCTCAAAGCGCAGCCGCAGCGTATCCACTTCGTTGAGACCCAATCCGATAGCCTGCAACAGCCGGGCTGAGTCGATCGATCCGTTGAATTCAACATAATGTGCAACGGTATAGGCGTTACAGTGCGAGGAAATTTGATCGGCCATCCAGATGCCGGGCTGATCCGCAACCAGCGGCATTTCGCCGACAATTAGCCCAGGGGTAGACATGGGGGATATGCACGATGTTGCTGCTCCCTTTATTGCTTGATACCGATTATGCGCTAGGCGGTAATACTGGCTGAAGATCCTGCCAATGCCGTTCCAACCACTCGGCACACTCGGTGCGCGCCGCTGGCCCGAATGCTACCGTCCAGTGAGCAGAGACCGCACAGAAATCCGGCCACAAGCTGTATTGTTATTGTTGTTCGTTACGTAGCACCAGGCTACGTTGCTGTGTTTCATCGAATGGATTCAGGTTTTCCATTCTGCCCCCCTTGTGTTGATGAAAGAGCTGGCTCCAACTGCACGGGACCGCTGGTAGCAAAGGATACGGCCCACACCGCCTGTAATCCGTCGGTTAGACCACCGCGCCAACAAAGCGCATCGTGTCCTCCTTCTACTACCCGGTAATGCACCCGATGCCCGGCATGGCTCAACAGCGTCGCCATTTGGCCACTGACTCGGTACACCAGCGTTTCATGCGAGCCAGCTTCCATAAACACTTTCAGCGCACCGGAATGACCCAAACCATGTTTTTCCACCTGTTGTATCAACCAACCAGCATCGTCCGGCATGGTCGGCTGCTGTAGCATGTCGCGCCGTGGCCACCAGAATGAACCGGACTGGCTGATCACCGCGCCAAAGCGCTGTGGCCAACGCAACCCGGCATACAGGGAAGACAGCCCACCGAAGCTCTGCCCCGCGACTACTGTGTTGGCGGGGCTGTCGCTGTATGACGCCCACTCGGCCACCTGCGGCATCAGTTCTTCCTGCACTGCCAACCAGAAATCTTCTTTGCAGGTCAGTTCGCGCGCACGCTGCTTCAGATCGATAACGTCGATCAGCACATATACCGCTTGCGGCAGCGCGCCCCCGCGTGTCAGTTGCATCAGCGGTTCCCACACCGGCATCTGCTGCGCCCAGAATTGACCATCGAGCAGAATAGCCAGTGGGCGTTCGGTTGGCTGGCTATCGCCGGTGGTATAGATCCAGACGTTGCGGCTGTTGCCCAGCCGCTCACTGCACCAGGTATGACGTTGCAGACGCGCTGGCGGTGCTGGCGTACAACGCCCGCTGGTGATCTCATACTCATCGAATGCGCGCCATGCCGGCTGCGGCGGCGCTTCCGGCAGATGCAGGCCAGAGAGAAAGTGGCCGCTAGTACCCGACCAAGCACGGCGAGGATTGAGTAGATCATGCGTGGCGCTGGCAGACACCTGATACCACCAGTGGCGCATGTTGTGCATGTTGCCGTGGGCGTCATCGCTGCTGAGCTCTGGCAGACACTCATCAAAGCAGGGAATAAAACAGTAACTACCACGCCAGTCACCGTTCAGCTCTGTCTGCCAATACCAGACGTCGGTACCATTCAGACGTTGCAAGCTCTGTGGGGGATTCGGCTGATGATGGTCAGTCAGGCAGTTAATGTGCACCCATACCCGCTGGCAGTTGGAAGTTAACTCGCATCCCTGGGGATCACGCCAGAAAAACGTAACTCGCCATCGGCCATTATCCGCTGGTTCCATCCACGGGGTGCCGCGACGAACCACTTGCAACCACCAGCCCGGGCTACCGGCATGGGGGCTGGTCAATAATTTGCTGCTTTCTATATTCACAATGCCTATCCGTTTTGTCGTTGGCGGTTCAGATAAACATTGGTCTTATCCGTAACGATAGGAGAACTAGCCTAGACGCAATGTAACGCAATAAGAAGAATAATATTGATACTTATTTGCATTTACAATGGTGTATTAACCTTGGAAACCGTGCAGAAATTGCACAATGGCGAGGGATGCTAGATACACAAGGTTATATCCCCTGCCGCAGCTGATTTCTTAATGCCTCAACCACGCAAAAACTACCACCACTCTTCCCGCTTCGCGCGGGTTATAGCAGCAAAGTAGGACACACCAACGAACCGCACATTATCTCGTTATTCTTTAGCCACTATCATTGGGTTAGGGCTAACATCAGCGATGGCCAACGCCACGCAGCAGACAGACACCACCACCGAAGAAAACACCGGTTTCAGCCGATAAAAAACTACGAGCGGAAGACACCATCGTGGTGACCGCTGCCAGGCAGAACTTGCAGGCACCAGGGGTTTCCACCATCACCGCCGAAGACATCAAGAAACGCCCGCCGGCGCGTGATATCAACGAATTGATCCGCACCATGCCAGGGGTTAACCTGACGAGCAACGCCAACAGTGGCCAAGGTGGCAACAACCGCCAGATCGATATTCGCGGCATGGAGCCAGAAAATACCTTGATCCTGATCGACGGCAGACCCGCCTCTAGCCGCAACTTGTAGTGGTCAACTAAAACTGGCCACCGCGTTAGAGTTTTTCCAGTATCGGTTTTCCGATTCGTTTGGTGGTAACCCACCGTTATATTCATGCGGCCTGAGCGCGCTGTAATACCCAACGATATAG
>Ga0308160_10004527_pt1 | contig 14850 bp, 29 predicted proteins | sample PhyFR1_FD_201036 | JGI IMG/M metagenome (GOLD analysis project Ga0308160, IMG submission 201036) | Phyllosphere microbial communities from UC Gill Tract Community Farm, Albany, California, United States - DLSLF.R1 | ecosystem: Host-associated > Plants > Phyllosphere > Unclassified | place: USA...
CGGCAACGCCTATATCTGGTGGTCCGTGGTCAGTGAGCCAGGATACGGATGATGATCCGCTAGGTCTGATCAGGAGGGAGATTGCCGTGATGAAGAAGCTAGAGTGAGTCATTTATCGTGTGCGAGATGAAAGCTAATGTCAGTCACCCAAATGTACGCCCTAACCCATATATAGCTAACATCAGTTAATCCATCTCTACGAAGCGATATCCGTACCCGACGCCGACGCATTATTCCTAGTATTAGAATACCTACCCGGAGGAACCCTCATGGAAGTCCACGTCGGGGGTGATACCTCCCAAGCAAAACCTCCATTCTCAAGGGAACAAGCAAGAGAATATTTCCGACAACTCTGTCTAGGACTAGAGTATCTACATCATAACGAGGTCGTTCATCGTGATGCACGTCTTTACCAACGTCTGAGCTGATGATAGATCAAACCAGATAATATACTCTTATCGGCCGACCGGGAGATTGTTAAGCTATGCGATTTTGGGGTGTCGGAAATGTTTGAGGGGGATGATAGGATACGACATACAGGTGGAAGTCCTGCTTTCCTTAGTCCAGAGTCGTTCCAAAGTATGTCCGAGTCTTTCGAAGGATGTCCATGGATCGGTGCTAATGATAGCAAACACACAAGAAGTACATGGAAAGGCGGTCGATATCTGGGCTCTTGGTACGTTCAACCTCAAGCCGAGCCGATGGACGTTGGACCTTCGAGCTAATGATAGGGGTCACGCTGTATTGTATGCTCACTGGTAAACTGCCTTTCAACGTGGAGAACCCGATAGATCTCTTTGAAGCAGTCAAAACCCAAGAGTACGTGGAGTGGACTTCGCAGCTGACGAAAGACCATTGATACCGACCGATTGGCCGCACGATCAAGCCGACCTCGTCAAGCGGATGTTGATCAAGAATCCAACAGATAGGATCAGGATGAGGGATATCAGAGTATGTCCTTCCATGTCAACAGAGCTGATTGTAGGCCCATCCATGGGTAACGGAACGTGGTGCCGAGGCAATGATTACAAAAGACGACAATTTGTACTATGTCGGACAACAGGTCGAGGAGCCTACACCGGAGGAGTTGGGTTTGGCTATTCGGCCCAGGAGGGGTATTTTGTAAGTTCATCCCATGGTCAGAGCTGATCTCAGTACCCTTATACGCGCTGTCCAAAAGTGAGTGGTTGTCTAAATGTGTACGAAAGGTGCTAATCCCAGAATGCGCCGACTTGGACACCTGCGCCGATCATTATCAGGCCACACATCTGGATCATCCGTACCAGGATCCATGGACTCCTACGTCTCCAACACATCCGACGATACTTCCGCAACCGACGTAGACGAGGACAGACTCAAGGGCTTGACTTCCTCCCCCGACTTTTCCGATAACGATATCCCAGTAGAACAACAAGATACTCCAGGTGTCCGAGCCACTTTACGTGAATCCCTACGCCGCCTCAAAGTCGAGACAGACCTCCGCCACCATTCCCGCCATACACACCATCAAGACTCTACTCATCGTCATGTTCATCATATCCACCACTTGAAACATCATATTAGGAGAAGTGGGGATTTGATCAGAGGAATGGATAGTCGTGGGATTGAACGGACTCAAAAGGGTGGAGGGATGATTACGGATTCACCGATTTCGGCCGATCCGCTCGAGATGAGGAATAGGAGATTGACCGAGACGGCGAGTTCGGATGCGACGGTGAAATTGGCGAAACTTGCTATGGAAGAGGAGAAGGAAGGGAGAGTGGGGTCGCCGGAGCCAGTGGGTTCGCCTGAACCAGTGGGATCCCCAGAACCAGTGGACTCGCCCACCAATATGGACTCGCCTGAACCAGTTGATTCGCCAACACCGATGGATTCGCCAACACCGATGGACTCGCCTACCCCAATGGATTCTCCCGAATTAATGGATTCGCCCGTATTGGTGGACTCGCCATCAGACTCGCCCCTGAATGAAGAACCAAAAATGACCGAATCACCGGTAGACGAAAAACCAACAATCATGGATTCTCCTACTGGTTTGTAATATTATCGTATTTGCTTCACACGCCGTCTTGTCTTGAATTAGAATCGTCATATGCATGATTTGTACAATTGTTTATGCTTGTGAAGGGGTTTGGAGAGCTTGCATCTCCTGCTGTAGCGTTACGACCTATGTATTAGCGTAAGCAGCGGATCTGGAGGAGAGTCTGGGAGGGGAAGAATAGGAGATGTGAGAAGGTTCCCTTGTTCGAGACTAGCGATCCACCGATATGTCCTCTTGAGACCAAAGGATTCGGATCTCGTGATCCTATCTCTTTTACTACATTCTTCCGCTGGGCTGCAACATCATAGAACAATCAAACTCACCTCATTACGTTTCTTCCCAACTTTCTCTTCACTCTCCTTAATCTGTCCTTCTACTCGTTTTCTACCATCAGCCCCTTTCTCCTGAAACTATTTGACCTTATGATTGAGGGAGAGACGAGACCTACATTTCAGACCTGATAAATTCTAATCGTTTCTCTACATTTGATTTCGCTTCATTTTGATCTTGGGGAACTAGGGCTGGACCTATTAATTTGTAGATTGTATTGTGGTCTTTTAATAGTGTGAATTCCTGGTTATTAGTCGGGGTCCGAGTTCCGTAGCTCTCAGTTTGAGGGTCTAGTCAGAAACTGTGGACCAGGGCAGATACAAGTCTGATGAGAGGGGACGTACCTTCAAAACCAGTTCGTTCTCTTGTAATTGCGAATCCAAGCGCTGTCTCGCTTCGATCACTCCAGACATTTCTAACCGTCAGCCCCTGTAAACCTTGGATTGACATACCAGCTTCTAATTTCTGGAAATCTACCGTTGTAGCTTGTAACTTTGCCTGTACGGCTGTCATCTTTGTTGCCATTGTATACGTATATGTATAGTAGACGTTGACACTGGACAGACGGTGTAGATAGAACAAGTTAATTGCTGACGTAATCTACCTCCACTTGACCCGGACAAGTAGTGATAACCTACAACCTGCTCTTGACGTTGTACACCTACCTTCATACAATGCTAATACGCTAGTATGCCTCTCCCTCGCCCTATTGGCGATCCATTCGCTACTAAAGATGAAGATCCACCGAACTCAACACCTGCAAAACGCCCAATCAGTTCTTCGGCATTTTCATTCCACCTAGGTCCAAAATCTACTTCGGAGGGAACTAGATGGAAACCAATAACTGCTCGAATGGATAGTGCATCGAAGGAGATCAAAGTGGAGAAGAATGATTGGACACCGATACGATCGAGAGAATTACCCCGGCCTAGAGCTGCTGAGACGCCATTACGGGAAATGACACCGATGAAAATGAAGCCACTCGATTCCCTTCCTTCCTTCTCGCTTCGTACGAGTACTCCTACAAGTGTAGAAGATCGAAAGAGGATGAATGATTCCCCATTCGCTCATCCTAATACGAAACGGAGGTTGGAAGAAAAACCTATGATCTCATTGATGGATACAGGGGTGGATTTGGGGGAGGGTATATATATTGAGAATGTCAAGAGGAGGGTGGAGGAGGAAGGGGTAGGGGTCAGTCCGAGGGGAAAGAAGATTATCAAGTACCATGGTAGAGGGTGAGTCTTTCTTCTGCATCGCCATGAAACAAGGGCGCAAGAGGGCTGATAAAAGTCCTATACCGCTATCATTCATATTGGGCAACGCCCTCAGTTCTCAACATTCCTCCCTCGTCCTTTTCTACGCCTCCCTCCAAAATACCTTATACCCAACTCGAACACCTAAAAAAGGAAGAATGACACCATCGGCCCTAACAGAGGGATTATACCCAAAACCCCCAACTATACAGGAACACATCAAGACAGCACCGGTCATTCTCAAACCGGTGGACGTGATAAAAGGGAGGACGGGGTGGAGTGTGATGTCATATTGCCAGGTCGAGAAGGGGAACTTGGATCAGGTGGTAGGGAAGGGTGTGGATGCGGATAGGATGGAAAAAGTAATGGTGATATTTCAACCTGTACCCTCCGAATGCTCAAAACTGGGGTTGGATCCTCGAATACTCAGTCTGAGACCGGGTGGAGCGTATACAATCGGTCTCTGGGGTCCATGGTCGACTACGAGTCTGAGCGATAGCGAGGGCGAGGGTACGAGCGAGGGCGCGGACACGAGTAATGTAGAAGGAGGGGGCGAGGGCACGAGCAAAGTAGAAAGAGAGGAAAAGGGAAAAGGGACAGGGACCGGAGAAGGGGAGGAAGCAATCACAGTTGTATTTGCAAGTAGATACCTAATCGCTGAGTTATAGTTGTACATCAAGTTGTAAACATGTATTAAAACCCGTATCCGTGCTATCCATCAGCACTCCTTGCCTGTGTACACAAAGATAAAAGATAGAAGCCACGTACCATCCCAGAATACCCATATGGATTCTGCATCAACATTCCATAAGGATATCCCATCCCCATCCCCATTCCTCCCATTCCCATTCCCATTCCGCCTAGTCCCATCATTCCTAATCCACCTAATCCCATTCCGTACCCTAGACCCATTGGGTAGTTTAGCATCGAGGTGGTGTAGGGTATACCGAGCCCGCCTGCGTAGTACGGGCTCATCTATCGTCAGTGGGATATGGGGCGGACTTACACTTCCTCCGCCGAGTAACATATTAGCGTCCTAGAGTTGCGTGGTTGTTATTGGCGAGTCAGGGATTTGATATATAGTAAGTATGGTGGTAGTGGAGTGAGGAGGTGAATAAGGAGTGGCCAAGGATCAGGAGTAAGTGGGGCGAATGAGTGGAGTAGGAAGAACAAAGCATAAGAACAACAAAGGAGGTCGTGTCAAAACCTAACTTTAACCTAATCCAATCTACCTTCCCCTTTCTCTCCACCATACGCCGCCCTCCGGCTCGCACTCAGATCCCGAGCAACACATTTATGTAATAACCAAACAAACATCCCGACTGTTGTCGTGAGACCAAATAGAGCGATGAAAGGGTGATCCATCGTCCATTGCTACACATCAGCTTGATCCCACTTGACTATGGAGAGCTTACTCCTGTGGTGATCAGAGTCATGGTAGCTGATCTTGATCCCCATTCTAATGCTGTTTCACTAATTTTTGGACGGAGGAAATGTTGATATACCCCCTCCAGGACTGAAAAGATGGATGCGCCCTCGAATGCGAGTTTGGAACCTTCAATTGTCGTATCGTAATATTCATTCTTGGGTGGATTGATGACTACCACACCTGGTAATTGGTTCTTTTTGATTCTACCATTAGCAAAAGCCTATCCGAGTAGAGGGTACACACCCGTAAGCCTGCTTGAGCCATCCCGCCCATTTATCCCCTTCGACATAAACGAACCATACTGGCCTAGAGAAATCTCTTCCACCCCTCCTCCATGCCTTGGCCACTTTTTGAAAGGATTCCAACTCTTTCTTTCCATCTCCACCTTTATTGAATGCGGCGAGCACGACAAGGGCTTGTTCTTCCGATTTCATAATTTCGTTAAAGTTGCTCGTCGTCAATTTCATGACGGTGGGGTACCGATGGAATTTGGCGAATTTCCGTAATTTGTCTTCAGATGTGGGGAATGATAACGACCCAAGTGGTCTGGATGACAAGGAGGAGAATGCGAGTAGGGCGGATGTTGGGGGTGGGTTTGCAATTGATAGATTTGAATATAAGCGTGAATCGACAGAGGTGTAAGCTGGGATATTGAGTGGTTCGAGAGTCTTTTTTACGTTGTCCTGCTATCAGCTTAGCGGGTATGAGAACGTACGAGGTCAGCGAGGCTAGTCTCGAAAGTCTGGAGGTAGAGAAAGAAGGCCTCGTCCGTTTGAACGATTTGCTCAAAGTCTTCCAATTTGATCGGTACCAACCCGGTCCTATCATCAGTCAAGAAACGAGTTAGACTTACGGTTTGACTGATTTAAGGGCGAATTCCCTGAGCTTGTCGAGTGATCTCGACCCAGTGTAGTCGTTTGATTTGCCGTTTTCAAGCCTATCATCAGGATTATCTAGATTGGGGACATACATTTTGATAGTAGGGAACCCTTGGACTCCATTACTTGTACACAGCGCTCGATGGGCATCACAATCGACAGCAACAATATTCATTTTATCCTTCAATTCCTCGGCCAGCTTGTCGTACGCTATCATCAGTTCCTACTACCTCGAATCCGAAGGACATACTCGGTCTGAGCCTTTTACAACTATCATTAGCTCTTTCCCGAAATGCTGACTCACTGTGAGCACCAAGGAGCGTAGAAATCAACAAGTACAGGCCCTTGCCTGGTGAATACATCCAATTCCTTCTCGTCTACCTCCATCACTCGCCCCTCTGGGTTTGGTCTCGTGCGCCCTGCGGAACCACCTTCTGATTCGGATGGCGCCATTGGTAGTTGTGTACGAGCGTATTCGGAGGAATGGGTCTCGATGAATTCCTCTAGTTTCTCGTATGTCCTTTCACCAGAGTATTGGGTTGGTTGGCCGTCTTTGTATAGTATTATTTGTGGGTCTGGCATTAGTTTTACTTTGGGGATGATGTTTAATCAATTTACAGAACTTGATTCCATTACTATTACATAGATCTGCCATTAGCTGATAGTTGACGATCAACCCAAAGGAAACTTACCACCCTGTGCTAAACAATTTACTTGGGCCATATGAAATCCGGCAAGACGTTCCAAATGCTGTTTGTCCCTCGCCAGCTTGGTCCAAGTAGGTGCAAATGCTCTACAGTGACCGCCTTACATCAGCTTGACAGTCTCAGGGCAGTGATAGCTTACATCTCGGTGAGAAATGCTCTACCAACCTACCCTCAGCTCAACACATTACTGATTATAGATGACTCACCACAGGCCCCTAGCTGTGTTTGCTCTGAAATCGCCATCTGTTAATTGACGTAGGTCCACATCTTCCTGTGCTATCACACTGTATGCTAATGCCAGGACTGCTGTTAGAGTTGGTATACGCATTATTGTCTAGTAATATAGTAGAGGTTGATCAGGTATAGCCATAGGTGTAGTTGATCAGTTGATTACGGAATCAAATTCGGGTATCAATCAGTCAACGATGACGCCTATCTATCTCGTTGTATCTATACATCATGAGCAGGATCCTAGTAAGTTGACTATAGAAGCAGCCCGGGATGTATGCATGGGACAGGGCTGACGAGAAGGAAACATTATTTGGAAAGAGCCTAACGCCGGCGGAGCGTCTACGCCAACACCAGCGTTCCCTCCAGAAAGCTCAACGGGAACTCGAGCGGGAGAAGAGCAAGTTGGAGGCTCAGGAGAAGAAGACTATGGCGGATATCAAGAAGAATGCAAAGGCTGGTAATATGGTACGTAGGCCGGAGGCCGCCTACCTGTGCGAAGGGCTATACTCCTGGGCTTGGCAGTCCTTCACATGCGATACAAGTACTGACAGCAGAACGCATGCAAGATCCTAGCAAAGGATCTGGTCCGTACACGTCGATATATCCAGAAATTCACCCAGATGCGAGTCCAGTTACAAGCCGTCTCGCTCAGGATGCAGACATTGAGGAGTAACGAACAAATGGCCTCTGCTATGAAGGGTGCTACGAGGGTAGGTCACTTGGGAGGTAACGCTGATAATAGGCAATGGGTCAAATGAACAGATCGTTGAATCTTCCTCAGGTAAGTCATCTCATATAAGACATACGAGTACAGGGTACTAATGGTAGATCCAAAAGATCATGAATGACTTTGAACGCGAGTCGTCGACTATGGATATGAAGGAGGAGATGATGTCGGATGCAGTAGATGATGCTATGGAAGATGAGGATGAGGGAGAGGGGGAGGAAGCAGAGGGAGACAAGATCCTGAAAGAGGTTCTTGATGAGATTGGAATGGGAATGAATGATGCCGTGAGTCCCATGAATCGAGGCTGGAGGCCGAGGTGAACGACCCTCGGAGCAGCGAGGAGGGACGCCTCGGAAAGTGAATAAAGGACCTCGCTGATGATAGCTCGCATCCGCTCCAACATCCAGCCTTACTGGACCAGAAGCTGCTCCTGCTTCCCGAGTGGCTGTTGCGGAAGGATTACCCTCTATGCCTAGTGAACCTCGGGGTGGCGGTGGCGCAGCAATGAGCTCGGACGAGATGGATCTTCAGAAACGCTTGGACGCTTTAAGGAGGGATTAGATGTCAAGCGGGAGAGTATGCGGGGATCTGATACTGTTGTCATATTAGAATGAATGCTACGCATATACTACCTGCTGCGGATGCCACGCCGGAGATAGTCGGAGTTATGATTCAATCGGGAATTCCACCCGACCACACCGGCCGAACCTTGCCCCTCCCTTATCTGATAATAATTTGGCACACCTACTACCACGAGACGAAAGTGGGCTAAGGGGTATCAGCAGAGGATCTGAGAAGGCTTAGCTTCCGAAATTGTGGTACGTGAGTCAACCTTTGGTATTGATATCTACCTCTACCACTATCATCACCACTACTACATGGTCATACCATGTTCCCACCCAACTTTCCTGCTACTGTGCAGTCGCCTACGTACTCACACTATTCAGGTTTCACACATACACCAACTACCTCGCCTATAGCTACTTCGTATTTCTCCCCATCGGCATATCCTCCACAACCATTCCAACAACAATCGTTCCAACAACAACCATTTCAATTTCAACCACAACAGCCATATATACCTCATACACATTCCAACTTGGTGCCGCCTAGTATGTCGAGTTACGACGAGGATCATGCTGGATCTAGTAATCCAGCAAAAAGGGCTATTGAGGAACAGGATCGAAAAGGAAGTATGGACGAGGGAGGGGGTAGTAAGAAGAAGAGAATTAGTTTGAGTTGTGCTCAATGTACGTCCTCTCCATCTCATTTCGGAAGGTGCTGATGACAGGTGCAAAGAGGAAACAGAAGGTTGGTCAATAGGTTGGATGAGCTGATGGCAGTGTAACCGAGAGTTTCCATGTCAGAACTGTAAGTCTACGAAATGAAATGTAGTCAATCATACGAATTGCGCTGATGGCAGGTCTTGGTATGTCCCCAATTAGATACTCTACTGACATCAGCGAGAAAGGTTCCAGAGTTATGCGTGAGTCAATAACTATCCTCTCCCCACCTTATCGTTCCACCACTGATTGCAGGTCCCCTACAACCCAGCCTCAACAGCATCAACAACGGGCCCAGACCCCAAAACCTCCTCGCGTCTCGAGAAAATCGAATCTGTCCTTTCAATCCTAGTACGCCACGTCCCAGGCGTAGGTGGCTACGATCAAATCCAACAATGGGCTTCAAGTACGTCTTTTTAATTGCAAGAGGGAAGAACTGATAAAAGGCCCAGCATTCCAGGCAGTAATGTCCTCTTCCCCCTCTGCTCCTGCCAGTCCTTCATTCTCACATGCTCCGCTTGTTAGTGTCCCAGAACCTAGGAAGGTTATTGCTGGACCGGCTAATATGCCTGATGTTGAGCGGGTGGGGAGCTCGGATGAGGAAGGGTTGGGTAAGGGCGTTGGGAGGGGATGGTTGGGTGATTTGGATGGGTGAGTTGTCTTCCTTCTTCATTCCCGTTTTCTCGATTCTCTTCCTTCTGTACTTCTACTTTCACTTTCGCTCCCCTCACAATATCCCTTTGTATGAGCAACGCTGACATACAGTGGTGTACCGGAATCTGTAAGCGTTACCCTGCCGTGCGAGCTAATGAAAGATGGACGAGAATGGAAAGGTATCAATCAAACTAGATATCCACGGAACCCCCGCAGAAAACCTTCAACGTCTAATAACAGACTGTGGCGTCTCTCCACACAAGGTATGTCTCTACCAAGGAAGAGCTGATGATAGGTCCAAGAATTGGTCCAGGAACTCCCACCGAAACATTTCGCAGACAAGATTATCGATTGGTTCTTTTCTAAACTCAATTATGTTCGCTACCCAATCGACGAGAGGTCGTTTAGGACCTGTACGTCCTCTCTACTTTTACTGGGAGGTGCTAATGATAGCGTATGAGGATTTGTATCAATCACCCACGATCGTTCCGGAGAACGTCAGGAGTCTGCCCCTGGTGTTTATCGTCCTAGCTATGGCTGTTCGCTTAGCACCGGAAGAATGGGCGGGAGATGATCAGACTAGAAAGTTGTCTAGTCTGAGACTGTACTGGAGCTGTAAGTCTACGAGAAGACAACGCTGACGATAGCTCGCCGCAGTATCTTGATAGCTACCGCTGTCCAGAGTGAATCGTTAGAGTTGGTGGTGACCAGGCTACTCGTATGTCCACCCCTTGTCGAGTGCTAATCATAGTCTGCGATGTACCTCGTCCTAATCCACGATCGACGCTTGACGGAATGTTGGTCCCAGCTCGGAGCTTCTTTGAGAACAGCCCAAGCAATAGGATTACACAGGGACGGATCAAAACTAGGCTTAGAGTTCGTCTACACAAAAGCAAAGCTGATGAAAGTCCTTTCCAAACGGAATATAGGAGACGGCTGTGGAGTTACCTATATCATGCGGATAAATTGTATGTACCCCACGCTGTTTAAACTGATAAGTAGGTATAGTTTGGTTCTGGGCAGACCACCTAGTATTTCCGATAGTTATACGGATGCGATGGCGCCGTCGAATGTGGAATTATCGGATTTCGATCCTGTCACAGGTAGTACGTCCCCTCTTAATCTCTGGTTGACACGATATAGAACTGATATCTAGCAATGCCAGCCCCACTTCCCATGTCGGAATGTACTTCCTCCACCTTCCTCATCCTCCGAAAAGACCTCGCTTCGATATCAGGTCGAATCGTCCACCACTTCCAAAAATTGAATGAGCCTGCACAATACGCAGACGTCATGAAACTCCAGAATGAACTGGATGGATTCGTAAATGCCCTACCGCCTGCATTCAAAATGAGGAACCCCGATAAATCCCAGGATCATGGTGTGTCTCCTACTTTGTATAAACTGATGATAGGCCATTTCTGGTTACCCGTACATCGGTTCATGTTATTGACAGAGGTCCTGGTGACTACCATCATCCTACATGTACGTCCTTATCGAGACTCAGCTGATGATAGCGCCCTTGGTTACTTCGTAAATTGTCTAGCAACCGATATGCTGTAAGTCACCCCCTTTTATCAAGATGGAGCTAATGATAGGCATCGAGAACAGCTTGTTTCGAAGCTGCCAAATTGGATTTCGAAATAAGGTACGTCTTCCCCTGAGATCACGCTGATGGTAGGCAAGAATTCCAGCGTGAAGTCCCCGATTTTAGATTATTCAACGTAACGGGTCAATTCAAGATGTTTAATTCAGCCATGATTGCTGGGATTAGTGCTATTATTGAGCCTCGAGGGCCTGACTCGGACCAGATGAGGTCAGTCATACATAAGAAGGGGCTGATAGGTAGGAAGATACTTACTACTTTCTTGGAACAGAATCCTTGGTCTGAAGTTGCCGAGAAGGATGAGACTACCAGGAAGGAGGTCCAGATCGTGAGTTCGAGTACCCACACGACTTCTCCACGAGATCTTGATACAGGACTACGCTAATAGCAGATCCTGACACTCTCACGCCGAGCGGCACAGATCTACGAATCCTCCTTCCCCCCAGGAGACGTCAACCCAAACGATAAAGATTCCGTAGCTCTCCTCCTCGCCCTTCGTCAATCCGGCTCAGACGCATCCAATCCAGGATCATGGAATGCGTTGGGTGAATCATCGACTCATTCCGCCTCGTATCCTAAGGGAGTTCAGGTGAGGGATGAACCGCCTGCTATGACGGTTGGGAGGAATATTGGGAAAGGGTGGATGACTGGTCATGGGGCTGTTCCTTCGCCTGCCAGTTCGGGTGGGCTTGAGGATGATCATTCTCAGAGATTGTGCGTACTCTTCCTCTCTCCCGCATGCTACACTCTCTTCTTTGCTTCCCTCTTTGCTTCCCTCTTGGATTTAGATACATGGCTAACAACAGACTCGACCACTGGTTATCAGCAAACGCATCCATGGCAGTAGGATCGCTAACAGGTCCTCAACTCGACACAGCCCCCTTCCAACCTCTACCCAATACATTCGATCCAAACGTCATGATGAACCCCACCACTGCTCCTAGTCCATTCTCAACCCAACAATGGGATATGGGATCCATGCAAGTAGATTGGAATGCACCTCCTCCTGTTCAATTTGGGGGTGATGTGGTCTTTCCCGTGATTGAAGGGGGTCAGGAGAATAGTGATGAATACTGGAATGCTCTTATTGATGGTAAGTCCATAATGCTGTGTCCGTGTGTGTAGATGGCTGATGGATAGGGATACTTGGAACTACTAATACTGCTACCTAGCCTATAGCGTAGAGGATGTAGAGGATGTAGAAGAAGATGTAATGCCACGTCACGTGATTTAACTTGAATTTACTTTGTGTTCGTCAATTAGACCCTTTGATGTACAATATCACCTAATATACTCGCACATACAGCTCAGTAGGAGAGTATAGAGCATTCACAGTCTATACGACAGCTCTTCTCATCAATCTCACACCTCGAATCTCGAAAAATAACCACGATGGCAGCCGTCGCAGCCCCCCAAACCGCCCAACTCGTCCCCCACCCCACATTCCACTCTCGAGCCCATATAGCTTACGGCGACCTTGTCATCCTCTACATGACCCGGGATATCCTCAAGGCAATCACCATAACAGAAGGAGAAGTATTCCATAATAAATTCGGTCGATATGAACATTCCAACTTGGTAGGTATCAAATTCGGATCAAAAGTCCATTCACCCCCACCTCACGCTGGATACCTCTATGTCCTAAGACCTACTCCTGAACTTTGGACTCTATCATTACCGCACAGAACTCAGATTCTTTATTCTACCGATATCGCCTACATTACCATGCGACTTGGCGTTCGGCCTGGAGGGACTGTACTTGAAGCTGGGACGGGGAGTGGGAGTATGACCCATTCTCTATCTCGGTCTGTTGGAGATAAAGGGAGAGTACTTAGTTACGAGTATCATGAACCTAGGTATTTGAAGGCTAAAGAGGAATTTGAAGGGCATGGATTGAAGAATGTGGAATTGAGTCATCGGAATGTGTGCAAGGATGGTTTCGGGGATGTTAGTAATGTGGAAGGAGTATTTTTGGATCTACCAGCTCCATGGGAAGCTGTTCCATATGCTACAAAGATCATGCGTGTGAGTCCTAGTGTATCACATGATGAGGAATGAGCTGAGAGTAGCCCGACATTATAACGAGAATATGTTGTTTCTCCCCATGCCTCGAACAAGTCCTACGAACAGTCACGACTCTAAGAGAAGAAGGTTATTCAGATATATCAACACAAGAAGTCCTAATAAGAACACATGATATCCCACAACCTACCGGCTCGACATTATCAAGTATTACAGAGATTGTCGAGCGATTAAAATCCCATGAGGCTAGGAAGGAGGAGAGGAGGGTATTGCAGATGAAGACTGCTAGAGAGAGGTCGGCGAAGATCAGGGAGAAGGAGGCGGGTGAGAAAGCCGAGGCGGCGGCCGAAGCTACAGCTGAGACTACAGCTGAAGGCTCCAAATCTGTGGAAGCTACGGAAGCGACAGAAGCGGATAAAGGTGCAGAGGAGAGTGCGGTGGTTGGAGAGAAACGGGGTGCTGAGGAGTCGACCGAATCCGCCGCAAAGAAACCACGACTCGAGGCAGACGGTACCACTCACGCCGACGGTTCAAGCAACACCCCATCTACCAACCGTACACCCCGAGCCAGGGACCAGTCTAAAATCGAACACCTCCAATCCCTACTCGCCGCCGCTCCCCCAACACGCACAACGCCAAGCTGGACCGAACCGGATCCATACCCCTCTTCCCTAATCCTCACAAAACCAGCAGCTGAAATGAGAGGTCATACTTCCTACCTCACTTTCGCGACTCTCCATCCATTGTCTATACGGAATGAAGTTGCCCCTGCTCCTAAATCCCGAGTGGATCAGTTGAAGGAGGAGGAAGTTGTTGGTAGCCCGACTGAAGGGAGTGGGAGTGATTATGGGAGTGAGGGATTGGAGGAGGTTATGAGGACTATGACTGAGGAGGAGATGATGTCTCTTGCTGCTGCTTAGTGATATGCATCATTATCTCCCCTGTCTTGGCGTGCGGCAATGGAGTGGAGTGCCCCATGTTTAGTAGGCGGAATCAATTTAAGTCAGAATGTCTGGTGTGTAGTATCCACCCATTAATCCTATCTTACTGCTTATACACCTTCCATCTGTGCATATACTTATCACTGCACGCGTAGAAGCTATACATTAAACAGAAGTAGAAGAGTAAGTACATCTATCCACCGAAATTCGCGGGGTAAAAGGAGGGTTTGTGTGTGGTTCCGCTTCGGTCCCCAAGTTCCAATTTTACCCAACAACCCTCCTTTCTGGGCCCTTTGTTCCATCTTGCCCTTTCATCACTTATCATTCATCTTCCGCCATATCACCACATAGTATAGGACTAATGCCGTCAGTAATTACGCCAATAGTCCAAGTGACAATGGCCGATACACCTTCCCCCACCAAGCAGACTCTTTCCGACAAGGTTGCTGCGCTCGACATTCAAGGCGGTATCCCACAAACCGCGACTCCAGGAGCAGTCACCCCTACCCTCTCCAACCCTCTTTCTCCAGCTGTATCCACTGCTCATAGCCCATCTCCATTTGGAAGTTTGGGAGGTGTTAAAGATGACGGAACAAACATTGGTGGTGCGGGCGCAGGGAAGGCTAGTGTACATGAAGGTAGTAGGATGAGTTTTACTACTACTGGAGGAGAGAGGAAGGGTAGTTCAGTAGGAAGTAGGAGACCTAGTAGGAGGGGTTCGGGGGTTATTATGACCCCAAGTGGA
>Ga0308160_10004528_pt1 | contig 14848 bp, 6 predicted proteins | sample PhyFR1_FD_201036 | JGI IMG/M metagenome (GOLD analysis project Ga0308160, IMG submission 201036) | Phyllosphere microbial communities from UC Gill Tract Community Farm, Albany, California, United States - DLSLF.R1 | ecosystem: Host-associated > Plants > Phyllosphere > Unclassified | place: USA...
GCTGCTTCTCCCCGCCCGACAGCTTCAGCCCGCGCTCGCCCACCATGGTGGCATACCCATCCGGCAAACTCTCGATGAACTCGTGGATCGACGCCGCCCTGGCCGCCGCCACGATGTCCGCATGGCTCGCCCCCGGCCGCCCGTAGGCGATGTTGTATTCGATGGTGTCGTTGAACAGCACCGTATCCTGCGGCACGATGCCAATCGCCGACCGCAGCGATTGCTGGGTCACGTTGCGGATATCCTGTCCATCGATGCTGATCGATCCGCGGTTCACGTCATAGAAGCGGAATAGCAGCCGCGACAAGGTCGACTTGCCCGAGCCGCTGTGCCCCACCACCGCCGTGGTGGTCCCGGCCGGAATGGCGAAGTCGACGTCGAACAAAATCTGCCGCTTGGCTTCATAGCTGAACTCCACGTGCGAAAACGCCACGTGCGCCCCTTTCGCCACCAGCGGCTGGGCTGACGGAGCATCCGCCACCTCGCGGTTCTGGTCCAGCAGGCCGAACAGCCGCTCCATGTCCGCCAGCGCCTGCTTGATCTCGCGGTAGATCACGCCCAGGAAGTTCAGCGGAATGTACAACTGGATCATGAACGAGTTCACCAGCACCAGGTCGCCCAGCGACATGGTCCCGGCGATCACGCCCTCGGTCGCGCGCCACAGGATCAGCGTCACGGCCGTGGCGATGATCAGCGACTGCCCGGTGTTCAGCACCGACAGCGAGGTCTGCGAGCGCACCGCCGCGTTCTCGTAGTGCTGCAGGCCGGCGTCGTAGCGCTTCGCTTCGTAGTCCTCGTTGCCGAAGTACTTCACGGTTTCGTAGTTGATCAGCGAGTCGATGGCCTTGGTGTTCGCCTTTGAATCGAGCTCGTTCATGGTGCGGCGAAAGTGGGTACGCCATTCCGTCACCACGACCGTAAAGGTGATGTAGGCGGCCAGCGCGCCGGCCGTGATCACGGTGAACCAGATGTCGTAGTTGAAGGCCAGGTAGCCCAGCACCAGCGTGATCTCGACCAGGGTCGGCAGCACGTTGAACAGCGAGTACGAGATCAAGGAATTCACGCCGCGCGTGCCGCGTTCGATATCGCGCGTCATGCCGCCGGTCTGGCGGTTCAAGTGAAAACGCAGCGACAGCGCATGCAGATGGCGGAACACCTTCAGGGCGATGGTGCGCACCGCGCGCTGGGTGACGCGCGCGAACAGGAATTCGCGCAGCTCGGTGAACACCGTCGTCGACAGGCGCAGCGCGCCGTAGGCGATCAGCGCGCCGACCGGCAGCACCAGCAAGGCCTGCGGATGGGCCGGGTCGATGGCGAGTTGGTCGATGAGTTTTTTCAGCACCAGCGGCACGCCGACGTTGGCCATCTTGGCGCCGATCAGGGCGCCGAGGGCAGCCATCACGCGCCACTTGTAGACCCACAGGTAAGGGAAAAGGGTACGCAGCGTGGCCCAGTCGGTGCGCTGCCGCTCCTTGTTGTCGGGTGGTGGAAGGGATGAAGCAGAAGAGCGTCGCATGACAGGGGTCCGGGATTTATGGTTCAATTCGGGTCGATTGTAGCTTTTCACGAGAATTCACGATGACCACGCCAGAAAAAGACGACACCCCGACCAACCGCCTGCCGGAAGGGAAGATTCCGCAGCTGCGGGTGATGCCGGGCGCCCCCGACGCCAACATCTACGGCGACGTGTTCGGCGGCTGGATCATGGCCCAGGTCGACATCGCCGGCTCGCTGCCGGCCACGCGCCGCGCGAATGGCCGCGTCGCCACCATTGCCGTCAACTCCTTCCTGTTCAAGAACCCGGTGTTCGTCGGCGACCTGCTGTCGTTCTACGCCGATATCGTCAAGGTCGGCAACACCTCGGTCACGGTGTACGTCGAGGTCTATGCCGAACGCAACCGCCTGCAGTCGAACATCGTCAAGGTGACGGAAGCGACCCTGACCTACGTGGCCACCGGCCCCGACCGCAAGCCGCGCCAGCTGCCGCCGCTCGAATCGCTGATCCACCACCAGCAGCAGTAATGGAGGGGCTGCGCCGCGCTTTCCTGCTGGACGCGGCGCGCTGGTCGGCTGCAACTGCTGCTGCAGCCGGCCTGGGCTTCACGGCCAGCGCAGGTGCCGCCGGCGCTTCTTATCCCTTCAGCCTTGGCGTCGCCTCGGGTTCGCCGCTGCCCCATGCGGTGATCCTGTGGACGCGCATCCTGCACGATCCGTTGAACGCAGCGTCGACGCCGGCGCTCGCCCTCACGGTGCGCTGGGAAGTGGCCGAGGACGAAGCCTTCCGCAAGGTTGTTGGCAAAGGCAGCGCGGTCGCCTCCCCTGCCCTCGCGCACAGCGTGCACGTCGACGCCACCGGCCTGCAGCCGGACCGTCCCTACTGGTACCGCTTCATGCTGGGCGACGCGGTCAGCCCTGTCGGCCGCACCCGCACCGCACCGGCGCCAAACGCCATGCCCGCGATGCTGAAGCTGGCGGTAGCCTCTTGCCAGCACTGGGAGTTCGGCCACTACGCGGCGCACCGCCACATTGCCCAGGCCGCGCCCGACCTGGTGGCCTTCCTCGGCGACTACATTTATGAGTGGGGCCCGTACCAGTTGCGCCACCCGCCGCGCGCGGTGCGCGTCGACGAATCGTTTACGCTGGCCCAGTACCGCGCGCGCTATGCGCAATATAAAAGCGATCCGGACCTGCAGGCCGCGCACTGCGTCGCACCCTGGATCGTGACCTGGGACGACCACGAGGTGGCCAACGACTACGCGGGCGATGTCGACGAACGCCTGTCGAAAGACTTCGCGGCAAGGCGCGCGGCCGCCTACCAGGCCTTCTACGAGCACATGCCGCTGCGCCTGCCCGTACCCAAGGCCGGCTTCGGCTTCCTGCGCATGCACCAGCGCTACGACTGGGGACGCCTGGTGCGCTTCCACGTGCTCGACGACCGCCGGCACCGCTCGCCGCTGGCCTGTTCGAAACCCGGCCGCGGCGGCTCGAACGTGGTGCTGGCGCGCGCCTGCGCCGAGCTGCGCGACCCACGGCGCACCATGCTCGGCGCAGAACAGGAAGCCTGGCTGGCCCAGGGCCTGTCGTCCTCGAAGGCACGCTGGAACATCCTGGCCCAGCAGACCCTAGTGGCGCAGTCGAGCGGCGTGCCGGTGCAGTCTCCCGGCGACGGCCGCTTCTGGACCGATGGCTGGGATGGCTATCCGGCGGCGCGCAAACGCTTATTGGAGTCCATTGCGCAGAGCGGCGCACGCAATCCGCTGGTGCTGTCGGGCGACGTGCACACCTTCTATGCGGCCGAGCTGCGGCGCGACTTCGAGCGGCCGGCGTCCAAAGCGAACCCGGTGATCGCCGCCGAATTCTGCGGTACCTCGATCACTTCCAGCTCGCGTCCGCAGGCGCGCACCCAGGAAAACGTCGAGCGCAACCCGCACATCCTGTACGGACGCAGCGACCGGCGCGGCTACATGCTGCTGGAGATCACGCCGCAGGCGGCGCAGGCGCGCTTCATGGCGCTGGACGAGGTGCGCGACCCGGCCAGCGGGCAATCGGCCATCGCCGCGTTCAGGGTCGAGGACAACTCTTCGTCCATCGCACGCGTGAACAATTCGTCCATATTACGTGGCTGAGCAGGGGCAAACTTCCGGCGGTGACAGGTAACTCAGCCGTATTAGCTTAGAATGTCAGGTCTTCCTCCGCGATTCCCCCCTCTTCCATAAAGCCCGCCCCATGTCCGACATCCCTCAATCCCAGCCTGCCACGACCGACGACCTGGGCTGGCTCACGGGTGGCGGCGAAATGGGCGCGCTGATCCGCTCGATGGACTGGACCAGGACGCCGCTCGGGCCGCCCGCCACCTGGCCGCAAAGCCTGCGCACCTCGGTCAGCCTGTGCCTGTCGTCGACCTTCCCGATCCTGATCGCCTGGGGGCCAAGCGACATCCAGATCTACAACGACGCCTACCGCCCGATCTGCGGCGATTTGCACCCGCAGTCGATGGGCGGCGCCTTCAAGGAAGTCTGGGCCAGTGCGATGCCGGTGGTGGGCGATGCCTTCGAGCGCGCGCACCAGGGCGAGGGCACCTACATCCGCGACCAGCGCATGTTCCTCGACCGCTACGGCTACCGGGAAGAAGCCTTCATGACCTTCTCGTTCTCGCCGATCCGCGACGAATCGGGCGAGGTGGGCGGCATCTTCCACCCGATCTCGGAAGCCACTGCCACGGTGCTGAACGCGCGCCGCACCCAGGCCCTGCGCGACCTCAGCCTGGACATCGGCGACGCCCGCACCATCGCCGACGTTGCGCGCGGCGTCACGACCCAGCTTCCGCACATGACGCTGGACCTGCCCTTCCTGCTGCTGTACCAGATCGATCCTGACAGCGGCAAGCTGCTGCTGCGCTGCCAGGCGGGCCTGGATGGCCATGCCACGCTGGCGCCGGAGACGGCGGAACTCGACGACGCCCTCTGGCCCTTCGCCCAGACGGCCGCCGAGGGCAAGGCGCAGCAGGTCGACGGCCTGGCGCCACGCTTCGGCGAGGGGGCCTGCGGCCCCTACCCGCAGCCGCCCGGTTCGGCGATGGTGCTACCGGTCACCCTGCCCGGCCAGGAAGCCCTGTTCGGCTTCGCGGTGGCGGGCGTGAGCGTGGCGCGCGCGCTCGACGCCGACTACCTGCACTTCTACGAGGCGCTGGGCGCGGCCATCAGCACCGCGGTGGGGAATGTCGTCGCCTACGAAAAGGAGCAGCGCCGCGCCGAAGAGCTGGCCCAGATCGACCGCGCCAAGACCGCCTTCTTCTCGAACGTCTCGCATGAATTCCGCACGCCGTTGACGCTGATCCTCGGCCCGCTCGACGACGCGCTGGCCGATACCGACGCCCCCCTGGCGCCGGCCCAGCGGCGCCGCATCGACGTCACCCACCGCAATTCGCTGCGCCTGCTGAAGCTGGTGAACTCGCTGCTCGACTTCTCGCGCATCGAGGCCGGCCGCGTGCAGGCGACCTATGTGCCGACCGACCTGGCGCGCCTGACCGGCGACCTGGCCAGCGTGTTCGAATCGGCCATGGCCAAGGGCGGCCTGCGTTATGAAGTCGAGCTGCAGGACCCGGGCCAGCCGGTCTGGGTCGACCGCGACATGTGGGAAAAGATCGTCTTCAATTTGCTCTCGAACGCCTTCAAGTTCACCCTGAAGGGCGGCGTGCACGTGACGCTGCGCGAACACGCCGGCATGGTGCGCCTGAGCGTGCGGGACAGCGGCAGCGGCATTCCGGAAGCGGAACTGCCGCGCGTGTTCGAGCGCTTCCACCGCATCGAGGGCACGCCGGGACGCACTTTCGAGGGCACCGGCATTGGCCTGGCGCTGATCCAGGAACTGGTGCGCCTGCATGGCGGCAGCATCGCCGTGCACAGCGTGCTGGGCGAAGGCACGCGCTTCGACGTCGACATCCCGTTCGGCCACGCCCACCTGCCGCAAGAGCGCATCGGCGCCGGCGAGGTGGCCGATGCCGAAGGCGACGGAGCTGGAACCCAGCGCATGGGCGCCGCCTTTGTCGAGGAAGCGCTGCGCTGGCTGCCGGACGAGGAGGCGCCGGCCAGCGCGCGCCCGGCCGCCACCGGCTCGGCCCTGCTGCCGGCTGCCGCCCTGCCGCGCATCCTGATCGCCGACGACAACAACGACATGCGCGCCTACCTCAAGTCGCTGCTGGCGCCGCATGCCGAGGTGCGTGTCTGCGCCGACGGCGAGGCCGCGTTCGCGGCGCTGCAGGACGACATGCCCGACCTGCTGCTGAGCGACGTGATGATGCCGAAACTCGACGGCTTCGGCCTGATCGCACAGATCCGCGCCACGCCGGCCCTGCGCCACCTGCCGGTGATGCTGCTGTCGGCGCGCGCCGGCGAGGAAGCCAAGGTCGAAGGCCTGCAGGCCGGCGCCGACGACTACCTGGTGAAACCTTTCGCGGCGGCCGAACTGCTGGCGCGCGTGCAGCGCCAGATCGAACTCGGGCGCGAGCGCAAGCTGCAGCTGCAGGTGCTGGGCATGCGCGAATCCTATTTCCGCTCGCTGGTCGACCTGGCGCCGGTGATGCTGTGGACCACCGACGACGACGGCATGTGCACTTACCTGAGCCGGCGCTGGTTCGAATACACCGGCCGCACCTGGGAGCAGGATGCCGGCATGGGCTGGTTCGAGAACATCCACCCCGACGACCTGGAACGCTCGCGCGATATCTTCCTGACCGCAAATGCACGGCGCGAGTCCTTCCACATCGACTACCGTTTGCGCCACCGCGACGGCAGCTATCGCTGGTTCATCGATGCCGGCACCCCGCGCAGCGACGAGCAGGGCCGGCCGAACGGCTATGTCGGCACGGTCACCGACATCCACGCGCGCACGCTGCTGCAGCGGCGCCTGGAACAGGTGGCGCGCGCCGGCGACATCGGCGTCTGGTATGCCGATGCGCCGTTCAACGCATTCCGCCTGAACGAGCAGATGGCGGCGCACCTGGGTCTCGATGGCAGGCACGACGTGCCCGTGGACGCCCTGCTGGCGGCGGTCGCGCCGTCCGAGCGCGCGCACGTGGCGGCCGGCATCGCGCGCTCGATGCGCGAGGGCAGCGCGCTCGACCTCGAGTTCCGCCATGTGCCGGCTGGCGCCGATGCAGCCGATGTGGCCGATGTAAATGAGGCGCGCTGGCTGCGCTCGATCGGCTGGTGCGACATGGACGAGCATGGCCAGCCGCTGCGCTTCGACGGCGTCACGCTCGACATCAGCCGCCACAAGAACGCCCAGCAGGAGCTGCAGCGCCTGGCCTCGGAGCTGTCCGAGCGCAACCGCATGCAGAGCGAATTCCTGTTCACGCTGGCGCACGAGCTGCGCAATCCGCTGGCCCCGATCCGCACCGGCCTGGAGCTGATGCGGGTGAATCCGGCGGTGGCCCAGGCCGGTGACGTGCAAGGCATGATCAAGCGCCAGGTCGACCACATGGTGCACCTGGTCGACGATTTGCTCGACATGGCGCGCCTGTCCGAGGGCAAGGTCGAGCTGCGCCGCAGCGCCGTGCTGCTCGGCGAGGTGGTGCAGGACGCGGTCGAGATGAGCATGCCGCTGGTGAGCGGCGGCGGCCACCGCCTGGCGCTGCACTTGCCGCAGGCGCCGCTGCCCCTGTACGTCGACCGCCACCGCATCGCCCAGGTACTGAGCAACCTCCTGAACAACGCCGCCAAGTACACGCCGCGCGGCGGCCAGATCGACGTCGACGCCGTCGTCGAAGGCGGCGAAGTGCGCATCGGCGTGACCGACAGCGGCATCGGCATCGAAGCCGGCATGCTGTCGGCGATCTTCGACATGTACGCCCAGGTGCAGGAGCACGCCACCATGGCCCAGGGCGGCCTGGGCGTGGGCCTGAACCTGGTGCGGCGCCTGGTCGAGCTGCATGGCGGCCGGGTGACGGCCTACAGCGCGGGGCTGGGTGCAGGCAGCCGCTTCACGGTGATCCTGCCGTACGAGGCGGTGGCGGCCGGCGTGGCGCATCACGAGGCGCCTGCTGCTTCAGCGCCCGCCGAACCCGAACCGGCCGGCGACGGCCTGCGCATCCTGGTGGTCGACGACAACGCCGACGCCGCCGAGATGCTGCAGGCAGTGCTGGAAATGAGCGGCCACACGGTAGCGGTGGCCTACGACGGCAGCGCGGCCCTGGCGCGCGCCGAAAGCTTCCGTCCCGACGCCGTCTTCCTCGACATCGGCCTGCCCGACCAGAGCGGCTTCGAGGTCGCCCAGGCCCTGCGCCGCATCGAGGGCATGGACCGCGCCACGCTGGTGGCCCTGACCGGCTGGGGCGCGATTGAAGACCGCCAGCGTTCGAGCGAGGCCGGGTTCGATGCGCACCTGACCAAGCCGGCCGACCTGGAGCGCGTGCACGAGGTGCTGCGCGACGCAGCGCAAAAAGCCGGCCGGTAAGACAACCGTCAGTCAGCGGCGCTTCTCGTAGGGTGGGCACTCGTGCCCACGCGGTTACGTGTTTATCCGCAGTCCGTAGCCGTGATGACTTGCTCCGTGACGCTGGCAACTGCCCGAGGCGCTAATGGGATGCTTCAAGAGACGCCGGCAAGACGCGGCGTCATCGACAAAACCAGCGCCAACACCGATCACGCATCCGCGTGGGCACGAGGTGCCCACCCTACGAAAAGCACCATCACCTCGCCACTTGAACACATAAAAAAACCGGCATCGCAATGCCGGTTCTTCATTCAACAGCTTGAACCTCAAGCCGTCTGCTTCTCATCCCGCAGCTCGCGCCGCAGGATCTTGCCGACGTTCGTCTTCGGCAGCGTCTCGCGGAATTCCACGTGGCGCGGGCGCTTGTAGCCGGTCAGCTCTTCCTTGCAGAAGGCGAGCAGCTCCTCGGCGGTCAGCTTCGGATCCTTCTTCACCACGTACAGCTTCACCGCTTCGCCCGAGTGCTGGTCGGGCACGCCGACGCAGGCCACTTCCAGCACGCCCGGGTGCGACGCCACCACGTTCTCGACTTCGTTCGGGTACACGTTGAAGCCCGAGACGATGATCATGTCCTTCTTGCGGTCGACGATGCGGGTGTAGCCCTTCTCGTCCATGATGCCGATGTCGCCGGTCTTCAGGAAACCGTCCGCCGTCATGACCTTGGCGGTTTCGTCGTCGCGCTTCCAGTAGCCCGCCATCACCTGCGGGCCGCGCACCGCGATCTCGCCGGACTGGCCGAAGGGCACCGGGTTGTTCGCTTCGTCGAGGATCAGCACCTCGGTCGACGGCAGCGGCAGGCCGATGGTGCCGGTGAAGGACTTGATGTCGCAGCGGTTGGCGGTGACCACCGGCGAGGTCTCGGACAGGCCATAGCCCTCGACGATCGGCGTGCCGGTAATCGCCAGCCATTTATCGGCCACGGCCTGCTGCACCGCCATGCCGCCGCCCGGGCAGACCAGGTAGCTGGAGTGGTCGAGATTGGCAAAGGCCGGCTGGTTGACCAGGCCGTTGTACAGGGTGTTCACGGCCGGGAAGACGTTGATCTTGTACTTGCCGAGCTCCTTGATGAAGCCGTCCATGTCGCGCGGATTCGGGATCAGCACGTTCATGCCGCCCAGGCGCATGCCGAGCAGCGCGCAAACGGTGAGCGCATAGATGTGGTACAGCGGCAGCGCGCACATGAATTCGAGCTGCTTGCCGGCCGGGGCCTTGCCCAGCGAAGGACCGAACCAGGCTTCGTTCTGCAGTACGTTGGCCAGCACGTTCTTGTGCAGCAGCACGGCGCCTTTCGACACGCCGGTGGTGCCGCCGGTGTACTGCAGGAAGGCGATGTCCTCGTGGCCCAGTTTCACCGGCTTGAAGCTACGGCGCGCACCATCGGCCAGCGCCTTCTTGAACGGCACGTGGCCAGGCAACGACCAGGCCGGCACCATCTTCTTCACTTTACGCACGACGAAGTTGACGATCGTACCCTTGATACCGCCGAGCATGTCGCCCATGGTGCCGACCACCACGTGTTTCACTTGCGTGTTGGCGATCACCTGCTCCACGGTGTGGGCAAAGTTTTCCAGCACGATCAGCGCTTCGGCGCCGGAGTCGTTCAGCTGGTGCTGCAGCTCGCGCGGGGTGTACAGCGGATTGACGTTGACGATGGTATAGCCGCCGCGCAGGGCGGCCGCCATGGCGACCGGGTATTGCAGCACGTTCGGCAGCATGATCGCCACGCGCGCGCCCTGCTGCAGGCCGCGGCTTTGCAAAAAGGCCGCCATCTGCTGCGACAGCTGGTCCAGCTCGCCGTAGGTGATGGTCTTGTCCATGCAGGCAAAGGCCTTCTGGCCGGCGTACTTGCGGAAGGATTCTTCCAGCAAATGGGTCAGGGAGCGGTACTGCGTCGGGTCGATGTCCGACGCCACCCCTGCCTGGTACGACTTGAGCCAAAACTTGTCCATCTCTGCCTCGCCTTCTTAAACTCTGTATCCAATAAAATGCAAAACCGCCCGGACTATCCCGGGCGGTCTTGGCCGGCCAGCCTGCGCCGTACTGCTCGCGTCAGGCTGCTTCTTTCTGTTTTTGCTGCTGTTCGTCGCGCAGCGCGCGCCGCAGGATCTTGCCGACGTTGGTCTTCGGCAGTTCATCGCGGAATTCGATGTACTTCGGTTTCTTGTAGCCGGTGAACTGCGCCTTGCAGTATTCCTGCAGCACGCTCTCCGTCAGGTTCGGGTCCTTGCGCACCACGAACACCTTCACCGCCTCGCCGGAGTGTTCGTCCGGCACGCCGACGACCGCGCATTCGAGCACGCCCGGGTGGCCGGCGATCACGCCTTCGAGTTCGTTCGGGTACACGTTGAAACCCGACACCAGGATCATGTCCTTCTTGCGGTCGACGATCTTCACGTAGCCGCGCTCGTCCATGATGCCGACGTCGCCCGACTTGAAGTAGCCGTCCGGCGTCATGACTTTCGCGGTTTCGTCCGGACGGTTCCAGTAGCCGGCCATCACCTGCGGGCCGCGGATGCCGATCTCGCCGGTCTGGCCGAGCGGCAGGATATTCCCGTCGTCGTCCAGGATGGCGATGTCGGTCGACGGCACCGGCAAGCCGATGGTGCCCGTGAAACCCTGCTCATCGGCACGGTTGCAGGTGGCCACTGGCGAGGTCTCCGACAAACCATAGCCCTCAATGATACTCTTGCCAGTTATTTGTTTCCACTTGTCATTAACCGCTTGCTGGACGGCCATGCCGCCGCCATTCGCGGTCTTCAGCGTGGAAAAGTCGAGGCTGGCAAAGTCCGGGTGATTCACCAGCGCGTTGTACAGCGTGTTCACGGCCGGCAGCGTGGTGATCTTGTACTTGCCCAGTTCCTTGATGAAGCCCGGGATGTCGCGCGGGTTCGGGATCAGGATGTTCATGCCGCCGACACGCATGCCCCACATGGCGCAGGCCGTCAGCGCGAAGATGTGGTACAGCGGCAGCGCGCAGACGATGTTCGGGAACTCGACCGCAGGCGGCTGCGACAGGGCGGGCTGGGCCCAGGCCTCGGTTTGCAGCACGTTGGCGATGATGTTGCGGTGGGTCAGCGTGGCGCCTTTCGAGACGCCGGTGGTGCCGCCGGTGTATTGCAGGAAGGCGATATCGGACGCGCTCAGCGTCGGCGCGGTGTACGGCATCTTGGCGCCCTGGGCCAGCGCATCCTTGAAACGCACCATGTTCGGCAGGCTGAAATCGGGCACCATCTTCTTGATGCTGCGGACCACGAAGTTGACCAGCATGCCCTTGGCGCCGCCCAGCATTTCGCCCATGCTGGCCACGACGACGTGGCGCACCGGGGTGTTCTTGAGCACCTGCTCGACCGTGTGGGCAAAGTTTTCCAGCACGATGATGGCTTCGCTGCCCGAATCCTTCAGCTGGTGCTCGAGTTCGCGCGCGGTGTACAGGGGATTGACGTTAACGACGGTGTAGCCGGCACGCAGGATCGCGGCAATCGCGATCGGATTTTGCAGGATGTTCGGCATCATCACCGCCACCCGCGCGCCCTTGGCCATGCCGCGGCTTTGCAGCCAGGCCGCCAGGCGCTTCGAGCAGGCATCGAGCTCGGCGTAGGTGAGGAACTTGTCCATGCAGACGTACGCATTGTTCTGCGCGTACTTCTGGAAAGACTCTTCCAGCAGGTGGACGAGGGACCGGTACTGGTCCGGGTTGATTTCAGCTGGTACGCCAGCTGGATACGACTTCAGCCAAATCTTGTCCATCAGATGCCCCTGTCTCCAATAGTATCGTTGTCGTTCAGCCTACGTTATCAAATTATATTTGAAAACCGAACGTGCGTGCTTATGCCTTTGCTATTGCCGCATATGATGCTATCGGGCAGCGCGCTTGCATGCAAGCGCTTTTGCCTTAATTGGAACAGGGACTCTACGGCATCGCTGCATTGGTGCGTTGCACCATCACGGGCCCGCTTGGCGAAGCTGCGTCGAACACCTTCAAGACCGCCGTCCGTTCCGACTTGTCGCGCTTCGACAGCTGCGTGACTTCGCGGTAGAACTTGCGGAAATCCTTGTCACGACGCAGCATCGCACGGAAGGCCGGCACGTAGTCGTTGTAGGTGGCAATCGACGCCAGGTGGGCATTCGACAGCGGCTCGGCGAAGAAACGGTCGTAGCCGGCATAGCCGCCCCACTGCGCTTTCAGCACCTGGTACTCGTCCTTCAGCCCCATGAACAATTTCGCCTTGGCGATGCGCTTGTCTTCGTCGCCCACTGGCGAGGCATAGGTACGCTCGAGCTCGCGCCGGTATTTCAGGAGCAGTTCGAGGAAGCCCTTGCGCCGTACCGAATAGCGCTCGTAGGCGTCGCGCATGGCCGGATTCCCGAACTTCTCCAGCCACATTTCCACGCCGGCTTCCTCGACGGCGCTGGCAAAGGACTCGTTGAAGCGCGAGTCGCCCGGCACGTACACCACCTGGTGCGCCAGCTCGTGGAAGATCAGGCGCGCCAGTTCGGCGTCGGGGTAATTGATGAAGGTAGAAATCAAAGGGTCGCTGAACCAGCCCAGGGTGGAATAGGCGCTGACGCCGCCGACCTCGACGTCGCGGCCTTCCTCGCGCAGTTGCCTGGCGTAGGCCTGGGCATCGTCCTTGTTGTAGTAGCCGCGGTAGTTCACGCAGCCGGCCACCGGGAAGCACCATTGCAGGGGTTTGAGCGAGAGCTCGGGCGTGGCCACCACATTCCACAGCACGTACTGGCGTTTCAGTGCGGCGTAGTTTTTATAACTGCCGTTGTCTGGCAAGCCCATCTTCTGGACCGCGAACAGGCGGATCTGGCGCGCAGTTTCCAGACGGTGGCGCAGGGAGGTCTTGGTGCTGGGATCGGCCAACCAGTCATCGATTGGCCTTGCATCGGAGAGGAGTTCAAGCTGGCCTTGCGCCGCCTGGGTGTAGTAATTCAGAGTAGAACAACTGGCAAGCATTCCGGCGGCAGCGCCCGCAATCAGCGCAGGCCGGAAGAGTCGGGGTAGTCTAAGGAGTAGTTTCTTCATGTCCGGGTCGGGGCGCGGCCTTTTCGACCTGCACCAGGGTGTCGTAGAAAGTGGGCGCCCGTCCCATGTCGGTCAGGCGCTGGCTGGTGACTTCATTGGCGTTCTTGCCGTCGCTGGCGAGTTTCTTCCACCAGATCGACAAGCCCACCACGAGGCCCGGTCGCGCTTTCTCGGTCACGCGCGCCTTGGCAACAAACGAGCCGCGGTCGTTGAAAATACGTGCCATGTCACCGTGAACGATGCCGCGCGGGGCGGCGTCGTTCGGGTGGATGTCGAGGTGCGGCTCGCCCTCGGTTGCACGCAGGCTCTGTACATTGACAAACGTTGAGTTCAGGAAGTTCCGTGCCGGCGGAGAAATCATCGCCAGCGGGTACTTTTTTGCCAATTGCGGATTCGAGGCCACCGACTCATACGGCGCGATATACGTCGGCAACGGGTCGAGGCCATCGCGCTCCATCGCACTCGAATAAAACTCGCACTTGCCTGATGGGGTCGGGAAACCGCCCTCGGCAAATGGCGCGTCCGGCATGTTCAGCTTTTGCCAGCCCTTCTGCTTCAGCGATTCCCAGTCGAAGTGGATCGCGCGTTCGTGGCGCTTGTCGAAGGCCTGGGCGGCGAGTTCCTCGTCGCTCTCCTGGAAGCACGGGTCGTCGTAACCCATGCGCGCGGCCAGCAGGCGGAAAATCTCGGTGTTCGGCTTGGCTTCGCCCAGCGGCGCAATCGCTGCGTTGTTCGCCAGCATGTATAAATGACCGTAAGCCAGGTGGGCATCGACGTGCTCGAGCTGGGTCGTGGCCGGCAGCAGGATGTCGGCGTAGTCGGCACTGTCGGTGCGGAACTGTTCCATCACCACGGTGAACAAATCTTCGCGCTCGAAGCCGGCCTGCACCTTGCTTGACTCCGGGGCAATCGCCAGCGGATTGGCGTTGTAGACGATCACGGCTTCGATCTTCGGGCCGAATTCTGGCGAGGCATCTTTCAGCAAATCGTCGCCGATGGTGGTCATGTTGATGGTGCGTACCTGGCGTCCGGCCAGCAAGTCCGGGCGCTGCAGCACGGCACGGTTCGCCGGGAAGGAGCCTGAGGTCGACAGCTGGATGCCGCCGGCCGCATGGCGCCAGGCGCCAACCAGCGCCGGCAGGCAGCTCATGTTGCGTACGGCCATGCCGCCGCCTTTTGCGCGCTGTACGCCGTAGTTGCAGCGGATCGCCACCGGATCGCCGCGCTGGGCGGTTTCGCCGTACAGGCGTGCCAGCTCGACCACTTCCTGGGCGCTGATGCCACAGGTCTCGGCAGTGCGCTCGGGCGTCCATTCGGCGGCGCGTTCCTTCAACTGCTCGAAGCCAAGGGTGTGATCGGCGATGTAGTCGTGGTCGAGCAGGTCTTCTTCGATCAGCACGTGCATCAGGCCCAGCGCCAGCGCCGAGTCCGTACCTGGCAGCAGGGCAATGTGCTGGTGGCACTTCTCGGCCGTCAGCGAGCGGTAGGGGTCAATGGCGATCAGCTTGGCGCCGCGGCGCTTGGCTTCCTGGGCGCGCATCCAGAAGTGCAGGTTCGAGGCGATCGGATTGCCACCCCAGATGACGATCAGTTTCGCATCCTGGAACTGCTCCATGTCGGTGCCGATCGAGGCCCCGATTGTGTACTTGTAGCCGGTAAAGCCGGCGGTGGCGCAGATGGTGCGGTCGAGCAGCGAAGCGCCGAGCTGGTTGAAGAAGCGCAGCGACATCGACTCGCCCTGCACCAGGCCCATGGTGCCGCAATAGCTGTACGGGAGGATGGCTTGCGGGTCGCGTTCAGCAATCGGCTTCAGGCGCGCGGCGA
>Ga0308160_10004529_pt1 | contig 14848 bp, 13 predicted proteins | sample PhyFR1_FD_201036 | JGI IMG/M metagenome (GOLD analysis project Ga0308160, IMG submission 201036) | Phyllosphere microbial communities from UC Gill Tract Community Farm, Albany, California, United States - DLSLF.R1 | ecosystem: Host-associated > Plants > Phyllosphere > Unclassified | place: USA...
CGGAAGACCCCCGTGCACCCGGACCTCATCAAGTTGGGCCTGTGGGAGCGCGTGGAGCGGCTCAAGGCGGCCGGCGAGACGAAGCTCTTCCCCGAACTCAGCTTCGATGCCAAGAACGGCCCGGCCGGCCGAACCCAGCACGCGTTTTCACGCTACCTGGTCAAGCTGGGCATCAAGGCGCGCGGCGGCGGCAGGGTGGGGCACCACAGCTTCCGGGATACGGTCATCGGCGCGTTGAAGGCCGCTGGGGTCCACCGGGAGATGCGGGAGGAATACACAGGGCATGAGTTGTCGGACCGGCAGGAGCATGCCCATGCGTATGAGACGGAGTTCAGTCCGAGGGTGCTGGCTGAGGCATGCCACCCGGCGATGATGTGGTCTATCCAGCTGGTGGTCTAAGTCCATTGATTAAGCCATATAGGCCATACTTGACATGTGTGTCCTCAGTGGCTATTGTTGCATTAGTCAAAAGCGGAGTTCATTTATGTCTACGCCATTTCCTTGGGATGAGGTCGTTTCTACAGACCACGATCTACGGCAGCCTAAGGATAGGCTGGACATGTTGGAGCGCTCGCTTGCCATCGCGTTGTCGGAGATCCAGCCTGGTCTGCAGGGGGCGGAACATATTCCTGGATATCTAGCTGACTTGAGCTTGGCTAGCTCCGTACTTGTCTCTTCGTCGAATCTTTCGTTCGAACTCGTGAAGTCGGAGGCTCGGCGCCTACGCACCGATAGTCGGCTTGAGGCTGCGTTACAGCAAAGCAGTGATGCACATGCCGTCGCGCTGAAGAAAGCAGGGCTTGCACCTACAGTGCTGGACATACTGAAGTCTTGGGTCGAGGTTCAAGTTGAGGGCCGTGTACTGCAGCGGCAGTTGGATTTTGACCGTCTGGTAAGCCGTGTGGCAGATGTTAAGCCGACGGGGGTCTTTCCTATAAGCGGGCGCGATGCAAGTAAATTTCTATCTGCTGTTGAGTTCGCAAGGGAACTAGGTATCAGTGACGAAACCGTGCGTCGGCGCGAAGATGAACGTGAAGTGTTCTCGATACTTCGACCGGGACGCAAGCGCGGCCGTGAATATCCGGCTTTTCAAGCATGGCCCGGAATCGTTGGAGCGCCGTTGACTCAAGTCTTGGCGGCGCTGGACCCGGAGTTGGGTTCTGCAACCTATGGTTTCTTTGTTTCGCCTAATGAACTTCTGTATGATCTAACTCCGGTAGAATTGCTTTGCGGTGCCCTCCTATCGGTTCGTGACCTGAGCGCTGGCGGTGCCGATCAGCTTATGGCTTCGGCGCCAGCTGCGCGACTAGAGGCCGTCATTGGGGCCGCCAACGCTTATGTCTTGGGGCCATGAAGGGCAGATCTATGACGTTTTCTGCTGACGAAATACAAATCCATTTGCTTGATCCGAACAGCCGGCCTTTGGTCCGGCTGTTTCGTTATGATGGAATGGACTGGGATCCGCCAGATGTCAAGTTTCGTAAACTCCGCGTTGACCCTCCGGATGGATTTAAGGACCAGTTTGCTGTGCTGTATACCGCTGATACTTTGCCAGCAGTGGCAATGGAATGCCGGGTGCTGCAGGTAAACGCTCAGGATGACAGCTTTAAGTGGTCGAAGGATTTGGCAGAGCAATACTCAGTCGTCCGCTATGAATTTTCAGAGCCAGCGCTTTTCATTCCGATTGATGGCGATAATCGTGACTTACTTGGGCTGTCGTGGAGTGGTGGTAAGTTGGATAGTACTTACCTGCCATTTCAGAATGCTGCGCTTGAGTTGCATCGGCGATTTGGAAAAATCATTCACGGGTTAAGCTGGCAATCTTATCATCGCCATCAGTTGGGTCGTGTTTATGCGATTTGGCACGAGCATAAGGTCTCGATAAAGCTGGAAAGAACGTCAAGCAGGCCCTATTCCAAGCTTATCAATGATCCTGAGTGGATTGATTTTTTAAGAAAAAATCCTGCCATTGAAAAAATAGATAGATAAGTGTCTTGAGTTTTTAAATTTCTACGAAAAATTTACTATTTGGGTTGGCTATGTGATTGCCCTACTGAATGAGATTATTTCTTGTGGTTAGGTTTTCATGATGTTGAGTATGATTGGTATATGCTGAAATTTATCGGCGCTGATCTGCGGGCGGATTTGAATTAAGCTTTAAGTTCCGGGATAAGACCCATGTTCCTAACAGGCGATGTGCTGAATGAGTAAGAAAACGTTGGAATCGATCACCTCTGCCAAGGCCAAGATCGAAGAGGAGCTTCGCAAGCTTGAAGAACAGGAAGCCGCACTCCGCCAAGAACAGGCCGCCGCCGCTGTAGCGGAAATTGTCGGCCTGCTGTCTCAATACAGCGAATACTTCACCCCGAAGCAGAAAGCCGAGCTGGCGGTTGCCATCGGCGCCAGCAGCCCGGGCCGCGGTCCCAAGGCCGCTTCGACCCAGGCCAAGAAGGAAGTCGCCCCCAAGTATTGGCTGCCCCATACCCATGAGACCTGGAGTGGACGGGGCCGTCCTCCGCGTGCCTTCACTGCTTGGGAGGGGACGGCTGCTTACAAGCAATGGAAGGCTGGTCACCCGGACGAGAAGTTCCCGAAATATCCGGGCTGAGCGGTGGCAACGTTCCAGGAAGCCAGCTTCGGTAGAGCGCAGGCTCACAGGTTATCTGTGAGCCTGGCAGGTGGTAGACGTCGCCAGAGGCCAAGGGTCGAGCTGGGGTGCTAGGGGGGTGGGGTGACCAGCTGCTAGATGGGCTGGACGGCAAATAAACAAAGTTCTGGCCGTCTCAAAATTTGCAACAAACCAGCGATACGCTTTGTTGGCGCCGGGCAATGCCCACGCACCGCGGTTGCCCGCCCACAACTCTATCCAAGCTCAAGGATGACGCCATGTCGAACCCCCACGTTCGCCTTTCCCGCCGTATCGGCATGGCCTGCCTGTTGCTGCTTGTCGGCATGTTGGTTGCGCCGCTGAGCCAAGCGACGCCGCAACACCAATATGGTCCGCCCTATACGACCTCCTCCAGTCATGGCGTGGCGACGTATCCCACAGTCAATGAAGTCGTCCAATTTCTCGAAAGCCAGATCATGGCGCTATGCGAGTCGGGACCGAAGGGATGCGTGAATCCGCCTACCTTCTCCGTGAGCTATGGCTCTGGCTTCACAGCGGCGATTCTTTACGTCAACGGCCAGACCGATTCCTACATCGAGGCCACCGACAACGTCGTGGGTTATCCGCCCAAGAACGCGGGCAGCTGCAACACGATGTGTAGTGGCGGCCTGGGGCAGAAAGGCGACAACACCGGTCCCCATGGCAGCAGCGGCGACGCGGCTCTGAAACAGGGCGGGGCGCATCGCGGTAGCGTATTCGAGGGCGACCCGATCAACACCGCCACCGGCAACATGTTCCGCCAGGACACCGATTACGATTCGCCGACCTGGCTGACGCTGCGCCGCTTCTACAACAGCAAGACCTTCGTCACCTCGGTGGCGCTTGGCAAGCAGTGGCGCCACTCGTTCGAGCGCACCCTGGACGTGATGGTGGCCACGGCTCCCAACGGTGGAAGCATCATCGACGCACGCCGCCCGGATGGCGGTGTGGAACGGTTCCAGTTGAAGAGCGGCGTCTGGACGACGGATCCGGACATGCCCGACACCTTGACCGAGCGCCGCGACAGCGCCGGTCTGTTGCTGGGCTACTCCCTGGCGGTCGCAGCTACGCAGCAGACCGAGCTTTACGACAGCAATGGCCTGTTGCGTTCGGCGTTCGACCGGATGGGCCAGACTGTGTTGACCCTGGACTACAGCGACGCGCAGACGCCGGTCGCAATCGCGCCCAAGCCGAACCTGCTGCTGCACGTCACCGACGCAGGTGGCCGCGCACTCGCGTTCGTCTATGGCAGCGACAGCCGTCTGAAGACGGTGACCCTCCCCGATGGCGGCGCGCTGACCTATACCTACGACACCACGGGCAACCTGGCTTCCGTGCAGTATCCGGATGGCAAGACCCGCCAATACGTCTACAACGAGCAAACGCTGACGTCCAAGGTCAATCGGCCCACGGCGCTGACCGGAGTGATCGACGAGAAGGGTGTGCGCTTCGAAAGCACCGGCTACGACGCCAACGGCAAGGCCAATTCTTCGAGCTTTGCCGGCAACGTCGATGCCACCAGTGTCGACTATGCGAATTACACCCAGAACTGGGGCGTGCCGGCCACGGTGACTTCGCCGTTGGGAACCCAGGTTTACATGAGCTATACAGACAGCGGCTATGGCGCTTTGAAGCCGACCGGTGCCAGTGTGGCGTGTGGTCAACAATGCAATCAGCCGTGGAAGTCGCTGACCTATGACGCCAATGGCTACCCGGCGTCGACGACCGACTTCAAGGGCACCGTCACCAAGACGACCTACGCGGCTGGCGGCCTGCTGACCCAACAGATAGAGGCCTCGGGCACAACGCAGCAGCGCACCACCAACACCACGTGGAATACCAGCCTACGGGTGCCGCTGACCCGCACCGTGCTCGATGCAGCGGGCGCGACCGCTGCCAAGACGGCATGGACCTACAACGCACGCGGACAGCAAACCGCGCGTTGCCAGGTGGATCCGTCCGTGTCCACCGCCATGAGCTACAGCTGCGGCAGCGCGGCCAAAGCCCCAGCCGGCGTGCGGCAGTGGCTCACCAGCTACTGCGATACCGTCGATGGCACGCAGTGCCCGCAGATCGGCCTGGTGCTTAGCCAGGATGGCCCGCGCACGGATGTCGCCGACACCACGACCTATCGCTATTACCTGACCGCCGACGAATCCGGCTGCGCCAACGCTGGCGGCGTCTGCCACCGCGCCGGGGACCTGTATCAGGTGGTCGATGCGCTGGGCCGTGCCACGACCTATGTGGCTTACGACCGCAACGGCCGTCCCACCCGCACCCAGGACGCCAATGGCCTGATCCGCGACCTCGCCTACACCCCGCGCGGCTGGATGGCCTCAAGCACCCTGCGCGCGAATGCCGACGGCACGCCGTCAGATCAGGATCAGGCCACCATCGTCGCCTACGACGAGGTGGGCAGCGTCAGTAAGGTGACCGACCCCGACGGCACCTTCGTCACCTACGGCTACGACGCTGCGCATCGCTTGACCGACGTGACCGATGGCGCCGGCAACAACATCCACTACTCGCTGGATGCGTCCGGTAACCGGTTCAAGGAAGACACCAAGGACGCGTCCGGCACGCTCAAGCGCACGCTGTCGCGGATCTACAACAAGCTCGGCCAGCTGGCCACGCAGGCCACCGCCGAAGCCGACCCGACCGACTTCGGCTACGACGACAACGGCAATGTGCAGTTGGTCACCGACGCACTCAAGCGGAAGAACCAGACCGACTACGATCCGCTGGACCGGGTCAAGCAGACGACACAGGATGTGGGCGGGATCGCCGCCAAGACCCAGGCCGAATACGACGCACTGGACCGCATCACCAAGGTTACCGATCCCAAGGGCCTGACCACGAGTTACCAATACAACGGCCTGGGCGACTTGCTCAAACTGACCAGCCCCGACACCGGCGTGACCAGCTACACCTACAACAGCGCCGGCAACCCGGCCACACAAACCGATGCGCGCGGCACCAAGACCAACTACGTCTTCGACGTGCTCGGCCGTCTGGCCAAGGCGACCTACGCGGACAAGGCGCTGATCGCGACCTACACCTACGATGCCAGCCAGAACGTGTGCGCGGCCGGGGAAACATTTGCGCTGGGGCGCTTGAGCAAGCTGCAGGACGGCAGTGGCACGACCCAGTATTGCTATGACCGGTTCGGACGCGTCGTGCGCAAGGTGCAGACCACCAACGGCAAGGCGTTCGCGCTGCGCTACGCCTACACCAAGGGCGGCCGCTTGAGCCGGGTGACCTATCCGGACGGCGCGGTGGTGGACTACGTGCGCAACGCGCTGGGGCAGGCCACGGAAGTGGGCGTCACGCCTGCGGGCGGCACGCGGCAAAAGCTGCTGAGCGGCGCCACCTACTATCCGTTCGGCCCCAGCGCCGGTTGGTCTTACGGCAACAGCCGGCCACTGCAGCGCGTGCTGGACCAGGACTACCGCCCGCAGGCGATCCAGGACAGCCGCAGCGATGGCCTCAACATCGGCTTCGCCTTCGACCCGGTCGGCAATCTCACTGCGCTGACCGCTCCAGGCAACACGGCACCCGTGGTCACTTTGAGCTATGACAACCTGGACCGATTGACCGCGTTCAAGGACGGCCCGACCGGCACGGTGATCGACGGCTACAGCTACGACGCTACCGGCAACCGGCTCAGCGCTCAGGTCAACGGCAGCGCCCAGACCTACAGCTACCCGACCGACAGCCATCGCCTGGCAAGCGTGGCCGGCGCCGCGCGCAGCTACGACGCGGCAGGCAATACCACGGCCATCGACGGCACCGCACGCGAGTTCGCCTACGACGCGACCGGGCGCCTGAGCCAGGCCAAGCGCAGCGGCACGCTTGCGATGGAGTATCGCTACAACGACCGCGGCGAGCAGGTGCGACGCTTCCTCGGCACGACCAACACCTACACGGTCTACGATGAGGCCGGCCATTGGATGGGCGACTACGACACCAACGGCAAAGCGCTCCAGCAAGTCATCTGGCTCGGTAATCTGCCGGTGGGCGTGCTGGCCGGCACGGCCTTGAACTATGTGCAGCCGGACCACCTTGGCGCGCCGCGGACGGTGATCGACCCGACGCGCGACGTCGCAATTTGGACCTGGGACATCAAGGGTGAGGCGTTCGGCAACACGCCGCCGAACCAAGACCCAGACAACGACGGGACCGCGTTCGTGTTCAACATGCGCTCCCCGGGACAGCGTTACGACAGCGCCACGGGACTCAACCAGAACTATTTCCGGGATTACGACACCATCAGTGGGCGGTATGGGCAAAGCGATCCGATCGGGCTGAGTGGCGGCATCAACACTTGGGCATACGTCGAATCAAAGCCACTGTATTCTTATGACCAATTTGGCCTTATTTCCGCAGGTCATCATGTTTTCCCGCAGTCAATTTGGCGCGGTCTGGATAATCTATCTCAGGATGTCAGGCAGCTTTTTGATAGGGCTGTAGTAAAGCCGGCAACTAGGCATGGATACAGCAAAGAGCATGCTGCTTACAATCGCATTGCCCGGAGGGCGTGGGATGATTTCTGCGAGAAGGCTGGCACAGATTTGAGGAATATGTCGAAGGATTCTGCACAAGAGTTCTTGGACTACTTGGGTAACAATCCGGAACTGAGTAGGTTCAACGGTCAGGTTGAATCCGGTGAGGCGTTGACAATGCCGGATGAAACCGCGCCACTCCCGGAGATGGCAGAAATGCCGGTTCCGGTAGCTGAGCCGATGGTGGAGCCAGTGGTTGTCGAACCTTTAATTTTTGTGCCGTGAGGCATTTATGAAATTCATCAATTCGCCTGGGTATGTTGTTGCGGAAAGTTCGGAAAATTCCTCGCATGAGGCCTATATTGGGGGGCGATGCCCCCTGCCTGGCGCGGTATCGCCCAATACAGGTGCGCCCCTCACTCAGTTTGCAAGAGTGGTTCAATCGCGCGATGGATTTGCGGTTCCAGGGTTCGATGAGCCCGAGTTGCACCTTCTTTATAGCTGGAAGTGCGACATCCATAAGGGCGACTTTAGCTATAGATACATCAATGGTTCGATCGAGGTGGTCGAATACACGACTGGCAGCGACGACTACGAGGGTTTTCCCTATCCGAACTACCCCGAGGTCTTTAACGAGGTCTCTGTGGGTATTCGTCGTCTTAGTGATGAGGAAATGGCTGTTATTGAAAGATTGAATGCGCCCGATGTTGATGGGGGCTATAAGTTTTCTGGTGCACTCCCTTCAATGCTTTCTGTGCCTCAGCATCAGTTTGGCGGAGTTCCTTATTTGCTAGACACGGAGCGTGTCAGGAAGGACTGCCCTGTGTGCAAAAAAGAGATGACGGTAATTGCCTCTGTCGGGAACAAGAATTATTCAACCGACGAAGGGTTTGTAGGAAATGATTTTGTTCAGGTTCTATACTTTTCCTGCTCTTCCTGTAAGGTCGTTTCGGCTCTGAATTTTTCTGATTGAATTTGGTTCGTAACATATTTCCAAGGGGCGGATCTGCCTCCTTGCCAATCGGCCAATAACGAGTGGAGCATGCGCGTAGGAGTTTTCTGATGCTGCGGTCAGCCTTCAACTGATCGCACGTCCGTGCTCCTCATGGCAACCTGTATCCGTCGTCCAGGCCACTTCACCCACCATGGCTGGGGGACGGGGGCCAGAACCTCCACCTAAGCGCCGACGACCAAAGGCCTCGCATGCGAGGCCTTTGCTTTTTGTGCCTATAGATTGCTTGACTGGGCGGGGACCAGCATCAGAGCCAGTAGCCAACCTGTGGGGCATTGTCCACTAGAGTAAGCGCTGCGGAAGTAGCATCATCGGCGGTAGGGTTGGAGGGAAACGTCACGCCGCCAAACACGACGTTGGATTGCTCGCAGGCAAGGAAGAAGGGGTAGTAACGAGAATAGTCCATGGTGACGCCCTCGACGCCCGTGTGGCTGCCGACTTCCCCGCCGAGCACGTAGAAGGTTGGTGCACCCAAAATGTCAGCGCTCATTTCGTCCAAAAATTCCTCGCCCAGCAGGAAGGCATTGTCGCGATGTGCTCCATTCGCGTAGACGCCATTCCCATCGGCGTTTGGGCCCGTGGCGAATACGATAAGGCACGGCCCGGCGCCAACGCTCCCGAACACCGTTGCCGCCTCCAGCTCAATGCCTACCACCTCTTGGTCTTGCTCGAACTCGTCAGTGAACGCCACCTCACCGCGTTGAAGGATTGGATTGGCGCCGCTGATGATTTGCTTGATGGCGTTGTCCGCGGTGGTTTCCAGGGCCTGTCTAACTGCCAATGGCACATCATCCAATGCGACGATGTCCTCGCCCTCCATGAAGTTGTCATCGATCGGATTGTAGGAGTAGCCCGAGTTCTGGTCGGTCCACAAGCCTTCGTCGTCGTCGTAGTTCCACATCGCTGCATTCCTCGAAGTTGTTGTTTGTTTAAAGCCAGCTCCCGAAGCGATTGGAGCGGCATCAGTCCTGACGCGGGCCAGCCTTTCTGAAAACGCCATCGCGTCCCTCGCGTGAAAGCACTACAGGAAGGGGCAGGAATCCTTCACTCGGACGTCGACAACCAGGGGTCTCGAATGCGAGGCCTTTTGCTTTTTGCGTCTAGGGGAAGCTGGAAATGCCGTAGCAAGGGCCGCCGTCCGGCACACATTTGTCTATCTTCGTAGACGTTTTGAGCGGCCATGGGGCTTGCGCTTGCGCACTCATCTGGCCAGCAGTAGCGTTTTGGCGACGCTTTCTCGTCAAGGAATGAACGATGAAAACCCTCTCCGGCGCATTGCTTGGATTGGCCGGGCTGGCAGCTGGCCTCTCTCCGGTCGCCAAGGCAGCGGACCAGGTGATGAACCCAGCCGACGTTATCGAGGGCATGGGGGAGCGCATCCCCGCCGGCAAAGAAAACGTCAGCCTGTCGCCGCTGTTCAAGGCCTACACCTTCGAAAAGGCCGGCCTCAAGTTCGTCCAAATCAACTCGCTGCAGGACGAGGTCATCACGGTCATCGTCGTCACGCCTGGCGCCGAATCTCGCCTGCCGATCGGCTCGGCCGCGAAGCAGCCGCTGCTCGTGCTCAAGGGCGACGCGACCAGTTGAGTGGAAGCTCACGATTGAGCGGGCCTCTCGTTGGAGCTATCCCTTACGAGCAAAGAGAAAGCCCCAGGTGGTGACCTAGGGCTTTCGAGAAGTCGTATTGCGCCGCTGCGTGCTCAGCTCAGATCGCAGTTGCTCGGCAGCGCCCACGTCGAGGTCGGCAGCATGTTCTTCACCGTGGACGACGCCGTGATGCCGACATTGCTGGCGCCGATGAGCTCTTCCAGGTCGGCGATCGAGACGATGTAGTCGTCCAGGCTACCCAGCCCGGTTTCATTGGGGATGATCCAGCTGATGGCCTTCTCGGCGCCCGTGCTCGGGTCGGTCGTGATGATCGTTTTCCAGAAGTATTCCGGCGTGCGGATGCCGTGGCTGGAGAGGAAGTAGTCGTTGGACGTGTCGCCGAAGACCACGCCGCCGTAGACCTTCACCGGCTTGATGTCCCGGTAGCACTCGGCCACGTTCTCGGCCTGCACCCAGATCCCCTGATTGAAGCCAGACACCTGCGGCACGATGTTGGACATCAGGTTGGCGCGAACTATGTAGGTCGCGTTGTAGTCCATGTGGTTGGACGTGACCAGGTGCCCGCGGTCGTAGCCCGAGCGCACGCTGGCGTAGGACTTGGTCGAGGTCTGGCCGCCGCAGCCGCTAGGCAGTGTGGTGTCGAGGTTGAAGTCGGACGGGCGAGCCGCGGAGCCGGTGTCCGCGTTGAGCGAGTATTCGTAGCGTGTGGCCGTGTGGGCGGTGCAGTCGTAGGTCAGGGTGTAGCCACCCTTGTTGAGGGTGACGACCTGGGCCTGGGCAGCAGCGCTGAACGTGGTGAGCAGGAATAGAGCGAGAAAGATCCGGAATCGCATAGCGGCACATCTCCATGTGTTTTGGGGACGCACGAACCCTGCAGGCACGGGCGATGCCGTTGCCTCTTGAAGGACGCGCAAGTTGACGGAGGTGAAGCAGACAGCGAGAGCTGGCTCGGTCGGCCAGTGTGGTGGGGGATACAGCCACCGCGCCCCTTTGCCACGGAGTGGCACGCGGTGATCACAGGTATCTAACAGTGCGCCGCCGGGGTCAACCGCGGATTGGCCAAGGTGTGACCTAGTCCCAAGAGGTCATCGCTGTAAGCCCGCTTCCACAGCGATGCAACAAGGGCAGGGTATGGAGCAAAAAGCAAAGCCCGGATTGCCGAGCTTTTTTGATGCGGATGCTCTATCGGAATCAACTGGTCAGCTGCACCCACAGCACCAGCAACACCATCGGCAGCCCGCTCAGCAGAGAGAAAATCCAGAAGGCTCCCATCAACGCCAGCGGCGTCATGATCCACCACTGTCCAGCGCTGAACCCTTGGTCGCGCTGCCGAGCTGCGTAGGCCTCCTGCGGATGGAGCCGCTCCGCTTTGCGCAGACCACGCTGCGCCATCAACGGCCCCACGATGAAGCCGAGCGGACCCAGACAGAGCAGGCTGAGCGAGAACCACCAGAAGAACCGGTTGTGCGGGGTAGTCACCTTTTTAGGGACAGCGCGCATTGCGCCATCCCCACCGAGCCCAGTCACGGTGCCAGTGGACGTTCCAACCATCGGATTCGACTCGGTCCTCATTTCGCGTAGGCCCTCCAGGTGCCGTCGCTCTTGGCATAGCGCAGGTTCTTGCTCAGCGGAATCGGTACCTGCCGGCCCTCAATGTTGAGCACGGCTTGGCCGCGGGTATCGCAGCGGTAGCCGTCCGCGCCCTCCGCTTCCACGCAGCCGGTGAGTTCGAAGTTCTGGATGTCGGTGACTTGGCCAGCGCCGCTCTGTTGAAGCAGCCTGACGAATGCTTCCTTGGCGTCGTCGGCCGACGGCTTGCCGCTGCAGGCGGTGAGGCCCAAGGCCATGGTCAACGCGACCAGGCCGATCCATGCTTTTTTCATGTCGTTCCTTTGCTGAGGGATGGGTAGGGTTGGCGAAGCGGGGGCCTTACTTGTCGCGGTTCCCGTCCGGCTTGAAGCCCGCGATCCAGAGCCGGGTGTCCTTGAGGGGCGTCAGCAGGCCGCTGGCCCCCGGATGCAGATCTGCGGTCTGGAGGAAGCCAGAGACCCAGGCCACGCGCAGGGCGACGTCGACGGCGCGATCGGCGACGCCGGGCCGGCTCACGTTGACGACGAAGGGTTGTGCCGGCGGGTTGGGACCCGTGGAGCGCTGGCTGCTGGTGTTCGGCTTGCTGGACGGCACTCGAATGCCGTTGAGGGTGTCCCTTCCTTTCCAGAGAGCCGACGTGTTGAGCTCGGCTGTCTCTCCCAAGTCGTCGGTCTCAGCCAGCGGGGCATCGGCGCAGGCCCGGAAGGTCTCGACGCTCGAGGCAGTGGGGCCGGTCCAGATGCGAGCCTCGACGGTCCAGCAGGGCAGCTTCTCGCCCCACTCGACGTAGGTCAGCGCCACCCGGGGCCACTCCAGCTTCCCGAGCTGTGCCGCCTGGTGGTTGTCGCCCTTGAACAGCCCAGGCAGCTTCCCGGCGCCGCTGAGGGGCGCGTAGCTGGGACCACTGCCGCTACTGCCGGCCTGGGCGGTGGACTCGCCCCCTGCGTTCGGCTTGATGCCCACCATCTGCTTGCCGGCGTCCTTGAGGCTACCGCCGAGCTGGCGGAAGAAGCCGGGCTTCTGGGCTTGGGTGTCCTGGGCCTGGGCCGTGAGGGCCAGCGATGCTGCGAGCAGGGCTGCGCCTGCGATCCGTGCGGTCTTCATGAAATCCCCTGTCTGTGGTTGGAGGGTGCTACATTTCATGAAGAGTCTGCCATGCAGAGGAGGACCAAGTCATGCTGTCCGACCCGGTTTTTCAACTTTCATTCACTTGTCGAAGTCCTCACCCCGCGCTCTCTTTGCAGCTCGCCTCAAGCAGGCCCGAGAGCTGCGCGGCATCGCCAGCCAACGAGCGCTGGGGGTGCTGATGGGACTTGATAAGAAGCTGGCGAGCAGCCGGGTCAACCGTTACGAGACAGAGGTCAGCGGGATCGACTTGGATGGCCTGGGGAAGCTGGCCGATACGCTAGGAGTGCCAATGGCTTACCTGGTTGCCGAAGACGATGAGACAGCGCGAGCAATCATGGCACTTGCCAAGATGTCAGCCCGAGAGCGACGTAAAGCCCTGGCACAGCTAGAGGCAAATGTTGTCGATACAGAGGACGATTCCTTGCGATGATTCCAGATCGACTATTCAAGTATCGAGCGTTTGATTCGTTCTCGCTGAAGCTTATATGCGACAGTGAGGCTTGGTATTCTCGAACGCCTGCGTTCAATGACCCAGTTGAAGAGCTTACGGAGACGATCAATGACGTCGATCGCCTCACTATTGAAGCGCTTCATCGGAAGCTTTTTCCCGAAGACTCTGTTCAACGGCTTCAGCGCAACCAATGGATTGACGGCGGGGAAGATGGGGATGTTCAGGCTTCCATAGAGCAATACCTTGACGCAGCACAGAGAGAAATCAACGACGGTGTCCGCGAAATTTTAAGAAGTCGAGGCGTGCTGACGCTGTCTTCTCGCTGGGACAGTCCATTGATGTGGAGCCACTACGCTGATAGCCATCGTGGTTTTTGCATCGAATACGACGCAACGAACCATCGGTGCCAGCACCTAGCGCCGGTTGACTACAATAGTGGTCGAGGGATTCGGTTATCGGATATCGCTGGATGGAAGCTTGGGGGCGACGAGAGCGCACTAAGATCAGTTATTGAGTCGGCTTACTTTCGAAAATCTCCCGATTGGGCATATGAAAACGAGTGGCGAGATGTTTCGCGTAGGTTTGGTGCAGGATCCGCGCCATTCGATATATCTGGAATCATTTTTGGTATGCGGTGTCCCAGGCACGTAAGGGCAGCGGTAATGCTGATATTCAGTGGCCACGAGGTTAAGCCAGATTTCTATGAGGCGAGTTTCAAGCCTGGATCCTTCGGGATGAGTCGAAATGTTTTGAATCCGAATGAGGTGGCGCACATTTACCCTTCTGGCGCGATGGTTTTCGGACTTCCCGGACATTATAGGCTTCCGTTCGACGTCGCTGAGTAATATGAGCGCCAATATCCGAGTCGGGATGAATTGGTCAGAACGAAAAGACGGTCTGATTCGAGACTTTGAGGAGGTCGCCGCCAGTGATCGTTGAGGCACGGAATCTGCGCGCGCCGTCCTTTGACGTTGCGGTTACCTCCTTGTGCGCTATGAGTCTTTCGAGCGCAAGCCGATACTTTTGACCGTCTGCTGGTGAACTGTTGCAGTGCGCTGTGAAGAGCTCGCCGAATGTGATTCCATCCGGCCGAGCATGGATTAGCGGTGAGAGTTGATTTACCAAGGCGTCGATGCTGGCTTTGCCAGCGTTTGCGTCAAAACAAAAGCCTAGCTCGTTTTGCCCCGTGAAGCGCGAGTCAGCGCTGGTGCTATACCCAAGCGTGCGGAACATGTCCAAGCCAGCATCCCCGTAATGGATGAAGTGGTTATTCTTGCTCCAATGGACTGTCGTCATGACATCTCGCGCTTTGGGATGCTGTGAGAGGTGAACTAGCCAGTAGTCACCATGGCCGGTAGTCCTGATGAAAAAGACGGTGAAGAACTTGGCGCCGCACTGCTCCACTAGCTCCTTGTAAAAGCAGCTCTGGATATACAGCCGAAAGTCCTTCTCAACGCGCTTGATGTCTTCTAATGTTCGTCCCTTCAGCACGTCTGGTAGGTCGATTCGCTTCAGGATGCGCCGTGTGGCTTCAGTGTCTGACGCGAAGTTGATGAAAGCATCGACAGCAAAAGTTAGGATGACTTCCGCAGTCGGGAGAGTGTGAAATATGCCCCTGATTTGAGAGGCAGGAACATGGGCGTATCCATACTGGTCAAGGAGAAATATCGAACGTCCCTTAATCGGGCTTTTTTGCTTGACGAACTGAATTAGGTTGCTGGCATGTTTGTCGAAAGAATCATTGATGAGGTGAATATCCTTGTCGATCCTGGACCCGTAGCCGCGCTCCTCAAGCGCGTATTTCAAATGCCTGTGCGCCTTCTTGTTCTTCTCGACAAAGAAGTAGTCCAGGTTCCATCGCAAAGGTTTTTGTCGGCCAATAGCTATTAATGCCTCTGCTTCCCTTGCGG
>Ga0308160_10004530_pt1 | contig 14846 bp, 17 predicted proteins | sample PhyFR1_FD_201036 | JGI IMG/M metagenome (GOLD analysis project Ga0308160, IMG submission 201036) | Phyllosphere microbial communities from UC Gill Tract Community Farm, Albany, California, United States - DLSLF.R1 | ecosystem: Host-associated > Plants > Phyllosphere > Unclassified | place: USA...
GGCCACATCTACATCGGCACCTGGGGCACGCCGGGCGCCTACGAGGCCATGCGCCACGGCACCGTCGACGAAGCCTGGGCCAAGGCCCACCACTCGCTCTGGTACGAACAGGCCAAGCAGGGTATCGCGCCGGGCGGCGCGCCGCCGCCGACGCCACCTTCGTCGTCGACGGGATCGAAGGCGCCGCCGCCGTCGCCGCGGCCCGGACCTGCACACTGAGGACTGTCATGAAGCACACGATTTATCTCACTTCCTGCGCGCTGGCGGCCTTGCTGCTGGCGGCCGGCTGCAGCCGCAACACGGCGCCGGCCAGCAACGGCGTCATCCAGACCAAGTTTCCGGGCGAGGTGACGTCCGGCGGCGGCACCAGCGGCGAAGTGATCGCACGCTCGGCCAAGCCGGTGACCGATGCCACCTACGCCGGCGGCACCCCCGGCATTGCGGGCGGCTCGGGCGGGAATACCTCGGGCGCCGAAGTCGGCGGCACCACGCGCGAAACCGGGCAGGGCCCGAACTCGGGCGTGACCGACCCGTCAGGCAAGATGGGCGCCACCCAGACGCCAACCGGCGACAACCGTCCGGCAGGCGGGCCGACGGCCCAGGACCTGAACAAGGGCGCGGCCAGCAATGCCGCGCCCCAGGGGCCGGCGCCGAAGCAGATGGAGGGCAAGCAATGAAACGCACGACCTTGAGCGGGGCGCTGCTGGCCGGCCTGTTGCTATCTCAGGGCGCCTGGGCGGCCCTGCCGAAGCCGCAGCTGACGCCCGAGCAGGCCCAGGCGGCCGCCAACAAGAAGGCCGAGGCCGACGCCAAGGCGGCCAAGGAGAAGGAACAACTGGCCGCCTCGATGGACGCCCTCAGCGCGCGCTGGCGTGCGCAGGCGCCAGGCAAGGGCTGGAAGATCAACCCGCCGACCGCCATCGCCCAGGCGCCGGCGCCCGGCATCCAGCCGCCGCAAACCCTGGCTCCCGCGAACGGCGCTCCGGGCGTGGGTTCGTCCGGCGTGACGCCGCCAAACGCCGGCGTGGCGGCGCCAGCCCCGGCCGGCGCTGCGCCCGGCACGTCGGCGGCGGCGCCGGGGCGTGGCGCCGCACCCCTCAGCCCGCAAGCACTGCAATCGGCCAACGTGCCGGTGAAGAGCGAAAAGCTGGGCACGGCGGCGCCGAGCAAGGACGTCAAGACACGCCCGACCCAGTCGGTGCCGCAAGGCGCCTCGCCGGCGGTCGACCGCGGCAACGCGGACCAGGTGAAGAACCGATGAAGAAAGCCGGCATGCCGATTGCGGTGATCATGCAGCGCCGCGCCGTCCAGCATATCTGGGCCGACGACGCCTGGGCGGCCGTGGGCGTGGTGCCGAACCGCGGCGACCTGCCGCCGCTGCAGGTGCTCAGCGAAACCCCGGAGCGCGACTACTACCTGGTGCCCGGCCTCGAACTCGAGCTCTACACCGACGAGCACGAGGGCTACTACGAAAACGCCATGGCGCCCGAATCGAAGGTGTTCGTGCTGTGGCGCATGGAAGAGGGGCGCGCCATGCCGGTGCGCGCCTCGGTCAGCTACGTCGAGGGCACCCGCATGTTCGACTCCGGCGAATCCGCCGACGGTGTGACCATGCCGGCCGAGATCTACGCCTGGCTGGCCAGCTACCTGCGCGACAACTACCAGCCGAAGCCGCGCCGCGGCCGCCAGCACGGCTAGCGCGGGACAGGACGAGCGATGCCCGAAGAAGGATTCCTGAAGCGCTGGTCGCGCCTGAAAGCGACCGGCAGCGAAGCGGAGGCGCCGCCACGTCCGGCACCTGCCGCACCCGTTCCTGCTCCCGTTTCCGCACCCGTTCCTGCACCCGTTCCCGTCCAGGCCGACGCGCCGCCACAGGACCGGCCTCTGCCGACGCTCGAAGACGCTGCGCGTCTGACCCCGGACGCCGACTTTTCCAGCTTCGTCGCAAAGGACGTCGACAAGTCGGTCCAGCGCCTGGCGCTGAAAAAGCTGTTCGCCGATCCGCATTTCCATGTGATGGATGGCCTCGACATGTACATGGACGACTACAACAAGCCGAGCCCGGTGTCGGCCGCGATGCTGGCGGCGCTCGACCATGCGCGCAGTGCGCTGCGCTATCCGGATGCGGAAACACCGGCTGCCGAAGCGGCGCGGGCCGCCGCAGAACACGCGGTGCAGGACGGCGCCGCGCCGGATGCGGAGACGGACAGCGGTGCCGATACCAAGCGTGTGGGCGTTGCGTCCGCCGACGCGGATAATGTATTCGATACCGAAGTGCAAGACGCCGGCGCAATGACAGCACCCGCTTCGCACGTCTCGCTACCGGCCACACCCCAGCAATCCCTGCAAGGACAAGCATGAACATCCGATTCCTAGAAGGGCAGGCCGGCGATCCCATGCAGGAACGCCGCAATGCTCTCGCCAAGACCGCCGCCATCCTGGCGGCGGATGCCATTGGTCCGGTCGAGGCCGTCTCCTCGGTCAGCTACCGTTCCACTGGCCGCACCCTGGTCGTCGGCAGCGCCGCCCAGGCCTTGCCCTGGGCCGATCACCTGGCGACTGCCTTGTCGGTCACCGTGTTGCTGCTGGACGGCGAAGATGGCGGCGTCGAGCGCGGCTACCCCGTGTTCGCGGCGCGCGCCGTCGGCGTCGGCGGCTGGCTCGGCGCCTTCGAAGCGCGCTGGCAGGCGGCCGGGCAGCCGCCGCAGTCGGCCAAGTTCGACCTCGTGTTCGACCTCTGCCCCAGCCCCTTGATCGCCACCCACCAGCACCCGCACGGCTATTACGCGCCCGGCGAAGACGAGGCCGCACGCCGCACGGCCGCCGCCGAGATCATGGAGATGACCGGCGACTTCGACAAGCCGAAATACTTCAGCTACAAGGAGCGCATCTGCGCCCACAGCCGCAACGGCCAGCAGGGCTGCAACGCATGCGTGACCATCTGCTCGGCCCAAGCGATCGCCAGCGCCGGCGACAAGATCCGCGTGAATCCCTACCTGTGCGCCGGCTGCGGCGCCTGCACCACGGTCTGCCCGACCGGCGCCATCAGCTACGCCTTCCCGACCGCCGCGCACACGGGAAGCCGCATCAAGGCCGCCCTGAACGCCTATTTCGAGGCCGGCGGCCAGGACCCGGTACTGCTGCTGCACAGCGAAGCAGGCCAGCCGCTGCTGGAAGCCGTGCAGGGCGAGGGCATGCTGTCCGGGCGGGTGATTCCGCTGGCGCTGCACCATACCGCATCGACCGGCATCGACGTCTGGTTCTCGGCGCTGGCCTATGGCGCGGCCGGCGTCACGGTGCTGATGACGGGCGAGGAAGCGCCGCAGTACGGCGCCGCCCTCGACCACCAGATGGGCATTGCCCACACCGTGCTCGATGGCCTGGGCTATGCCGGCCCGCACTTCCAGCTGCTGCGCGTGAACACGCCGGGCGAACTCGGCGTGGCCCTCGGCTATGCGCCGCGCGGCGAAGCCCCGGCCCGGCGCGCGACCTTCAACCTGGCCGCCGACAAGCGCAATACCCTCGACTACGCGCTGGACCACCTGCACCGCCATGCGCCCCGCCAGCCGGAGCAGGTAGCGCTGCCCACCGGCGCACCGTTCGGCGCGATTGCCGTCGACACCCAGAAATGCAGCCTGTGCATGGCCTGCGTCGGCGTCTGCCCGGCGTCGGCGGTGATGGACACGCCGAATTCGCCGCAGCTGCGCTTCGTCGAGCAGAACTGCGTGCAGTGCGGCCTGTGCGCCAACACCTGTCCGGAAAATGCGATCGCCCTGGTGCCGCGCATGACCTTCGGCGAGACGCGCCGCAAGACCGTCATCCTGAACGAGTCCCAGCCTTTCCACTGCATCCGCTGCAGCAAGCCTTTCGGCACGCTGCACATGGTCGAGAACATGCTGTCGCGCCTGTCCCAGCACAGCGCTTTCGCCGGCAACCTGGATCGCCTGAAGATGTGCGGCGACTGCCGCGTGATCGACATGATGCAGCCGGAAGGGGAGTTCGCGGTGCAGATGCGGCGCACGCCGGTGCCGCCGAACTGACGTATCGGCGGCGCTGCATCCTGCGCCGCCTGATAGTGTTCGGAACGTTGGCCGTACGGTGGGCACTCCGTGCCCACGCGAAATCTCGCCCATTGTTGGCTCGATTTGATGAGGCATTGGGCGATGGTCGAAACGTTTCGAATGAGCATTCGAGACGCCAACCATGATCATCCGGCGCAGTCCTGACTGAGCCAGCATCTCGTCGGCTTCCGCATGGGCACAGAGTGCCCACCCTACGGTCACCGTCAACAATCTCCTTCGCGTCATGGGTATGCGATCTGCACACCGCTGCTGAGCCGTGGCACAATGTGCATAATCGACAACAAATAACGACAGGCCACCACCACGGCCAGGCGCACGGAGGCAAAGGCATGACCATGATTCCCCATCTGCGCCGGCTGGCGGGCGCCATCACCTGCATGGCGTCGATTTCCCACGCCTTGCCGGCAGCAGCACAGCCCGCCGTCGCCGCCGGCCGCTACCACAACCTCGGTCTGACAAGCGACGGCCGCGTACTCTGGTGGGGCACCGAGTTCGGCCACGCGAAGCGCGGGCCGCCCGTCTTCCCGCGCCAGGTGGAAGGCCTGCCACCCGCCGTGGCGGTAGCGGCGGGCTGGGAACACAGCAGCGCCATCACGCGCGACGGCAGCGTCTACGAGTGGGGCTTCAGCCCCTACCGCGTGCGCCAGGTCTACCTGCTGCAGCCCACACTGGGGCCGTGCGAGGCCGCTGCCATCCTCACCGGAGGGCATGGAAAAAATCCCTGCGCCGAAGCCGAAGCCGCACGCAAGGAACGCATGTTCGTCGAGCGTCCGATGCGCATTCCCGGCTTGCCGCCAGCGGTGGCGATTGCGGCAGCCGATTCCCATAGCGCGATCGTCACCCGCGACGGGGAGGTCTATTGCTGGGGACTGGGCGCCTTCCCGACGAAAATTGCCGGCCTGGAGCGCATCAAGGCGATCGCGCTTGGCCAGTTCCACGGCGTGGCCTTGCGCGATGATGGCGTCGTCATTGGCTGGGGTAGCGCGTCCGGCGGTGCGATTTCGTACCGGCCCGAGCGCTCGGCGAAGCTCTGCGACAACCCGGGGCCGACGCCATTCTTCAACGGCGCCATCGCCATCGCGGCCTTCGCCGACAGTACGTATGCCTTGCGTGCCGACGGCAGCGTATGGGCCTGGGGCAGCAGCTGGCACCGCGACCCGGCGACGCCGAAAGACGACAATCCCGACAACAAACCGGATGCCTTCGTCGCGCGCCGGATCGCCACGCTGGCCGGGGCGACGATGCTGGGCGGCGGCCGCGCGCCGTCCGCGCTGACCCGGCAGGGCCTGGCCGTGACCTGGTTCCGCGCGCTATTTCCCACGCCCGGCGAGCGCCGGCAGCCCAGCCTTGCCAACATCGCCTCCCTGTCTTCCTATTCCAGCATCCTGGCCCTGCGGCCCGACGGCTTCGTCTGCACGATGGGCGACAACATGTACGGGGCCACCGACCCGGGCGACAAGTCGCTCGAGGTCCAGCGCTTCATGCCGGTTCCTCTCAGCGACGGCAAGGGCGCACTGAACCTGGTCGACGCCAGCCTCCCGCTGCCGCCCGATGCCTGCGCCAGCCAATAAACCAGGGATCCCAACCACGATGACGAGAACAAATCCCAAGCCGGCACGCGCCTGGCTTTCCTGCTCGCTGCTGGCCTGCTTGCTGGCCGGACTCTGCAGCATCGCAGCCGCTTCCCCAGATCACGCCAGGCTGCGCTTCCTGTCCTGCGACATGCCAAACCCGGCGCCAGAGGCGTACAAGGAGGCGGTCGACTGGTTCAACCAGACTGCGGAGCCGCTCGCGCGCGACGAAGGCCAGCGCATCGCCGGTCCCGTCACGCTGGGCAAGGCATGCCTGCGCAATGTCACGGTTGCGGGCGGCTTCGGGGTCGCCATGATCCAGGGCGACATCTGCAACGAGCGGCTGGACGATTTCACTGCGGCCCTGGCCGGCGCCGGCATCGCGCTCGACAAGGACCCGGACGCCGGCATGCCGGGGGTGGTGCTGGGCAAGGTGGGCAAGGACATGCAGTACCTGGTGACCGCAGGCAGAATGGACCCGATGACCGGGAAGGTGGCGCCGGGCGCGACGCGGTATTCCTTTACCTGCATGGCAGCCTTCGGCGGCCCACAATAGGCCCGGCGCTGCGGCCGCGCAACCGTGGCACAATGTACGCAAACAGACAATAAAAACGCATCACCGGGCCAAGACCCGTTTATCGACATCAGCGTACAGGAGACAAGATGACCCCTTACCAGCGTTTCGCGCAGGCGCGCGATTTCCTGCAGCAGCACCGCACCGACTACGACACCGCCTACGCCGGCTACCAGCCACCCCAGTTCGACAACTTCAACTGGGCGCTCGACTTCTTCGACCAGGAAGCCAGGGACAACCAGACCCCCGCGCTGTGGGTGGTGGAAGAAGACGGCAGCGAGCAGAAGATCTCCTACGCCGACATGGCCGCGCGATCGAGCCAGGTGGCGCAGTACCTGGAAGACTGCGGCGTCAGGCGCGGCGACCGCGTGCTGCTGATGCTGCCGAACCGCGTCGAGCTCTGGGAAATCATGCTGGCCGGGATCAAGCTCGGCGCCGTGCTGGTGCCGACCACGATGCTGGTCTCGACCGCCGACCTGCAGGACCGCATGGAGCGCGGGCAGGTAAAGCACGTGATCGCGCAGGTCTCGGAGGCCCACAAGTTCGAGGGCATCACCGGCAACTTCACGCGCATCGCGGTAGGCGGCAGCATCGACGGCTGGCGCGATTTTACCGAGTGCCGCCAGGTGCTGAGCGTGTTCGCGCCGAAAGGCGTCACCCGCGCCGGCGACCCGCTGCTGCTGTACTTCACCTCCGGCACCACGGCGCGCCCAAAACTCGTGCTGCACAGCCACCAGAGCTACCCGGCCGGCCACCTGTCGACCATGTACTGGATCGGCCTGGAAAAGGGCGGCGTGCACTGGAACATCAGCTCGCCCGGCTGGGCCAAGCATGCCTGGAGCTGCTTCTTCGCACCCTGGAACGCCGGCGCCACCGTCTTCATCTACAACTACGAACGCTTCAGTGCCAAGGCCGCGCTGGAAACCGTGCAGCGCTGCGGCGTGACCTCGCTGTGCGCGCCGCCGACGGTCTGGCGCATGCTGATCAAGGAAGACCTGAGCCAGTGGCAGCCGCCGCTGCGCGAACTGGTCGGGGCCGGCGAGCCGCTGAATCCGGAAGTGATCGAACAGGTCGAACGCGCCTGGGGCATCCGCATCCGCGACGGCTTCGGCCAGACCGAGACCACCGCGCAGATCGGCAATCCGCCGGGCCAGCTGGTGAAACCGGGTTCCATGGGCCGGCCGCTGCCGGGCTACCGCATCGCGCTGCTGGACCTCGACGACCAGCCTGCGCAAGAGGGCGAGATCGCGGTGCAGCTGGATGCCAGGCCGATCGCGCTGATGCTGGGCTACGAGGGCGATGACGAGAAGACGGCGGAAGTCATGCGCGCCGGCTTCTACCACACCGGCGATACGGCCACCGTCGACGAAGACGGCTATTACTTCTACGTCGGCCGCAACGACGACGTCTTCAAGTCGTCCGACTACCGCATCAGCCCTTTCGAACTGGAGAGTGTGCTGATCGAGCACGAGCAGGTGTTGGAAGCGGCCATCGTGCCAAGCCCGGACCCGGTGCGGCTGTCGGTGCCGAAGGCCTTCATCACGCTGCGCCAGGGCGTGGAGCCGTCGCGCGAACTGGCGCGCGAGATCTTCGCCTTTGCGCGCGAACGGCTGGCGCCGTACAAGCGCATCCGTCGCATCGAGTTCCGCGAGCTGCCGAAGACGATCTCGGGCAAGATCCGGCGCGTGGAGTTGCGCAAGGCCGAAGCGGCGCGCGACGATACGACGGCCGGCATGGAGTTTCGCGAAGAGGACGTCGGCTGATCGTGCGGTGATGTGGTGGGTTCTTGAACCCACCAGTACGGCCGACGAAGGGGGCAGGTCCGCGTGCGGCTCGAACCCACCATGCCGGCGCGTACTTTATCGACACGTGCCGAGGATGATCATGCCTTGATGTGGTGGGTTCGAGAACCCACCCTACAGACCTCTCCACCAAGGAGGTAGGGTGGGTTCTCGAACCCACCAATACGGCCGGCGAAGCAGGCGGAAGCAGCGTTCATTCGATCCCTTTCCACCACGGCGTGAACGCCGGCGCCGCATCCTCCAGGCGCACCGGTTCGCCGATGCGCGGCGTCAGCAGGCGGAAGGGCTTGCCCTCGCTGGCGGCCAGCGCCCGTTCGAAGGGTTCGTCCCAGGCGTGGCCGCTGAGCAGGGTGCGCGCGCCCAGGATTTCGGCGGCACGCGCGGCTTCCTTTGGCGTCATGTGGATATTGGCCCAGCGGGCGTTGTACTGCCCGCGCCGGTGCAGTGCTTATGCCGTGCCGATGCGCTCCAGGCTGGCCAGCGCCTCGTCCGGCAGTACCAGGTCGGCCGCCGCCAGATTCTCGCGCAGATGCGCCACCGACGAGGTACCCGGGATCAGCAGGATGTTCGGCGAACGGCGCAGCAGCCAGGCGATCGCCACCGCCATCGGCGTCGCGCCCAGGTCGCGAGCCACGCTCGACAGGGCGTTCGACTGCAGCGGCGAGAAGCCGCCCAGCGGGAAGAAGGGCACATACGGAATACCGTCGCGCGCCAGGGCATCGATCAGCGCATCGTCCTGGCGCTGCACCAGGTTGTACATGTTCTGCACGCAGGCGATCGGCAGCAGGCGGCGCGCTTCCTCGACCTGGCGCGGCGTGACGTTGCTGATGCCGACGTGGCGGATCAATCCCTGCTGGCGCAATTCGGCCAGCACGCTCAGGGGTTCTTCGAGCGAGCCCTCGGCCGGACCGTGGACGTCGAACATGGCGCGCAGGTTGACCACGTCGAGCACGTCCAGCCCCAGGTTGCGCAGGTTGTCGTGCACGGCCTGGCGCAGTTCCTCTTTCGAAAACGCCGGCAGCCAGGCGCCCTGTGCATCCCGGCGCGCGCCGATCTTGGTGACGATGGTCAGGTCGTCGGCGTAGGGATGCAGCGCTTCGCGGATCAGTTCATTGGTGATGTGCGGGCCATAGAAATCCGAGGTGTCGATGTGGTTCACGCCGAGCGCCACGGCCTCGCGCAGCACGGCCAGGGCGGCGCTGCGGTCGCGCGGCGGGCCGAACACGCCGGGGCCGGCCAGCTGCATGGCGCCGTAGCCGAGGCGGCGCACGCTGCGCTCGCCGAGTTGATACCTGCCTGCCTTGTCGATGCTGTTCATGGTGTGCTCCGGTTCGTTGTTGGTGTAGCCACGATAAATCCGGAACACTCGCATGACAATCCGGTATAGTCAGGATGGGTTGTACGTAAAAACGAACAATAAGGATGCGCGATGAAAGCCGATCTCGGTGACCTGTCCGCCTTTGTCGCAGTGGCGCGCGCAAGGGGTTTTCGCGACGCGGCGCGCGCCACCAGCAGCAGCGCCTCGGGATTGAGCGATGCGGTGCGCCGACTGGAAACCCGGCTCGGCGTGCGCCTGCTGAACCGCACCACGCGCAGCGTCGTGCCGACCGAGGCGGGCCTGAGCCTGCTGGCGCGCCTGGAGCCGGTGCTGAGCGAAGTCGAGAGCGCGCTCGACGTCGTCAACGGCTTTCGCGACACGCCCACCGGCACGCTGCGCCTGAACGTGCCGGTGAGCGCGGCGCGGCTGGTGCTGCCGGCCATCGTGCCGCGCTTTCTGGCGGCCTACCCGGAAATCCGGCTGGAAGTGATCGCCGACGAGAGCTTCGTCGACGTGCTGGCGGCCGGCTGCGACGCCGGCATCCGCTACGAGGAAAGGCTGGAACAGGACATGGTCGCCGTGCCGATCGGCCCGCGCGTGCAGCGCATGGCGGCGGCGGCCGCGCCGGATTACCTGGCGCGGCGCGGCCGGCCCGCGCATCCGCGCGAACTGCTCGATCACACCTGCATGCGTGCGCGCTTTGCCAGCGGGGCCATGATCCGCTGGAGCTTCGAGCAGGGCGGGGAGACGGTGACCATCGACCCCGCCGGACAGCTGCTGGTGCAGGTGGGCGGCGCCATCGACCTGACGGTGGATGCGGCGCTGGCCGGCAGCGGCATCGTTTACTTGTTCGAGGACTGGCTGCGGCCCCACATCGAAAGCGGCCGGCTGGAACCGGTGCTGGAACCCTGGTGGCCGCAGTTCTCCGGCCCCTTTCTCTACTATCCCGGGCGGCGCCTGCTGCCGGCGCCGCTGCGCGCCTTTGTCGACTTCATCCGCGCCGACGCTGCCCGGCCGCCGTCATGACCTCGCGATGTGGGCCGCCAGTTCTTCCGGCGTCCCTCCCGGGAAGGCCGCCTTCAGGTGGTCGAGGAAGGCGGACACGCGCGTGCTGAGCAGGCGGCGCGACGGATACAGTGCCCAGATGGCGATCTCGGGCGCATCCAGGTCGCCCCAATGCGCCAAGCTTCCTTCGCTAATATCGTAACTAACCAACGAGACCGGCAGGCAGGCAACCCCAACCTCGGCGAGCACGGCGTCGCGGACCATGATCAGCGAGGACAGGCGCAGCACGGGGTCGATGGCAAGCTGTGCGCCGGCTTCCTTCAGTGGCCAGGATGCCCCGCTTGCGGCGCCGCGCACGACCGCCGGAACGGGCGTGCCGTCCTGCGGCCGCGCCAGCCCCGGCGGCGCCACCACGGCCAGCCTGTCGCGCAGCAGGATGCGGCCGACCAGGTTCGCGTCCGGCGCCGGATTCACGCGGATCGCCAGGTCGTAGCCTTCCTCGACCATGTCCACAGCCCGGTCCTCGATCGTCACTTCCAGCCGCACTTCCGGATAAGCCAGGGCGAAGGAGGCGGCCAGCTTGCCCATCGCCGTTTGCGAGAACAGCAGTGGGGCGCTGACGCGCAGCCGGCCGCGCGGCGCGGCGCCGCCCGAGGCCACTTCGGCCGCGGCTTCGTCGATCTCGGTGAGCAGGGCGCCGGTGCGCTCGTACAGCGCCTGTCCTTCCTGGGTCAGCTTCAGGACCCGCGCGCCGCGTTCCAGCAGGCGCACGCCCAGGCTGCCTTCGAGTTCGGCGACGCGGCGCGACAATGTGGCTTTCGGCCGGCCGCTGGCGCGGGCGGCACGGCCGAAGCCGCCATGACGGGCAACGAGATTGAAATCGGCGAGAGCAAGCAAGTCCATATGTTCCACCAGTGAGACAGGATGTCCAATTCTACCGTCTATCGTTACGTCAGTGGAACGTCTAGTATGGGAAGCGTCAACCGACACTTTTTAACCCATCTCAAGGAGTACAGACCATGACCATTCTCGTTACCGGCGCCACCGGCAATATCGGCCGCAAGGTCGTCGACCAACTCGTCGCCTGCGGCATCCATCCCCGCGCCCTGGTGCGTGATCCAGCCAGGGCCAGCTTCCCGGCCGGCGTCGAGGTCGTCCAGGGCGACCTGCTCGATGTCGATTCCCTGCGCAGCGCCTTCACGGGCGTCTCGACCCTGTTTCTGCTGAACGCCGTCGCGCCCGACGAATTCACCCAGACGCTCATCGCGCTGAACCTGGCCCGCGCAGCCGGCGTCCAACACGTGGTCTACCTGTCGGTGATCGGCAGCGACGTGTACGTCAACGTGCCGCATTTCGCCGGCAAATACGGCGTCGAGCGCATGATCGAGGCCATGGGCTTCTCGGCCACCATCCTGCGTCCGGCCTACTTCATCGACAACGACGTCACGATCAAGGACGTGGTGGTCAACCACGGCGCCTACCCGATGCCGATCGGTTCGAAAGGACTGGCCATGGTCGATACGCGCGACATCGCCGAGATCGCGGCCATCGAGCTGGTGCGCCGCGACCGCGCCGCCGGCCCGCTGCCGCTCGAACGCATCAACCTGGTCGGCCCGGACACGCTCACCGGCGCGAGTGTCGCCGCCATCTGGACCGAGGTGCTGGGGCGTCCGGTCGCCTACGCCGGCGACGATAGCGCCGCCTTCGAACAGAATCTGCGCGGGTTCATGCCATCGTGGATGGCCTACGACATGCGCCTGATGGCCGAGCGCTTCGTCAGCGACGGCATGGTGCCGCAGGCTGGCGATGTGGAACGCCTGACGGACATGCTGGGACGGCCGCTGCATACCTACCGCGCATTCGCCGCCGGCATCGCCGCCGCTGCCTGAACACCTTCGTACAAAGGAGAACACCATGATCTATTCGACCGCCACCGTCGCCGTGAATCCGGACGGCGAGCATCCCCTGACCCGGCAGCAGGCCTGGGCCGGCCTGGTACTGAAGGCGCGCGACGCCCGGCTGTTCTTGCCGCCCGGCCTGTGCACGCGTTGCGAGGTCGTGGAAGAGGGCGCCGGCCACATCGTGCGCGAGGCCACCATCGGCGGACAGGACCTGCGCGAAATCATCAGCTTCGACGATGCGCAAAAAGTCTCGTTCTTCCAGGCGGGCGGCCCGCGCGAAGGCGTGATCGTCAACGAGCTGTTCGAAGACGCCGGCGGCGCGCTGCAGTTGGGTTTCTACTGCTATCTCGGCCTGCGCGGCAAGACGCCGGGCGGCGCCGAGGAACAGTCGGAACAGGCGATGATGGACAGCGGGCAGGGCTACCGCGCCGCGCTGCTGTCGACCCTGAAGCGCACGCGCGAACTGCTGGCGGATGGGCGTCTCTGAAGCTCAGGCCAGGAACCACGCCCGGCTCGTCTCGTCGGCCGGGAAAAACGATTCCAGCCGCAACTCATGCACCGTCACGTCATGCGGCGTGCCGAGGGTGGTGATGGTGGTGAACAGATTCAGTGCTACCCCATCCTTGCGCAGCTGCAGCGGCAAGAAGGGCAAGGCGGCGCGCTCCAGGTTCGGCTGGCGCGCCGCCTCGCCGATGCCGGGCAGGGCCATCAATTCGTCCAGCAGGCGCGTCGCCTCGCTGCCGGGGCCATCGCCCATCGCCTCGCGTCCCACCCATTGCAGCACATCGGCGGCCACGTCTTCCCAGTTCGCCAGCCAGGGCCGCACGCCGTTCGGGTCGAGCATCAGCTTCAGCACATTCACCGAGCCCTCACGCGGGATGGCCGCCTCCGCCGGCATGCCGAGCAGCCAGCGCATCATGCGCGCGGCCGGGGCGTTGTGCATCACAAGGTTCCACAGGCGGTCGACCATCAGCGCCGGGTAGGGCGCCTGCTGGGCCAGCATGAAGTCGAGCGCCTGCATCACCGCGCCCATTTCCGGATCGGACAACGAACGTTCGCGGTAGGCCGGCGCGAAGCCGGCCGCCAGCAGCATGGCATTGCGCTGGCGTAGCGGGATGTCGAGCACGATGCCGAGCTTCACGATCAGGTCCCTCCCGGGCTGGGCGCGGCCGGTCTCGAGGAAACTCAGGTGGCGCTGCGAGATGCCGGAGTCCGCCGACAAGCGCAACTGGCTCAGGCCGCGCTTGCCGCGCCAGTAGCGCAGGGCGGCGGCGAAATCGTTGAAGTAGTTCGCCGTTTTGCCCGCATCCGTCACGCTCGTGTCCATCACGCCTCCGTGTGTCCGATCTCCCGATTCTGCGCGATCGCGTCCGCGAACTCAAGGAGACGATGGGCGGGACGTGGTCCCGGCATCATGCGGCGCGGTCGAGAAAGCCGGTGACGCTGGCCAGGCGGCCATCGGCGCCGACGGTGGCCACGTCCATGCCGCGCACGACCTCGATGCCGTCCGGCGCGTGCAGGGTCCAGCCGAAGCGCAGCACGTCGTGGTGGGCGTCGGGCGTGCCGGCGAGGGCGAAGCGGTGGCCGGGGAAGTGCTGCTGGGCGGCGGCGATCAGGGCGTCGATGCCCTCGTGTCCGGCGCCCGCCATCATCGGGTCGAGATAGCGGGCGTCGAGCGTGAACAGGCGTGCGACCTGGGCGCGGCGCGCGGGCGCATCGCGTTCGTTCCAGGCGTCGAGGTATTGGCGGGCGAGGGTGCTGGCGGTGTCCATGGCGTGCTCCGTTTCGGGGTGGGTGGATGACGGAACCCATTCTGGAGAAAGGAAACGCCGGCGGCGATTACCTGCCAGGTAATCGGCAGCGGCTTGCCCGCAACACGAATGTGCGGCACGGATTCGAAACCCGTACAATAATAGTAACAATGCTGTTCGTACACGTTGCTGTCTTACTCACACCTCCCACATGCCGACCACATCCGCAGCCAAGGCCGATCCAGCCTATGAAGTGAAGCAGTCCCCCATCCACGGCAACGGCGTCTTCGCCCGCCGCCACATCGAGCCGGGCGAGCGCATCGTCGAATACAAGGGCGAGCGCATCAGCTGGGACGAAGCCACCGAACGCGCCGCGAAAGCCGGCGGCCCGGTCAACCACACCTTCTATTTCAGCCTGGCCGATGGCCGCGTGATCGACGGCGGGCGGCGCGGCAACGAGGCGCGCTGGATCAACCATGCCTGCAGCCCGAACTGCGAAGCCTACGAGGAAAACGGGCGCGTCTACATCCATGCGCTGCATCCCATCGAGCCCGGACAGGAACTGAATTACAATTACGCCCTCATCTACGACGAGCGCCACACGCCGGCGCTGAAGAAGAAGTTCGCATGCCATTGCGGCACACCCGGCTGCAGCGGCACCATGCTGGCGCCGAAACGCCGACAAAAAAAGAAAACCTGAAGTCCAAGGATCGCACCATGAAGCCCATCGTTCGCAGCCTGCTCGAAACCGACCTGTACAAATTCACCATGTGGCAGGCGCTGCTGCACCGGCACCCGAACGCCCACGGCGAATACGAATTCCGCTGCCGTAACGAGCCGGC
>Ga0308160_10004531_pt1 | contig 14841 bp, 13 predicted proteins | sample PhyFR1_FD_201036 | JGI IMG/M metagenome (GOLD analysis project Ga0308160, IMG submission 201036) | Phyllosphere microbial communities from UC Gill Tract Community Farm, Albany, California, United States - DLSLF.R1 | ecosystem: Host-associated > Plants > Phyllosphere > Unclassified | place: USA...
CGGCGTTGTTCATCACCATGATGTCGACCACCGCGGCGGCTCGTGCGGCGGTCGGGAGTTCCGCGGTCGACGCGACGGCAGCCGGCGTGCAGGCTGCGTTCATGTGCGGCGCCGTGCTCTCGCTGCTCGCGATCGGTGCGTCGTTCCTCATCCGGCGGACGGACCAGGCTGCGGCGGGCGTGCACGTCGGTCACTGAGACGCACGGCCTCGGACGGCGTCAGCGCAGCCAGCGCATCGTGTAGGCGTCGGCGAGGATCGGCATCGAGGGACCGTTGAGCGCGGTTCGCAGCGCGAGGTCCCGGATCCCGACGAGCGGGCCCGGCAACGGACGCCCCAAGCGCATGTTGAGCTCCGCCTGCCATGAGGCCCGACGGATCGCGCGCTGTTGGCGGGAGACGGCCGCGGCCACGTCGCGCTGTGTCGAGAGATGCCCGGTGGTCATGCGGGCGATCAGTGGCGCGAAGACCCGTGCGTCGGACCAGCCGAGGTTCATGCCCTGGCCGCCGATCGGGCTGATCTCGTGGGCGGCGTCGCCCAGATAGACGACCCGACCGTCGACGACGCGCTTCCGTCGTCGACGAAGCACGCCGAACGCGCTGAGCATGGTGTTCGTCGCCGGATCGACGTCGTCGCCGGTCCGGTCGGCGACGAGGGCCGCGAGGTCGGACGCGGTGGGTTCCGGGCGGGCGGCGTCCTGATCGTCCGAGTACCCGGTGTGCACGACGTATCGTCGCATGCCATGGGGGAGCGGGAAGGACTCCACGACCCCTCGGTGGTGCAGGTGCACCCTGGCGATGGAACCTGCCCCACTCCGATCCGCGACGTCGCCCATGAGGTACCGGTCCCGGTATCGGTGCAGGGGGCCTGGAGCCTGCATCCCGTCGACGGTGGCGCGTCCTCCTGCTGCGACGACCACGACGGCTGCGCGGGTGCTCACCGTTCCATCGGCGTCACTGCCGGACACGAGGACGCCGTCCTCGGCCGGCGTCAACCGCGTACAGCTCGTCCCCGTCCGGAGCGATCCCGGCGCGACGGCCTCGAGTCGAGCACGGAGGATCCGTTCGGTCCGCCATTGCTCGAGCGCGGCGACGTAGGGGTGCGGGACGGGCCGATCACGGAACACGACCGCCCCGAGGCGTCGTCCGGCGTTCCAGGCTTCGCCCTGGTCGATCCGGACCGCGTCGCGGCGGATCTCGTCGAGGACACCGAGATGCTCGAACAGGTCGAGCGACGGCGGGTGGATCCCGATCGCCCGGGTGCCGGAGGGGGAGCCCGGCCGTCGCTCCCAGACGGTCACGTCGACGCCGGCCTGAGCGAGCAGGATCGCCGACACGAGGCCGACCGGTCCGCCACCGATGACGAGCACCTCGGTCATCGTGGGCCGTCCGCTGCCGACGAGACGGTCTGCGAGAGCAGGAGTCGCATGGGGAAGCTGCGCTCGACGGTCCAGTCGTCGGGCACGACGCGCTGCAGCTCCTCCTGGCGATAGCTGCGACGGATCGAGCGGAGCCCGTCGACGTGCAGGAAGGAACGCCTTCGTCCTGCACGGGTGGCGAGCCCGTAGACCGCGTACGCGAGTCGGTTGCGCTCGAGGTCGCTGTGCAGGACGAGTCGTCTGGCGATCCGTGAACTGTCGGCGAGCAGGCTCGACAGGCCCGCGGGATCGAGGTGGTGGAGCACGTGGTTGGACAGGACGATGTCGGCCTCCTCGCCAGCGGCGACGAGGTCACTGCTGTGCGCCGGACGGAAGGCGACGGGGCCATCCGGGTACCGGCGACGGGCGAAGGCCACGGACCGCTCGTCGGGATCGATCCCGACCACCTGCACGGGGAGGTGGTCGGCGTGCGCCCAGTCGGCGATGGCCACGGCGACATCGCCACCACCGAAGCCGATGTCGAGGATCGTCGTGGTCCGGGACGGGTGGAGGAGTGGACGGATGCGCGACCGGTACAGACCACGCCAGCCCGAGACGAGCCGGTTCACCGTCGCGAACCTGGCGTAGGTGGCGTCCAGCAGCGCGGGATCGCAGTCGGGATCGTCCATCAGTTCGAGGAGATCCGTCGCACGGCGGCCGAGGTCGGGCAGCATCAGGCTCGGCCGGCCCGGAGCCGGAGCAGCGCGCTCTCGATCGTCAGTCCCGGACCGAAGGCGAGGGCGCACACTCGTTCATCGGCATCGGTCGGCGCGCCGTCGAGCAGGCGCTGGAGGATGAAGAGCACGGTCGCGCTCGACATGTTGCCGTACTCGCGGAGCACCGTGCGCGACGGAGCCAGCAGTTCGTCGTCGAGCCCGAATCCGCGCTGGACCCGGTCGAGGATGCTCCGGCCACCGGGATGGATCGCCCACCGGTCGATCGATGAGACCGGGGCGTCGTCGGCTGCGGCGAGGAGTGGGCGGAGGGCGATCTCGAGGTGCTCGCCGATCAGCTTGGGCACCGCGCCGCTCAGGACCATCTCGAACCCGTGATCGCCGATCGTCCAGGCCATCTCCGTCTCGCCGTCCGGCACGAGCGCGGTGGACCAGCCGTCGAACTCGAGCGCGGGCGCGGAGGATCCGGTGTCCCGACCGGTCACGACGGCGGCCGCAGCACCGTCGGCGAACACCGAGGAACCGAGGATCACGTCGGGGTCGTCGGAGGAACGGAGGTGGATGGAGCAGAGCTCGATGCAGACCACGAGGACGACGGCGTCGGGGTCGGCTGTACAGAACGCCTCTGCGGCGCGAAGGGCGGGGAACGCGGCGAAACACCCCTGGAACCCCAGGTGGTAGCGCTCCGTGCCCGGGTCCAGCCCGAGGTCGCGCACGAGGAGGTATTCCGGGCCGGGCGCGAAGAACCCGGTGCAGGACGCGGTCACGACGTGGGTGACGTCCGCCGCCGACAGGCCGGGGGCGGCGTCCAGTGCCCGCCGTGCGGCCTCGAGGAGCAGCGGGGGAGCGTGCTCGATGTAGGCGTCGTTCCGCACGCCGGTGGGCGGGGAGAGCACCTGCCGCTGCGCCGCGTCGTAGAAGGCGGCCGTGGTCGTCTCGACCTCATGGTCGAAGGCGTCGATGACGGTGTGCCTGGTGTCGATCGCGGACGCGTCGAAGGCGGCGCCGATGAGACGCTGGGCGAGCCGGGTCCGCCCGGGTTGGTCGCGGAACACATCCCTGATCTCGTCTTGATGGAGGATGGTCTGAGGAACGGCCACGCCGATCGCCCTCACGGAGACGGTCATGCTGCAGTGTACCGCCGTGGCCCGGGTGTCACCCTAAGCTGAGGCGGTGTTCTCCATGGTCCGTCGTCTGTTCGCGTCCTCGCATCCCGGGCCGACCGTCGCGGTGACCGTTCTCGCGGTCGTGCTCGGATCGGCCGTCGGCCTGCCACCCCTCCGGACGGCCCTGCTCGGCGTGGTGGTGTTCGTCGGGCAACTCTCGATCGGCTGGTCCAACGACTGGCTCGACGCCAGGCGGGATCGTCGCTCGGGACGACAGGACAAGCCGGTCGCGCGCGGCGACCTCAGCGTCTCGGCAGTCCGGGCGGCGGCGCTGCTGGCCGGTGCGGCGAGCATTCCGCTCTCGGCATCACTCGGCTGGGCGTCGGCGGCCTCGCACCTGCTGTTCCTCGTCTGCGGATGGGCCTACAACCTGGGTCTCAAGGCGACGGCCTGGTCGGTCGTCCCGTTCATCGTGGGGTTCGGCGCACTGCCCGCCGTGGTCACCTTCGCTGCCGTCCCGCCGATCGTGCCGGCCGCGTGGACGCTCGCCGTCGGTGGTCTGTTCGGTGTGGCGATCCACTTCACGAACGCACTGCCCGATCTCGAGGACGACCTGCGGACCGGCGTCCGTGGTCTGCCGCACCGGCTCGGCGCGCGGACCGCCGGTCGGACGGCCTTCGTCGCCCTCGGCGTCTCAGGCGTGGTCGCCGTCCTCGGACAGAGCGGGATCTTCGTCGGCAGGCCGACCGCACCGCCGATCGTCGGGGTGCTGGGCGCCGTCGGTGTCCTCGCGCTCGTCGTATGGGGGCTCGTGCTCGTCGGAACCCGAGCGCCGGACCGTCTGCTGTTCCGGCTCATCATCGGGGCCGCCCTGCTCGTCACCGTGGTGCTGGCGGTGGCCGGGACGAATCTCGGTGCGGCCGAGGCCGGTTGAGACGGGGCGTCAGTACCAGTTGGTCGCTTCCGAGTGCGCCCACGCGCCGCAGGGGGAGCCGTACCGGCTGTCGATGTAGTTCAGGCCCCAGTTGATCTGCGTCGCCGCATTGGTGCGCCAGTCGTCGCCGGAGCTGGCCATCTTGCTCCCGGGCAGGGACTGCGGGATGCCGTAGGCGCCGCTGGACTCGTTGTAGGCGTTGACGCGCCAGCTCGACTCCCGGGTCCAGAGCTGCAGCAGGCACTGGAATTCTCCGCTGCCCCAGCCGTAGGCGCCGATCGCGGACTGCGCGTACGCCTTCGCGCCGGCCGGGTCGGCTGCGAGGTCCGGCGGCGGGGCGCTCGTGGATCCCTCGCCACCGGACGCCTCGTTGCGTCGCTGCTCTTCCGCGGCGATCGCCTCCTGGCTCTGCGCGTAGGCCTGTTCGACCGCCGCGGTGGTGTTCTTGAGGACGGCGAGCTGCTGGTACAACCGGTCGCGGTTGGCCTGCTGCTCGGCGACCGCCGCATCGGCGGCGTCGCTCGCAGACTGCGCCGTCTCGTAGCTGGCGTCCGCCGCCTCCGAGAGTCGCTGACGTTCGGTCTCGGCCGCAGTCGCCTGCTCGGCGAGCGCGGTCGCCGTGTTGCTCGCGGCGGTCGCGGACGCGAGGTCTTGAGCCGAGGTCTCGCTCAGCTTGCTGATCGCGCTGAGCTTGGAGAGGAGGTCGTCGTCGGCCGCGCCGGAGAGGACGAGGGAGAGCGTCGGGTCGACACCGCCGGTGCGGGTCATCTGGGCGATGACCGCTCCGGCCTGACGCTTGCTCGATGCCGCTGCCGAAGCTGCTGCGGTCGCCTGCGCACTGATCGTGTCGGCGACGGCGGCCTGCGCGTCGAACGCCGCCTTGGCCTCACCTGCCGCCGCACCCTGGCGGACGGCTTCATCGCCGAGCCGGGCGGATTCGTCGCGCAGTCCGTCGAGGAGGGACACGATCCGGTCGGCTTCGGCCTGCGCGGTCGATTCGTTCGCCTTGGCCGCCTGGACGTCGTCCCAGCTCGGGTAGTCGGCGGTCCGGAACGAGGTGGGGGTCACGGCGGCCGCCGGGCTTGCGACCGACACCGCGATGACGAGCGCGGCGCCGAGGGCGGCGGCTCGCGAGACGCCCCTCGAGCGGGGCGAGAGGGCTGTCAGCGGCTTGCGCATGCGTCCATCCTGGCGGTCACCCACGCAAGTGTAGCCGCCGATGTCACATTCGTCACTCCTGCCACACCGGGAGCGACGCCCAGCCTGCGTGGAAGATCCGAGCCTAGAGTGGGCCGGTGCAGCTGGGACGACGAGGGTTTCTCGCAATCGGCGCCTCGATGGCGGCGGGTGCCGTCCTCGGCCTGTCCGGGTGCACGGGGCCCGGATCCCCGAAGCCGTCGAGCCGCCCCACCAGCACGACTCCGGCTGTCGCCGACCAGCGTGCGGCCGCCGAACTCGCCGCGATGACCCTCGAGCAGCGGATCGCATCCATGTTGATGCTCCATGCCCCGGGCACCGACCCGGGCACGCTCCGGGCGTTCGTCGAGCGGTATCAGCCGGGCGGGTTCATCATCATGGGCGACAACGTGCCGGGTCTCGCGGGGCTGCCCGCGGTGACGAGCGCCCTCAGCCCCGACCCGACCATGCCGCTGCTCATCGGCATCGACCAGGAGGGCGGCGATGTCCGGCGCATCGACGAGGACGTCTTCGCCGCTGCCGACACCCTGAAGTCGCAACCGGCCGCTGCGAGCGAGGAGGCGTTCCGCCAACGCGCTGTGATGCTCGCCGGTGCCGGCTGCACCGTGAACTTCGGCATCGTCGCGGACGAGACCGCCGATCCGAGCTCCTTCATCTACGACCGTGCCCTCGGGACGACGCCGGACGCCTCGGCGGAGCGGGTTGCCGCGGCCGTCCGTGGTGAGCGGGGTGCGGTGCTCAGCACGCTGAAACACTTCCCCGGCCATGGCCAGGCGCCGGGAGACTCGCACTCGACGGTCCCGACGACCGCCATCGGTGCCGCGGACTGGGCTGCGACCGATGCCCTGCCGTTCGTCGCCGGTATCGACGCCGGGGCCGAGGTCGTGATGTTCGGCCATCTGGTCTACTCGGCGGTCGACGCCGTACCGGCGACGCTGTCGGCGGCCTGGCACGAGCGCCTCCGGAACGACCTCGGCTTCACCGGTGTCACGATCACCGACGACATGCTCATGCTGCAGCACACGGGTCTGCCGGAGTACCAGAACCCCTCGGAGAACGCGATCCGCGCCGTGGCCGCCGGCAACACGATGCTGCTCTACGTCCTCGGGGCGGAGCCGTCGTCGACCGGTGTCGATCCGGCCGTGCTCGTCGCCGACATCGCCGCCGCGGTCAGGTCCGGGAGGATTCCGGAGTCGACGGTCGCCGATGCGGCGCACCGACTGCTGCGCGTCCGGCTCGGCCTGCCGTCGCTCCGGCCGATGTCGCGCTGATGTCGGTGAGGAGAATTTCTCGGGGATGCGGGAATAGCTCCCAGGTCCGTGCGTTTGAATAGAACGTGGCGCGAGCGCGCCGCACATCGACGCAAGGAGTACCGCATGACCGACACCCTGACGATTCCCGGCTACAAGGTTGGCACCTGGGAGGTCGACGCCACGCACAGCGAGGTCGGCTTCAGCATCCGCCACATCATGGTCTCGAAGGTCAAGGGCAAGTTCGAGCGCTTCAACGCGACGTTCGTCACGCCGGAGAACCCCCTCGAGACGAAGATCACCGCGTCCGCCGAGGTCGCATCGATCAACACGAACCAGGCCGACCGCGACGGTCACCTCCGCACCGGCGACTTCTTCGACGCCGAGACCTACCCGACGATCGACTTCGTCTCGACCGGCGCCCGCGCCAAGGGCGACGACTTCCTGGTGGACGGCGACCTCACGATCAAGGGCGTGACCAAGCCCGTCACCTTCACCGTCGAGTTCGGCGGCTTCGCGACCGACCCCTACGGCAACTACAAGTTCGGCGCCACGGCGACCACCAAGATCAACCGCGAGGACTTCGGCCTCACCTACAACGCGGCGCTCGAGACCGGCGGCGTGCTGCTCGGCAACGACGTCACGATCACCATCGAACTGCAGGCCGCGCACCAGGCGTAGCCCAGGACGTCGAAGGGCCGGTGGAGCATCGCTCCACCGGCCCTTCGTCTATCCGGCCGGCTCAGGTCGGCTCGCCGACGATCTCGTCGCGCACGCGACGGAGGTCCTCCATGAGTGATCCGATGAGGATCCAGTGCTGGGGGTGCGGGCGGGCGATCACGAGGGGAGCGGTCAGCGCCGGGATCTCCGCGGTCTCGGTCGGCGGCTCGTCGGACGCGGCACGACCGTTCACCAGCAGCCTGAGATCGTGGGCCGCCCGCGTCAGTTCGACGGCGATGTCCGCCACCGTCGGCTCCTCATGCAGGGTCGGGTCGTCGTGATCGTGCACCGAGCGCGCCATGCCCAGCGTCCTCGTGACGACCGGCTCCAGTCGACGCAGCAGCAGGCGCTGACGGTCGAGCTCGTCACGGTGCCTCGATCGACGAGGGTTGAGCAGCAGGCTGTCATCGCCTTCCTTCACCGCGGCGATCGCCCGGTCTCGCAGGGGCTTCAACGCCCGGGCCTCCTGGAGCAGCGCCACGAGCTCCGCGTCCGTGTTCGCACGCGTGAGTGAGGTGGCGAGATGGTCCAGGGTGTCGGCGCACGCGAGCGCGAGGGTGGTCACCGCCTCCTTCGCGGGAGCGAGGAGGACCGGTGCGACGAGGACGACGTTGACGAGGAGTCCGATGCCCGCGCCGAGCACGGTCTCGACGATCCGCGCGACCGCGTAGTCCGGGGTCGCAGCGCCGATCGACAGCACCAGCATCGCGCTGATCGGGATCTGGTTGGCGGATCCGGGCCCGAGGCGGAGGACCCATCCGAGCAGGATGGAGATGACGATGGCCAGGAGCACGATCCAGGCGGAGTGTCCGAAGACGATCCCGATGGCCGTCGCGAGGATGACGCCCGTGATGACCCCGAGGCTGCGCTCGAGCGCCTTCCCGAACGACTGGTTGACGCTCGGCTGCACCACGAGGATCGCCGCGATGGCGGCGAAGACCGGGAGCTGGCCCGGGATGATCGTGATCGCGACGATCCAGGACGCGACGGCGGCCAGCGCCGTCTTCAGCACCTGGAGCAGGGGCAGCCGCGATCTGATGCGCAGGACGGGGACGACGGACATCGGTGCCGTCAGAGCTTGTCGTGGAGCTGGTCGAGCAGTTCTGCGCCGTTCCCCGCGTAGACCCAGGGGGCGCCCTCGTGCTGGGCACCGACCTTCGAGCGCCCACCGGCGAGGACCGCCTCACCGGGGGAGAGCTGACGGATCGCCACGGCGGCGACGCGGTCGGGGTGGCGTTCCTCGAAGCTCCGGTAGAGGGCTTCGTCGTGCTGTCCGTCGTCGCCGACGAGCAGCCACCGCAGACGCGGGAAGTCCTCGGCGAACCGGTCGAGGTTGTTGCGCTTGTGCTCGCGACCGCTGCGGAAGAAGCGGTCGTGCGTCGGACCCCAGTCGGTGAGGAGGAGGGCGCCGGCGGGGTAGAGGTTGCGCGAGAGGAACCGGGTCAGCGTCGGGGCGACGTTCCAGGCGCCGGTGGAGAGGTAGATGATCGGGGAGCCCGGGTGTTCGCGGGCCGTGCGCTCGAGGAAGACCGCCATGCCGGGCACCGGTGTCCTGGCGTGCTCGTCGAGGACGAAGGTGTTCCAGGCCGCGACGAGTGGGCGGGGGAGCGCCGTCACCATCACCGTGTCGTCGATGTCGGACACGATGCCGAACTCGATGTCGTCGGCGACGATGAAGACCGGCGCTTCGACCGGGTCGCTGCCCTCCGAACTCAGGCGGAGGGTGTGCCAGCCGGGGGTGAGTGACACCTGGACCACCGCGTCGACCACTCCGCCTCGGTCGCCCGTGACCGTGTGACGCTGTCCGTCGACCTCCACCTCGACCGTCGGGTCGGCGATGCTCAGCGCGAAGAAGCTCTTCCAGCCGCGAACCTTCTGCTGCGGTTGGACGGTGGTCTTGCCCGGTTCAGCCAGGACGACCCTGGCCAGGACACGGATCCAGGACGTCGATCCGTAGCCGGTGAAGGGGATGACCGCCGCCTCGCGTCCGTGCCGCCTCGCACGACGCTGGCGGCGCAACTGGACGGCGTCCTCCATCCGTGCGGCGAAGTGCCGGATCTGCTCGGCGGCGTCGGAGGAGGCCGTTGGACGATCGTCGGATGCCTTCACGCGTTCAGTCTGTCATGCCGGTGCGTCCGGCCCGCCGTCTCGCGGCGATGACGGTCGTCTGCTACTGGGGCGTCGAGCCGTCGTCGGGTGGTGTCGCGTCCTCCTGGGCCAGCATGTGTCGCTCCTCGCTCCGCTGGAGGAGTCGCTTCACGACGAGGACCACGACGGCGAAGACGACGATGATGCCGACGAAGACGTAGCCCGCCCAGTGGAGGCGGTCCGACAGCTCGCGATAGCTGCCCGCGGCCAGTGCGCCGACGGAGACGTAGGCCGAGGACCAGATGACGCAGGCGGGCAGCGTCCAGGAGATGAAGCGTCGGTAGCTCATCGTGCTCATCCCGACCGTGAGGGGGATGAGTGAGTGCAGGACCGGGAGGAACCGCGAGATGAAGACGGCGATGCCGCCCCGCCGGTCGAGATAGCGCTCAGCACGGGCCCAGTGCCGCTCGCCGATGCGGCGGCCGAGTCTGCTGGTACGGATGCGCGGGCCGAATCAGCGGCCGAGCGCGAACCCGACGGACTCGCCGATGAGCGCTCCGGTGATGACGACGAGGATCATCGAGATCCACTGGACGGGTCCGACGACGGCGGTGCTGGCGACGATGACGACCGTGTCGCCCGGGACGACGAGGCCGACGAGGACCGAGGTCTCGAGCATGATGCCGACGCCGGCGAGGATCGTGCGCGTCACGGGGTCGACGCTCTGCACCAGGTCGAGGAGCCAGCCGAGCACGTCGTTCACGGATCGAAGCCTAGTGCGGCAGGTGTGGGACGGGCTCCGAAACCCCTGTTAGGACACCCTTGGATGTGTGGTCTGACCACAGGCGCGAATTCGGGTACGATTGGTGTCGACGACATGGATCGAAGCCACGGGGATGACCACCCCGATCGGGCCGCACCTGCGCCGCCTTCCCTGGATGCCGCGAAAAATGGAGTGTTCATCGTGAACGACCTACTCGACCCGCTACTGCTGTCCCGCTGGCAGTTCGGCCTCACCACCGTCTACCACTTCATCTTCGTGCCGCTGACCATCGGCATGGCCGTGACGGTCGCCGGGTTCCAGACCGCCTGGGTCCGGACCGGCAAGCTGCACTACCTGCAGCTCACGCGGTTCTTCGGGAAGATCTTCCTCATCAACTTCGCCATGGGCGTCGTGACGGGCATCGTCCAGGAGTTCCAGTTCGGCATGAACTGGTCCACCTACTCCAGGTTCGTCGGCGACGTCTTCGGCGCACCGCTGGCACTCGAGGGCCTGCTCGCGTTCTTCCTCGAGGCGACGTTCATCGGACTCTGGATCTTCGGCTGGGACAAGCTGTCACCGAAGCTCCACCTCGCCACCATCTGGATCGTGGCACTCGGCACCGTGCTGTCGGCCTACTTCATCATCGCGGCGAACGCCTTCATGCAGAACCCGGTCGCCTTCCGGATCAACGAGGAGCGAGGCCGCGCCGAGCTCACGAACATCTGGGAGCTGCTGACCAACAAGGTCGCCCTGGCCGCCTTCCCGCACACGATCTTCGCGTGCTTCATGGTCTCCGCAGCCGTCATCATCACCGCTGCGGCCTGGCACCTCGCCCGGGGCCAGCACGTCGAGGCGATGCGCCCGGCGCTCAAGGTCGGTGCGTGGAGCATGCTCCTCGCGGGCGGTGCCACGATGCTCGCCGGCGACCAGCTCAGCCTCGCCATGGTCGAGACCCAGCCGATGAAGATGGCGGCTGCGGAGGCGATGTACAACACGGCGAGCGGTGCCGACGCCTCGTTCTCGATCTTCACCCTCGGCACGCCCGACGGCGTCCACGAGCTCTTCTCGATCCGCATCCCGTACCTCCTGTCGTTCCTCTCGACCCACACCTTCGACGGCACGGTGGAGGGCATCAACGACCTGCAGGCGCAGTACACCCAGCTCTATGGTCCGGGCGACTACTCGCCCGTCATCTGGGTCACCTACTGGGCGTTCCGCTGGATGATCGGCCTCGGCCTCGCCTCGATGCTCGTCGCGGCAGCCGGTCTCTGGTTCACCCGCAAGGGCCGCGAGCCGAAGCGCTGGATGTGGCGCGTCGCGGTCTGGGCCGTCCCGATGCCGTTCCTCGCCATGACCATGGGCTGGGTCTTCACCGAGATGGGCCGCCAGCCGTGGATCGTCTTCAGCCTGTTGAAGACGGAGGACGCGGTCTCGCCGAACACCACCGGCCTCGATGTCCTGATCTCGTTGATCGCCTTCACCGTCGTCTACGGATCGCTGCTCGTCGTCGAGTTCGGTCTCCTGAAGAAGACGATCAAGGCCGGGCCCGACCCGATCGAGCTGTCCGAACCCGACGAGGACGGCGTGCAGAAGCCCGCCGCCCCCGCGACCACGGTCTACTAGGAGCACATCATGGACCTCACGATTCTCTGGTTCTGGATCATCGCCGCACTGTTCGTCGGCTACTTCGTCCTCGACGGCTTCGACTTCGGCGTCGGCATGACGATCCCCTTCCTCGGGAAGGACGAGACCGACCGCCGGATGCTCATCAACACCATCGGGCCGGTCTGGGACCTCAACGAGACCTGGCTGATCGTCGCCGGTGCGAGCCTCTTCGCCGCCTTCCCCGAGTGGTACGCGACCCTGTTCAGCGGCTTCTACCTCCCGCTGTTGTTCATCCTCCTCGCGCTCATCATCAGAGGGGTGTCGTTCGAGTACCGGCACCAGCGGCCGGAAGCCTCCTGGAAACGGCGCTTCGACCTCATGATCATCGTGGGCTCGGCCCTGCCGGCCTTCCTCTGGGGCGTCGCCTTCGCGAACATCGTCCAGGGCGTCCCGCTCGATGCCGACCACAACTTCACCGGCACGCTCTTCACCCTGCTCAACCCGTACGGCATCCTCGGCGGTCTCACGACGCTGGTGCTCTTCTTCGCCCACGGAGCCGTGTTCGCCTCGCTGAAGACCGAGGGCGACATCCGCGAGCGCGCCCGCCGCCTCGCGAGCCGCGCCGGGCTCGTCGCCATCCTGCTCGCCGCGTCGTTCCTCGGGTGGACCGTCCTGGCGCACTTCTCGCTCCCGGTGTTGATCCTCGCGGCCATCGCAGCGGTCTCGCTCATCAGCGCCTGGTTCGCGAACAGCCGTGGGCTGGAAGGCCGTGCGTTCGCGCTCATGGCCGTGACCGTCGCGGCGGCCGTGCTCACCCTGTTCACCGCGCTCTTCCCAGCGGTGATGCCGGCGAGCAACGACCCGGCGAACAGCCTGACGATCGCGAACGCCTCCTCGACGGAGTACACCCTCACGGTGATGTCGTGGACCGCCCTGATCTTCCTGCCGCTGATCCTCGCCTACCAGGGATGGACGTACTGGGTGTTCCGCAAGCGCATCACGCGGAAGCACATCGAAGCCGCCGCGCACTAACCTGTCATCGTGCGCCCCCTCGATCCGCGACTGCTCCGCTATGCCCGCGGAGCCCGGTCGATCCTCGGACTCGGCGCGGTCATCGCGCTCGTCCAGACCGCCTGCACGCTCGGGTTCGCCTGGTTCGTGGCCCAGCTCGTGTCCCGGTCGATCGCGGGGGATCCGGTCGAGGAGCTCCTGCCGTCGCTCTGGCTGCTGATCGGCATCGTGGTGCTGCGTGCCGGGACCGTCCTGGCATCCGACTCGGTGAACGCCCGTGGCTCCGCGATCGTCCGCAGTCAGTTGCGGCGGGCCCTCGCGGGCGCGTTCGAGACGCTCGGGCCGGGTTGGGTCTCGCGTCGGAGCTCTGCCGCCCTGACGACCGTGGCGGGCCGCGGGCTCGACGCCCTGGACGCGTACTTCGGTCGCTATGTCCCGCAGCTCATCCTCACGGCGATCGCCATGCCGATCATCGCTGCGGTGATCTTCATCCAGGACCCGCTCAGCGGCATCACGGTGATCGTGACACTCCCGCTGATCCCCGTCTTCATGATCCTCATCGGATTCGCGACCCAGGCGGTGCAGCGGCGCCAGTGGGAGACCCTGGCCCATCTGTCGCGCGGGTTCCTCGAGCTCGTCGCGGGCATGGCGACCCTCAAGCTGTTCGGTCGGCAGCACCGGCAGGTGCAGCGGGTCCGAACCGTCACCGAGGAGTACCGCGTCGAGACCATGAAGGTCCTGCGGTTCTCGTTCGTGAGCGGCTTCGCCCTCGAACTGCTGTCGAGTCTCGCCGTCGCCGTGGTCGCGGTCGGCATCGGCCTCCGGCTCCTCGACGGCTCGCTCCTCCTCGGAACGGGGCTCTTCGTCCTGATCCTGGCCCCGGAGGCCTTCCTGCCACTGCGGAACGTCGGCGCGAACTACCACGCTGCCGCGGAGGGGGTCACCGCCGCCGACGAGGTCTTCGAGATCCTCGATGAGGCGAAGGCCGTCCGCGAATCCCCGTCCGTTCCTGATCAGCTCGGCGCACCGGCGACAGCAGGCGACTCCGTTCGCCGGACGTCTGGCCTGGTGCTCGACGGTCTCGGGGTGCAATACGACGAGCTGCGGGTGTTGGACGACCTCGACGCGACGTTCCCGGCCGGCGTGGTGACGGCTGTCGTCGGCGCCAGCGGAGCCGGGAAGACGAGCATGGCGTCGGCGATCCTCGGATTCGTGGACGCCACCGGATCGATCCTGCACGACGGAGGACGCATGTCGCCCACGCCTGGTGGACGACGCTGGCTGTCGTGGGCGCCGCAGCGTCCGGTCCTCATCGCGGGGACGGTCGGCAGCAACGTCGCGCTGGGCGATGACGCACCCGATGAGGTGCTCATCGTCGAGGCGTTGTCAGCACTCGGGCTGTCCGCGCTGCCACTCGGACACCCCATCGGCGCAGTCGGCGACGGTGTGAGCGGTGGTCAGGCGCAACGGATCGCGATCGCGAGAGCCCTGTACCGGCTGCGGCGCACCCCGGCGGATGCCGGAACGCCGGTGCTGCTGCTCGACGAACCGAGCTCGGCGCTCGACGCCGCGTCCGAGGCGCTCGTCATCGACGCTGCGCGCGACGCCGCTCGGGCCGGGGCGGCCGTCATCGTCATCACCCATCGGCCGTCGATCGTCGAACACGCGGATGCCGTGCTCGAGATCCGCCAGCGGTCGGAACGCGTCCAGGACGACGAGGTGATGCTCCATGGATGAGCGCGTCCGACAGATCATCCGACTGGCGCAGCCGCCGGCTCGCCGCTTCGTCCCTGGCCTCCTGGCCGGCATCCTCTCCGCGGGCGCCGCCGTCGCCCTCCTCGCTTCGAGCGCGTTCCTCATCACGAAGGCCGCCGAGCAGCCCTCGATCGTCGAGCTGGGTGTCGCCGTCGTCGGGGTGCGCGCGTTCGCTCTGGCCCGGGCGTCCTTCCGATACCTCGAACGCCTGCTGAGCCACGATGCTGCATTCCGTCAATTGGCGCAGCTGCGCGCCGGCATGATCGAACGCGTCATCCCGGTGGCTCCCGACGGACTGCAGCTGACCGGCCGGGGCGACCTCC
>Ga0308160_10004532_pt1 | contig 14841 bp, 25 predicted proteins | sample PhyFR1_FD_201036 | JGI IMG/M metagenome (GOLD analysis project Ga0308160, IMG submission 201036) | Phyllosphere microbial communities from UC Gill Tract Community Farm, Albany, California, United States - DLSLF.R1 | ecosystem: Host-associated > Plants > Phyllosphere > Unclassified | place: USA...
TGGACTCGTAACGGATCCCGTTTTGTTGTCGATACTGCCCATCAACAACATGGCAGATCTACACTCGAATGTAATCAAGGCATGGGAAGCCAAGCGACCCCTCTTCCACCGACGTGAGTCATATCAACTCCATTCACTATAACGAACGCGTTGACGCGTAGTGAGCGAGGGGACATGTTGGCTGGTCTCTTTCCCTTTTACAGCGCATGGTCAGGCAGAGGGTAGGGTATGGTATCATTTCATGTTGGATTCATGGGTATGGGGAAAAGTTGGGATGTTGGGTGGATGGGCTGTCGGCCAGAGTTTCAAGGTGGATCCGAAATATACCTGTTTCGAGGATATTGTGGGGGTTGGCCAGGAGATTGAGGATATCACGAGCAAACATATAGGTGAGTATTGCTTTTCGGAAAGACTCTCAATAGTTGATGAGTAGGTCAGCAGACAGCCAAGGTCGTACTGGACGCAGTTGTCATCAGTCATTTCAGTATCGACCATATCGCCCCTCAAGTACTACGATCCGTCCCGCCTTCCACACCCGTCTTTGCATCCTCACTTGCCTACAGTTCAATCACCGCTTTGAAGCATTTCGACAAAGTCGTCGAGTTCGGAGCTTACGATCCCGCCAACGGGGGAGCTAATCAAATTGAACATCTCCCACCGTGGTTGAGTTTAGGTCTCCTCAATCCACCTGCCGATATCGCCCACCAGACTCCAGCTGTGATCATCGCTTTCCAGCACGACACTACCGTTCACGCAATCATCTACGCACTTCACGGTATACACCCTAAAGAACTTGAACCGATCACGAAAGCCGACGTGAATGTTCTCGGCTTGATGTGTGGTCTAACAGCTACAAAGACCATCACTGGCCATCTGATAGCGTATGGCGGACCACAGGCCTTAGCTTGTGTGAGGGCGGTGAAACCGAAATGGTGGATCAAGAACCACGATGATGAACATGTTAACGTGTTTGGGTTGATTGGAAGGGCATTAAGAATGGATGAATATGATTTAGATAGGGTTTTAAAGGAGGAGGCTGGGGATGGGGAGATGAGAGGATTGGAGGGGACAGAGTTTGTGGATCTGAGGCAGGGAGATAGTATTGCTTTGATATGAGCGTTGCTCTGCTTGATACGGACTTCGATGTGCTGGATTGTAATATAGCTTGAATAGCTTCTTGTAACATTGGCATCATTATTAAACGACCGAGCGTCTGAGCCCCTTGTCGTAGCGCTGTCCATAAGCAGCGCAAAGGTGAGTTATCATGAAAGGAGTCGATCTGTAGTGGTGTGTATACACCGAACCCGGAGGATCAATTCCTTATCTTTCACATATACATACAACCATGAGTGGTCCAGACAAACATCCTCTCCAGGGTGAGCTCTCACCCCCTGCCCTATCTACTCATATTGATGGACAGACTATGCCTTCTGGCTTATTCCCAAGTCGCCCGCTTCTGATTCAGCTCAAGGTGTAATCGAGCAATTAACGAAACACGAGACCACCTCTCCAATCTTCTTACCCCACATTACCCTCTTCCACCCAATCCCCAAATCAACCCCTATCGACGAAATCACCTCTCTCTTATCTCAATGTATAAAAGAAGCAGGATTGAACGATAACAAACTCAGTTTGTCACTACAACCCGCTCAAGCCGGAACACATTACTATCAATCTGTCCTTGCTCCCGTCTCGCCCGATGAAGCATTGAGCCGACTTCGCGAAGCATGTGAGAAAGCATTCAAGTGGGAGGGTAAAGGTGTATACTTCCCTCATTTGAGTTTACTTTATGGTGATCTTGATAAGGAAAGGAGGGACGAATTGGCACAGAAAGTGAATGAGGAAATGACTTTGGTGGGTGATGTGGAGATTAAGGAGATTGCAGTGGTCGATTGTACTGGCACAGCCGATCAATGGAAGACAGTCGCTACTGTATCTCTCTCTCCTAAGTAGGGAGTGGCTGAAAGTTGTATGCATACGAGCTTTGTCTGTTGGAGGTACCTGGCGGCTGTCTTTCCGGTCATTTCGGCGGCATTTGCGACGAATCAACTTCAACTTCATCTTCATTCATTGCTTTCCTTGTTTATAAACGTTGTGTATATCTCCGTGGTTCATAGTGTGTCCTACTTGTATATAGTCTCCAGGCAATCGAATCACACTTGTGCATATCAAATAGGAGCAGTCACGCCAGCTCGAGTCGACTGGAAAACGAAATATAAAATGGCCGGATCATCTAGACTTGTCGTCCTTGCTCCTAAGGCTTTGTTGCCTGGTAGTGATCTACCTCAGGCTGCTACTATCGAGGTGGACGTTTCTACAGGGAAGATCTTGGAAGTGCATCATGGTCTGAAACCCGACGTTGCGAGCGGAGCGGAAGTGTTGGATGTGGATGAGAGCAAGATCCTATTACCTGGGTTGATCGAGTAATTCATCTCTTCTCAGTTGATACCTGCTGACGGAATAGCACACACGTTCACCTAAACCAACCTGGGAGAACAGCCTGGGAAGGGTTCCAGACCGGTACAACAGCAGCTATAAGTGGGGGAGTAACAACCTTGATCGACATGCCCCTAAATTCCATACCACCAACAACGACCGTCAACAACCTAAACGTCAAGCGAACAGAAGCAAAAGAAGTAGGGACAAACTGCGACGTAGGATTCTGGGGAGGGATTATTCCAGGGAATGAAGGGGATTTGAGCGCGTTATTGGATGAGGGAGTTAAAGGATTTAAATGTTTCTTGATCGAGTCTGGGGTTGATGTAAGTCCTTCTTAGAGCGGATGGCAGGGGGGCTGACGGATAGGAATTCCCTTGTGTCGCTGAAGAGGATCTTGTCAAGGCTTGCGATGCTTTGACGAAAGCTGGAAAGGGGAGGGGCGCCGAGCCAGATGGATTGGTTCTATTTCATGCTGAGCTTGAGAAGCACCAACACTCGAATGGGAATGGGAACGGAGATGGTCATTCCGAGCCGAAGGAAGACCCCAAAGAATACTCGACATTCCTCAATTCCCGTCCGGCTCAACTTGAACTAGACGCCCTCGAACTCATTCTCAAAATGTGTAAATCGTACCCCAACATCCGATTCCATATCGTCCATCTATCCGCTGCTGAAGCTGTACCCCGCATCAAATCCGCTCGTGAGGAAGGTATATCCAACTTGACAGTCGAGACATGCTATCATTACCTCACCCTCTCGTCTGAAGATATCCCAGCCAACGCAACGCAATACAAGTGCTGTCCACCAATCCGATCCGAGGCAAACAGGAAACAAATCTGTCAAGCTCTATTAGATGGTGTGATTGATTATGTGGTCTCGGATCATTCACCTTGTATCCCTGAACTGAAGAAGGGGGACTTCATGTCTGCATGGGGAGGTGTCTCGGGTCTAGGACTAGGGTTGAGTCTATTATGGACTGAATTTGGGAAGGAGGTTGATATTGGGCGGATCATGAGTTGGGTCAGTACGATCCAGGCTCAGCAAGTTGGTCTCCATGGACAAAAGGGTAGTATCGCCAAGGGCATGGATGCGGATTTAGTCATCTTTGACCCAGAAGCTGAATACGTGGTAGATCAGGTATGTTCTCTTCCATCCATGCGTCCATGGCTGATAGATAGGAACACCTGCTATTCAAAAACAAGGTCTCGCCATATGTCGGCAAGACCTTAAAAGGAGTCGTTGAAAAGACCTATCTCCGAGGTCAACTCGTGTGGGATGGAAAGAAAGTAACGCAGTGCATTGGTCAGACTCTCTAGCACATATATATCATGCATTGTCTCCTATGCATTACCCCACCTGACACTGTACCTATCGGGATTTCGGCGTTTTCTGTATTTGTTGATTTCTTTGTGCCTGAGAAAGAGACGCGACTGAGTTTATGGGATTTCCTCATGTTGGCACATTAGACCGCGTCTACTATACTATACTATACTATAGCAATGTCTAATACACCATACAACACTACTAGAGTACTGCAACCTACCAAGCAGCTGCCCCCTACACCTACTTCAGTCACATCTACCAAGAAATCTACTAAAACCAATACATACACTCCCTCTCAACGCGTCATGTTCACTCCCCCTCATTCAACTGTGGAGCGACTCGTCCTCGCGCCAACAGATGAGCCAGTCATGGCTTTCAAGATCCCTACCATTCCCGCTCGAATGAGGTTGATGACCCCGTCATCATCTACCGTTGCCGCTTCATCCTCTCCACCACGAATGAGTTCGCCTGTTGGTCGAAAAAGGAAATCTGGATCATCTACCAAGCCTATGGGAGAAATGATTGAAGTCGATATCCAACGCGGTCAAGTCTATGTATTCGGTCGACATCGACATCATGATTCTCATATCTCAACCACCACCACATTACCATCTACCGTCACTTCCTCCCTTTCCAACTCGGACCAATCTGTACCCGTCAAAACGATATTCTTGCCCCGTTCTGCCTCTTGTGCATCTCGATTACACGCGGTGGTAGAGTACCTACCCATCTCGGACTCTTTACGGATCATCACCCTCGGTCAAAATGGAGTCACTGTCCGTGCGGGTGTCATTCGACGGAAACTACAAAAAGGCGAAAATATGGACATTCAACGTCACGCATCTGTGCGAGTGGATTTCCACGGATGTGTCGCCTCTTTACGCCTACCAGACAGAACTGCAGAACAAATCGAACAAGCGGAAGAAGCTTTACACGCCTCACTCTTTGCTGGAAGCTCGTCACCTGCCCAAGACGCGCTTTCTTCCCTACCCCCCTCGAGTCCTCCTGCTATGATGGAAGACGAGGATGAAGATGAGGACGAAGACATGTCGGAAGATGAAGAAAGTCAAGATCGTTCCAGTTCCCCTCTATCTAGTATGTCGGAAGAGGAAAGCACCACATTCGAAGTCAAGGCAGAAGCACTTGAACGCCCGACGACCCCTGTTCCCGAGGTTCAGCCACGGACAATCATCCTCAAAACTCATTCTCGAGCGCCCTCGCCTGTCAAGGAGGAAAAGATCGTACCCCCCGTACCGGCAGATATCGATCTCGCCGCTATCATTGTCTCGACTATCGTATTCTCAAACAGTTCAAAGCTCTCGCTCCCTGATCTCGTCAAGCATATTGAGGTGAGCTTTGTCGATTAGGCGCCTGAGATAAGCTGACGAAATAGTCTCAGCCCAGCTTCAGTGCTATCGCCTCGGAAGAGACCTGGGGACAATGGGTCGGCGCAGTAGTAGAGTCTAATGCTATGTTTGGGAAAGTATCCCGAGGGGGCAAAGTGGGTCAACCGTTGAAACACGAGACACAACTGACCGTCCAGGACTCGTCAGGACATCCACTACTCCCACACTACTTCTACCTTCCCGACCAGGATCCAGATCTCCTACGTGCGCAGGAATTAGGTGGACTAGTCAGGCCATTAAGGAATGTACAGAGAGCAGGAGGAAAGGCAATTGATTGGAGGCCAGTAGGAAGTGGACGAAGGAGGTATTAAGCTGTGATACCGTGGACTATTTCTTGAATGTGCCTGCTTTGAGGTGATACAACATGCTATGCAATTATTTATACTACTCTGCTATCGTCCAGCCATTGCTCTTTAAGGCTTCCAAACCCTTCTCACGCTTTGCCCATGGGACGAGTAGGTAGTCGGTGTTCCTGCCATCAGCGCCAGTGAGCTAGTCACATACCAAGAAGACAATGCAAAGACTGGGATGCTAGCTTCAACGAACGGCTTTGTGAGCTCATTCATCACTCCCGTCATTGCTTCTCGTCAGTAAAGTACTCGGCAAGGTAATCAGCGACGCACTCAATTCCATCGGGCCCCGAACCCTCAGCGCTAACCACGGTCCATCGCTCTCCTGAGCCTCACCCAGCTCTTCCAATGCACTTAATTTCTCCTCGGTGTTGCATGAGACTACAATGGACATTTCATCGGGTGTTTTAATGATTGACGCGAATGCGTAGGCTGGATTTGTGAATATTGATTCTGGGATTTTTGTTCCAGCTGGATATTGAAGGAGATGAAAAGGTGTTGGCTGGGGTAGGATATGCAGTGCTTTATTAGATAGGTCTAGCATCATGTATAGTATAGTAGAGGGGGTGGTGACTACCCCTTACGCCTACCATATGAATAGCGATCGTCCGTGTGCCTAACTTGTCAGCTTTTTGCCACTTCTGACATATCACTTTCAAAAGTTGAAACGCGATCTACGATAACCATATACTCTACTCTACTCCTTATATCATCATGGCCTACACCGAACCACCTCCTAAGCGATCAAAGACAGGTGGAGATGCTGGACCTTCTTCCAACCCTTATCTCGCTCATTTGAACCCTCAACAGGGTAATGGAAACGGAAATGGGAATGGAGTTGCAGCTGGGACTGGAAAGAATCCATTAAATGGTTTGGTCCCTAGGATGGTGACTACTGAGCAGGCTAAGAAGATCCTCGTGAGTCTCTCCTTGTAACTCTGGAGGTGGTGCTTGAGCTGATAATCAGGATGGCGATGTCAACCCTTTCAAAGACTTGGTACCCTTCTCGGCAAATTACAAGAAAATCTTAGAACAGAGGAAAGGATTACCAGTCTATCAGAAAATGACTGAGTTCCTGGAAGTGTTTTCAAAGAATCAAATCACCGTTATGGAAGGACAGACTGGATCGGGAAAAACGACACAAATCCCCCAATTCGTCTGTTATTCAGATCTACCAATGTTGAGGGGGAAAATGGTAGCTTGTACCCAACCTCGTCGAGTTGCTGCTATGTCAGTCGCTAAGCGTGTGGCTGATGAGATGGATGGTAAGTTTTCTACAACGTTGGCGGAATGAAGCTGACGATGTAGTCCAGCTTGGAAAACAAGTTGGTTACTCGATTCGATTTGAGGATATGACGGAACAAGGAACTACTTTCTTAAAGTACATGACGGATGGTATGTTGTTGAGGGAGGCTATGAACGACAATATGCTCGAGAGGTACTCGACTATTATCCTGGATGAAGCGCACGAAAGGACATTAGCTACGGATATCCTCATGGGTCTCCTCAAGGATGTAAGCTGATTTCTCTACGTCCTATGTCCGGTGGATTGAGCTGATGATAGATTGCCAAACGTCGTAAAGATCTCAAGATTATCGTCATGTCCGCTACGCTAGATGTCGCCAAATTCCAGCGATATTTCGGAGACGGAACCGATGCTGGAAAAGCACCAGTTGTCAAGGTTTCCGGACGTACTTTCCCCGTCGAGACTTTCTTCACTCAAGAACCCGAACCCGATTACGTCGAAGCTGCCATCCGGACCGTCCTATATATCCATCAAGCAGAAGATACAGGAGATGTCTTACTGTTCTTGACGGGAGAGGAAGAGATCGAGGATGCATGTAGGAAAATCCGTGCGGAAGGAGATGATTTGGCACAGAGAGGGATGGCAGGACCAGTATTGGTCGTACCACTCTACTCGTCATTACCGCCTTTCCAACAACAAAAGATTTTCGACGCAGCACCCGAAGGCAAGGAGGGATTACCAGGACGGAAAGTGGTCGTATCGACAAACATCGCCGAAACGTCTTTGACGATCGACGGTATTGTCTATGTCGTCGATCCCGGATTCTGCAAGCAGAAAGTCTACAATCCCCGAATTCGAGTCGAATCGCTACTCGTTTCACCAATTAGTAAAGCCTCCGCCATGCAAAGGGCAGGTCGAGCTGGACGAACGAGACCTGGGAAATGTTTCAGGCTGTATACAGAAAAAGATTTCGTCAAGGAGCTAGAAGAGCAGACGCACCCTGAAATCCTCAGGTCGAATTTGGCAAACACAGTATTGGAATTGATCAAGCTCGGTATCAAGGATTTGGTTCATTTCGATTACATGGACGCACCCGCCCCCGAAACCATTATGCGAGCATTGGAATTACTCCATTACCTCGCCGCCCTCGATGATGATGGAAATTTGACTCCCCTTGGAGAAATCATGGCTGAATTCCCCCTCGATCCCCAACTGGCGAAAATGTTGATTGTCTCTCCCGAATTTGGATGTTCCAATGAAATGTTGTCCTTGACAGCAATGTTATCAGTCCCCAACGTATTCATGCGTCCAGCATCCGCAAAGAAAGAAGCCGATCTCGCCAAAGCTCAATTCTCCCATCCAGACGGAGATCATCTTACAATGTTGAATGTCTATCACGCCTACAAGTCCAACGAGCACGACGCAAAGAATTGGTGTTGGCAGAATTTCCTTAATCAACGAAGTTTGGCTCAAGCCGATAATGTCAGGACTCAGTTGAAGAGGAGTATGGAGAAATTTGATTTGGAATTAGTATCGACTGCATGGGAGGATAAGAATTATTGGAATAATATTAGGCAGGCTTTGACTTGTGGATTCTTTATGCAGGTTGCGCACAAGGAGGGAGAGAGGGGAAGTTATCTTACCGTCAAGGATAACCAGGTATGTCCATTTATCTCTCAGAAGAGGTCAAATACTGACAACTAGGTTGTTCGATTGCACTTGTCGTGTGGATTAGAGACACAGCCAGAATGGGTCATTTACAATGAATTCGTCCTTACTACCGCAAACGTATGTCCCCCATCCCCTTATTGACCTGAGCTGACAATCAGTTCATCCGAACAGTAACAGAAGTCAGACCGGAATGGCTCCTAGAGTACTCGCCACAGTACTTTGACCCTTCCACCTTCCCCGAGAAATCAGAAACGCGCCGAGCGCTAGAGAGGGTATTGGCAAAGAAAACGGGTAAATTGCCCAGTAACGGTGTAGACAAGAAGAAGAAGAGGAAGGATAGGCCATAGGACATAGGGTGTAAGCTAGTGGGATATAGATTTTCATAGTCTCAGGGACGATAGCATATGCATCATTAGATATGTACCACCAACACGACTAGATTTCTCCCTCTTCAACATCATCATCCCTCTTGCTATTACTCTTTGCGCTAATGGCACTATCCCTCCTTGCGCGCTTACTATCTCTATCCCTCTCCTCCGGTTCTTCAGACCGTTTCTTACGACTTGAAGCGCTCCTTCTATTCTCCCATTCTTTCGATCTATCCTCCCTCTCTCGATCTCGTCCGTCCCTCTCCTTATCCTTCTCTCTGTCGGTACTATCCCTCTTTGATCTCTTCTCTTTATCTCGATCATCATACTCCCTTCCATTACCCCGCTTGTCTTTGTGTTTATCTTTATCATCGACATCAACGTCCATACGGGAAGATCTCCGTTCACTTGTACCCTCTTCCATCTCTTCCCTCAATTTCTCCTGTTGGCGTTTAACGAATTTCCCATATGCCGCTTTTCGATCTTCGGGGGTCATTTCGGAATACTCGGGAATATCTTTCATGAATGGTTCAGCCTGTCATCAGTATATTTAATCATGGATGAGAGATGGACTTACCTCTTCAAAAGTCATCTCAATATCGATCCGCTGGACCTTCTTCAGGGCGTATCGGAAATCATCCATCCTATGTCGCCTTTTCCGTTCAGCTCGGCGAGCCTCGTCAGCCGCTCGCTGGACTAAATCTTCGTGCATCTGAATGTCAGCGTAGTCTCATTGCTTTGGTGTGGAGCTTACAAAGTCGTAAACGTCCCTCTTGAGCTTAGGCTCCATGGTAAGATCCTTGATCCATTCCTCAACCTCTTCCCACTTGGTCTCAATCTCCACAACTTTCTGCTGTTGTTTCAAATACTGTTCAACTTTCTCTGCTCCCCTCTCGACCTCATCCTGCATATCATCCACTACATCCATCCATAAATCCAATGGACTAGACCCTTGTAATCCAAGAAGGTTTTCATATCGCTCATCCTTCTTGATCTTGGGATACAAATCCCTCCACTTGCTCGACCTAGTCAAGACGCCATCATGTTTCAATTCATGTAAAAGGGCAACGAAGGCCTCTCTTGCTTTTCGCGCTTTTCGGACTCGTTCAATTCGGATCTTTTTTATCTCCTGTTCGTGTTCCTGTTCGAGCTGACGAGAGTAATCTTCCCATACAGTGAGAATATCGATTGTTTCGATATGGTGTAGTTCGGTACTTTGTCGGAAAGCAGGTGCGCTAAGAATCATCTCGTGGGCGGCTCTCCAGCGTGTTGAGACATTCAAGTCGAGATCCCGAACAAGTTTAGAGAGGTTCTCGAGATTGCGTTCTCGTAGACCTCGCTCGGCGGTCTATACGTCAGCTTGTATCATTCCGGGCAACAGTTAGCTTACCTCCTGTTTACGCCTTTGCTCGGTCGTCCATTCCTCGAGTAGCATCCGCTGCTCATCTCCCTTTGCCTCTCGCCAATGTTTGTCCCTCTTGAATACCTCTGCTGCGGTCTTCATAGTCGAATATGGCTTGATATCAGGCGAGTGCTCAAACATCTTGAAGAACATTGGTCGAAGTCGTTCGATCCTAGCTTCTTTGGCTGCCCTCCTCTCGGCCAAGATACCGTTGATGAACTACTCATCAGCCCCGTCCTTTGACGACTCTAAAGATGACTGACCTTCTCGAAAGCAGCCTTCTTCTGAGCCAGAGTCTCCAAAGCCTTGTAAAGGGGATCCATAATGATCTTCCTCATCGTCTGATCCCAAGTCCAGGTCTCATCCACCCCATCCCTCTTTAACAAGTATATGAAAGCTTCTTCTGCTTTTTCATGCGTCGTGAATCCACCTGGGGGGATGACTACCTGCTCGACTGGTTTTGGCTTTGAAGTTGGTGTTGATGTTTCTCGTTGCCTTGCTGAGTACGCGGCTAGGGCATTGTTACTACTAGGCCTCAAATGTTCGGGGCTGGAAGATCGTGCCGGGGGTGTGGGACTTCTCATCAGCTCATACCAACGCAATACGCCGGCTGGCTTACCTAGACATCCCCCTCTCTTTCCTACTCCTCTTTTCAGCTTTAAATTCCTCCTCCTGATCCACCTTTCTCTTCAATTCAACTAAATCAGGTGGTAAATTCCATTTAGTCTCTTTCGTATGACTATTAACATAATAAGGTCGATCTTTCGATGTATACTGTTTCCAAGCTGTTTGAGCTAATGCGCGTTCAAAAGGTGTTTTGAGGTCGTCTGGTTTCTCCCATACTGATTGCTTGGTGAGTTTGTGGGACCAGTATAAACGGCCTTCATCTGTTTTGTACTCTTTCTACGGGGTCAGCTCTGTTCTCATGATTCCTCAGGTCGAAAAGCTTACCCAAGGAGATTCCCCTTCTATCGTAGGAGCGGGAGATGCAGACATGGTTGGTTATTCTACTAGATAGGTATCAATAGTGAATGGTTAGTTGCTGCAGTCGTTCTAAGGTTGAATGCACTCTCTAGCAGGGTGCACGTGTAACTACTTCCGTCCCCCCACCTCCACTCTTCCCAACGATGCATCATCACTCCTCTCCCTTTCCTTTCCTTTCCCTTCTCTGATCCATCATACCATATATTAAGTGTTATGCCAGGATTGAACCCAACTCAGCAAGGTAAGCATATATCGGCAGAGCAAGTCCACAGCTGATCACCAGACATCGACCAATTTGTAGCTATCACACAAGCATCTCACGAAGACGCAGAACATTTCTTGACAACCGGTACAACCTTACAAGTAAGCTTTCGCTAGTTCTCTGTAAGCTGACAGGAAGGGAGCAATTGAAGATTTCTACGCAGCTCAAAACGCAACAGACATCCCAGCGCAAGACGTGGACGAAGATCAAGATCTAGAAATGTCGAACCCTGAAGATACTACACCCCCCAACCCCTCTGGGCCAAGGACTTTAGGTGGCCAGGCGGCTGATACTGCCTTACCTGCTGGATGGGGGCAGAAGAAGAAGACCCTCGGGAGGGTTGGAGATTGGGGAGATAGTGGATCTGGATCGTAAGCTAGACTGCGTGGACTGTCTGACGTAGCTGACGTGAAGGAGTGGCCCTAAGATGGGAGGCTTTGGCGGGGGTGGAGTGAGTTACAATCATCATCACTTTGGTGTACAACATGGCTGAAGCGATAGGATGATGAAGATGATGACGAGGACGAGGATGAGCAGAAGCGAGGACAGGAATTCTACACTGGTGGGGAAAAGAGGTTCGTAACAGCTAATTGATTACATCTCTTAGCTAATGATATAGTGGTCTAGCCGTGCAGAACCCCGATGGACCCAAGAAGAAGGGACATAAAGGTCTCGTCTCTGATATCCTCAAGCAAGCTGCCGAGTAAGTATCTCTGTCGCTCAAGCTAGCACTGCCTGACGAGATAGAGGAGGAAAAGGCCGACAAGCCAAGGAAGCTGCTGGTGGCTCGTCAAGCGCTTTCCGAGGATCTGGCAACACTCTCGGTTCCGAAGATGATCCCGCTCCCGAACCTTCTGCCGGTGGACCCAGTGTCGCTCCCGTCTCTTCATCCGCATTCGACAGCATGCTAGGTTCCATCTTTGGCGGTCGACAAATGCCTCCTCCACCCGAGGAGGAACCTGAACCTCAAACTCGAAACCTCACCTTTTGGCAGGATGGTTTCTCGATCGAGGACGGACCTTTATACCGATACGATGATCCCAAAAACAAGGATCTACTCGAAGCGATCAAATCGGGTCAAGCGCCCCGATCAATCTTTGATGTCGAATACAATCAACCTCTCGAGATTGTAGTTGCTCAAAGGACTAATGAACCTTATCGAGCCCCTCCTAAGGTTACTAAACCATTTGAAGGTGGTGGTAATCGATTGGGATCGGCTGCTCCTGAGATTAGCGGAAGTGGAAGTGGAAGTTCTGCTGCTGGACCTTCTGGATCCAGTGCCGCTGGGCAGACTGCAGAGCCAAGCTCGTTCGAGCTCGATGCTAGCAAGCCCACCACCTCCATCCAGCTCAGGCTTGGTGATGGTACCAAGTGAGTCTGAAGTAATCGTGAGATGGGATACCGCTGACAATGTAGGATCGTCGCAAAGGTCAACCTTACTCATACCATTGGTGATTTGAGGAGTTATGTCGCAGCGTGAGTCCCCACCTCCTGTCCTGTAGCGACACAACTAACATCAGTGCGAGGCCCGACTCTCGACCATTCGTTTTGCAAACCACTTTCCCCAATAAGGAATTATCGGATTTTAGCGAGACTGTCGAATCCGCCAAGCTCCAGAACGCCGTCGTTGTCCAGCGATTCACCTAGATATATGTCCCAGAGTGATATGTGATCGAATTAAGAGGAACGGCAGAAACCTTATGAATAGCCTTTGATGATGTATCTGATAGAGATGTGCCATTCATCCTCTTCGCTAAACTACATATTGAATGCTCCACCCTTTCCATGCCCGAATCTATCATTCAATCCTCTAGCCTCGTTGATCTTTGTCTGCCTCTCTTTATCACTCATGAGTCGACCTGTTATACCCATATCTCTCTCGTGGTCCCAGATTCCTCGCTCGTCTTCTTTTGCTGCTCCTTTCTTTTTGTATTGGTCTAGTAGGGATTCTCCTCTCGAAGATTTCTGCTCGTCAGCAATGCTTCTCATATAAACGTTGTTCAGCCTTGACGAAAGACCAATCAAAGTGTCAGGGTGTGATCAAGAGGGACAAGACGTACACTATGCCTCTCGACCTGGGCTTTCAACTCTTCATCCCTCTGCCTCTTGCCCTTTGATTCAAACGATTGATCTTTCTCACCCCTTACTGGATCCTTTTGCCTTCTCACACCAGCAGCTTCATCAGCCATCCTCTGTTGTTTCTGAGCGGGAGTCTCGGTCCACATTGTATTATCCACCACGACCTCTTTGGAACTCCTGTTGAATGTCGTTGGGCGTTTCCTAAGTGGGTCCACTAGTTCATTAGCGACTAGAAGGTGGAATGGAGAGAAAGACCAGGGGGACATACAACTAGACATGATCCCCGCTTCTGGAGGGACTAACATCCATTCATCCCTCTTTAACGCTTTCGGTTTCGATTCCTCCTCTATCCTCTCTGCTCTCCTTTTCTCCCTCTCTAAAAACTCTTCAACACCTGATTTCTCAGGTCCAGCTTCCTCTGCTCCGGGGGGTTTAGGTCCAATATCATCGTCGCTTTCTTCATCTTCTTCTTGCTGATATCTCTTGTTTGGTGTCGATGGAGTAATAGTAGTCGGTGGGGTCGGACGCGAAGGACCAGCAGTTCGAGCAGCAGCTAAATGAGGAGGAAGAGCAGGGCCATAATCGTCATCATCTGATTCCGAGGCTGGATCTTGAGGTGGAGTGGTGGATCGAGTAGATGGTCCTGCTTCCGTAGAAGAGCTCGCGGAGAGATGAGCTAGGTGAGGTGGTAATGCTGGTCCGATTGGCATATTGATGAAGTATACAGTCTCAAGATTCCAGTTCTTCCACCATCACTCCAAACCACGTGAAACCGGCGCCTAATTCGATGCCGAGAGACCGACACAGCTTCATACCTGTGAAGTATATCTCCATTTGTACTTTATTCATTGTACATCAACTACGATGAAAGCACCACACCCAGAAGACTCGCCGTTAGATACAGATGGTCTCCCGTCATATGATTACGCCACTGCTCAACCACCCGCAGAAGAATACGGAGCTGGTCCATCATCGTCTTCTTCCGCCACCGTACCCGCAGTACCTATTCCCAAGAACAGCCTCCATCTCTTCAATGGTCCACCTAATGCTGAGCCCTTGTTTGGTCGTATTGAAACTACTCTAGGAGAGCTTGGGGATATTGTCACTAGTACTAAGGGGGCAACCACTGAAACAAGGGATCCGAAACTTGGGAATCGTAAGTCTATCCATAACTATGGCCAAAGCTAATGGATTAGCGGATACATTGTATGACTTCCTGCGATATAGATCTCGGAAGGTACCTGGATTCAAGATGCAATGTACAGGATCACACTGGATTCACCATGAACACAATCATACCGTCTTTGAGAA
>Ga0308160_10004534_pt1 | contig 14840 bp, 9 predicted proteins | sample PhyFR1_FD_201036 | JGI IMG/M metagenome (GOLD analysis project Ga0308160, IMG submission 201036) | Phyllosphere microbial communities from UC Gill Tract Community Farm, Albany, California, United States - DLSLF.R1 | ecosystem: Host-associated > Plants > Phyllosphere > Unclassified | place: USA...
TCGCATTCGCATCGATGGCTTACCGTTCACGGACCTGTGCTTCCGACCGATCGGCTTTCACCGCAGGGGAATCCACCGCCTTACGCCCGGAATAGGACTGGCTCATCCGGTCAGCATGCACCCGTGGCCCGATCACATCCTTCCCATCGCGCAGCTGCTGGGTGATCAATTCCTTGCCGATCTCGACGAACCGGGCCTCATGTCCGGGCAGGTGTGCTTCGGCGAACTTCCGCGCAGCGTCCAGCAAGGCATAGGCCTGCACCAGTTCAGGGTATTGCTTGACCACGAGAGTTGGCCTGCCGCTGTCGAAGGCGGACAGCTTCTCTTCCAGCGCCCGGTCCTTCTCTTGCACGGCCGGCTTTGCCAGCGAAGTGACATGCCCGCTTACTTGTTCACGTACGGCACCGGGTTCGATCGAGTTCCTGGGCTCGCGCTGCTTCAACTCAGCCAGGTCCAGGTCCGTTGGCTTGTAGCCCCGCGACCTGCAGGCCGCTAGCCCACCTTGTGCACACGCTGCACAGCCTCTGAACAAAATCGAGTCGGACGAGAAAAGCACGTCATTGTGTACACCTTGCGCCAAGTGTCGCGGCTGGAATCGCTGACTTCAAGCATGGCTCATCCCGGCGGCGCTGTACATTTGTTCGAACTCGGACATTGGAAGCGGCCGGCCCAGCAGGAAGCCCTGCATCGAGGAACAGCCCCGTTCGACCAGCAGATCGCGCTGGGCCTCGTGCTCCACACCCTCGGCCACGATTTCGAGTTCAAGCTTGCTTGCAAGGGCAATGATGGCCTCGACGATCAATCGCGAGTCGGGAATGCGTTCCATGTCGCGCACGAACGAGCGGTCGATCTTCAGGGACGCGAGCGGGAACCGCTTGAGATAGGCCAGCGAGCAATAGCCTGTGCCGAAGTCACCGAGAGCAAAATTGATGCCACGGGCGCGAAGCTCGTGCATGCGCTGGGCAATGTCGTCCTTGTTTTCAGCGAACACGCTTTCGGTCAGTTCCAGGTACAGTTGCTGCGGAGGTGCACCCGTGCCGTCCAGGATATTCGCAACCATGGCCGGGAAGTCGGGATCACGCATTTGGTGCACACTGACATTGACAGCCAGCTTCAGGCGGCCGAGCATCGAGTCGCCATGCCAGCGTGCGAGCGCACGGCAGCTTTCCTTCAGTACGTATTCACCCAGCGGCAGGATGAGGCCTGATTCTTCGGCGAATCCGATGAAGTGATCAGGGCCGATGAGGTCGCTGTCGTCACGTTGCCAGCGTACCAGCACTTCCGCGCCAACCAGCCGCTGCTGGCGATCGAACTGGGGCTGGCAGAACAGGCAGAATTCACCCAGCGAGAGGCCACTGAGCATGGCGGCCTCGAAGGCGGCGCGGCGGTTGGCCGCGTCCTGCATGCTGGGGTCGAAGAAGCGGGCGCTGTTGCGTCCGTCGGCCTTGGCACGGTACATGGCCAGGTCCGCCTGCTTGAGCAGGGTCTCGATGTCGGTGGCGTCACCATCGAACAATGTGACGCCGATGCTCGCCGTGCTCCTGAACAGGAGTGAATCGAGCTGGTAGGGCTGGCCGAGGGCGAACAGGATCTTGTTGATGACACGCTCGGCTTCGGAGGCGGCGCCGTGCCTGGAAGCCGCCAGACCCTCCAGCACCACCACGAATTCATCGCCCCCGAGCCGGGCCAGCTGGTCACTATGGCGAACCGTGTCGCGTAGCCGCTGTGCCACCTGGCGCAACAGCATGTCGCCCAGGTCATGCCCCATCGTGTCGTTGAGCAGCTTGAAGTTGTCCAGGTCGAGGTAGACCAGCGCACCGTAGTGCCCTGAGCGCTGGACACGCGCCAGGGCATGTACCAATTCCTCGAGCAGGAAACGGCGATTGTGCAGGCCCGTCAGTTGATCGAAATAGGCTAACTCGAATATATGCCGTTCGGCGCGCTTTTGCTCGGTGAGATCAGTATTCACGCCAGAGATACGCAAGGCCTTGCCATCCGCGTCGCGCAGCACATAGCCGCGTACCAGGACTGGTACGTAGTGCCCATCACGGTGGCGCAAGCGCAATTCCATGCTGAAGCTGTCGTGCGCGCTGGGCAGCAGCTCTGCAAAGTAATTACTGACCGTAACCAGGTCATCCGGATGCAGCAGGCGCCGCCAGCCGCCGCGGCTGTCGAAGCCCTCGTCGCCGCGGTAACCGAGCATGCTCCACCAGCGTTCCGAGTAATACACATGACCCGTGACCAGGTCCCGGTCCCATGGGGCGTCCGTTGATCCCTTGAGTACCAGGCGCAGCCTCTCTTCCGACTGTTCCAGTGATTGCTGGGCATCCTTCAACGCCGTGCAATCGGTGAAGCAGACCACGACGTGCTGGACGCTGCCGGCGGAGTCGTGTTCGGGATAGGCATTGCATAGCACCCAGCGCGTCGGCCCGGCATCCTTGATACCGACAACCAGGTTCGACAGTTTGCGGCCGGTGCTGAGCACGACGTTCGCCGGGGATTCCTCCGACTGCATCACCGAACCGTCAGCGTGCAACAGGGCCCACCGACCGATGCCGGCATCGATGCCGAGCAGCTCGGCTTGAGTCCGGCCCAGCAGTTCTTGGGCCAGGCGATTGGCGAAAACGATCCGGCCGTCTGCCGTGTACACGACAACACCCGCCGGCAAGTGCTCGTGCAGCGCGTCAAGGCAGCGAAGTACATCCCATTGAGAATTCGGCATGGTGTGCAAGTGCAGGTTGCAAGCTGATGACCGGTACGCAGATGCAGAATACTAACAGTTTTTATCAATCTTGCCACTTCCAGCGTCATCCGGATATCTGGCAGCGCGTGCCAGCAACACGATGTGACAGACGCACATGTCATTCGCCAGGCCACTTTATATTGATGAGCAGTATCTGCACTGAGCCTGCTCAGCACTTTTCTGCAATCTCCTTGTGGCGTGTCGCACAAACCCGTACCGTCAAACCGAACGTTTGTCCGGCCGCCGGCGTCACCGGGGCGTCGGCGGAGCGCCACCTGCCCGGTTGGAGACCATGATGACATCACGACGTGACTTGCTGTTGTATTCAGTACTCATGCCTGCGCTGGCGGGCGGCGTGCTCCCAGCACGCGCGCGCTCGCATGGAACGCCGTTGCCAGGACCGACCTACCGCACCCAGCCTGGCACTACCGAGCTTCCGCCTCGCTACGGCCCACCCGCAGGACCGGATCCCAACCTGCGCCTGGCGTACTGGAACGAAGCCGCGTTGCGCGCGATCGCCGTCGATGCGACACCGCCATACCCGGGCCAGCCGCCGATCATGTTCGAGCAACTCGGCCCGACGCGGGCCAGCCGCGCATTGGCCATTGTCCACATTGCCATCTTCGATGCGCTGAACGCGATCAGGCCACGCTATCCGGCGTACAGTGCAGCGCTGACTGCACTCGCGGACAGCTCGCCCGATGCGGCGATCGCCCAGGCCGCACACGATACGCTGGTCGCCTTGTATCCGCGCCAGGCGCCCAGGTTCGGCACATGGCTGAGCGACGACCTGGCCCGGCTGCCATCGGGCCGCGCTACCCTGAACGGCATCGACATCGGTCGCCGGGCGGCGGCAGCGATCCTGGCCCTGCGCGCCGACGATGGCTTTTACGAAGGCGAGCCCGTGGTCGGCGAAGACTACACTGTCAGCAATCTGCCCGGCCACTGGCGTCCCGATCCTGTCAGCCGCAATCCAATCGCACTGGGCGCCTACTGGGGGCAGGTGCGGCCATTTGTCATGCAATCGGCCACGCAGTTCCAGATACCGCCGCCGCCCGATCTGACCAGTGCCGCTTATGCGAGCGCATTCAAGGAGGTCCGGCTGCTCGGTGGCGACGGCATCACCACGCCGACCAAGCGCAGCGCAGAGCAGACAGTCATCGGCATCTACTGGGGCTACGATGGCGGTGCCTGGATCGCGACGCGGCCGCGCCAGTACAACCAGATCGCGGTCCAGCTGGCGCTGGCACGCAGCGTGGACTCGCTCCGCCTGGCACGTGTGCTGGCACTGGTCAATGCGGCGATCGCCGATGCTGCCATTGCCGGCTGGGACAACAAATACCGTTATGATTTCTGGCGCCCGGTCATTGGTATCCGCGAAACCAATCCCGGCAGCGGCATGACCGGCATGGACAACGGCAGTTCGAATACCGTTGGCGACCCGCGCTGGGCGCCGTTGGGCTCACCCGCGAGCAACCTGATCGGACCCAACTTCACGCCGCCGTTCCCGGCCTACCCGTCCGGACATGCCGTGCTGGGCAGCGCCATGTTCCAGCTGCTGCGCAGGGTGTATGGCGACAACGTCGGTTTTACGTTTGTCTCCGACGAATACAACGGCATCACACGTGACAACCAGGGGCAGGTACGCCCGCTCCTGCCACGCAGTTACAGCTCGCTGTCGCAGGCCGAAGAAGAAAATGGGCAAAGCCGGATCTATCTCGGCGTTCACTGGCAGTTTGACAAGACGGCAGGTATCGCGCTGGGACGCCAGATAGGTGACTATGTGCACCAGCGTGGCCTGGTGCAGCCGGTAAGTTGACACGAGCAGGACAGTGCCGGGCGGCTCGCAAACCAGCGCCCCGCCCGATGGCGCCCGAGGCAACGGCGAGTCAACATGCCGCGGATACAAAACGCGTGCACCGTTCTGCTGCTGCCTGGGCGCCGCCGCTGGGCGAGCTCGTATCGGACAGGCGTCATGCCGTACCGCTGGCGCGAAGCCTAGTTATCCAGCGTCAGCGCCATCAAACCAATGACCACATCGTTGGCCAGAGTGCGCACGGTAAGACGCTTCAGCACCCTGGACGGGTCCAGTGGCAGCTCGAGTACCGTGGCAGATCCACCGTCGATGCGGCCCACTGGCGCCTGGGCTGGGCTTGGCACCCGCATCGCAGCCGTGCCGTCCCGACTCGTTGCGCGCCAGGTTGGCACCCGGGTCCGCCGGTGGCAGCGCCGCGGCGATCGGCCCCGTGTTCTGCCTGGGAAACCACTGCTCGAAGTTGCGGCGCGCACGTACGTGCCAGCCGAGTGCATCAAGCGCATAGGGTCCACGCCAGCCTAGCAGCTTGGTGCGCCAGTCGATCGCACCATGCATGATGGCGCCCTGTCCCTCGTCCCAGGCGGCGTCGGCGGCGACGTTGAATGCCGCCATTGAGGCGTTCGAGTAAGGATCCGGCGTATCGATACGGGCGCGGTTGCGCAGCTGCTCGAAATGACGATGCGCCTCGGTAAAGCGTTGCGCCAGTTCAGCGGCGGTAAAGCGCTGTGCCGGTTGCGTAGGCGGCCGGCGCTGGGATGTGGCGCCTGCTTCGGCATATACGTCCAGTTCCTGGCCCGCGTTCGGAGACCTGGAATGCGAGATGGACCGCTTGGCCGGACAATGGGACCCATCCGACTGCAACGTTGGCGTCGCCCGCTCGGGCCCGCAGCAGCGCAGTGGGCTGCTGGGCGGTAGCGGCCGTTTTCCGAACGCGACGGTTTGATCAACACGTTCTGTAGAACAGTCTGCCCTACAGCATGAGCGCCAAGGAGCGGGGCGTCGGTCGCGGCGCGCCAAAGCACCCGCACGTCGAGCGCCAGCTCGGCTGCAAGCAGGCCAATGACCGGATGTGCGTGCAAGCCGTCGACCGTTGGCAAGGGACGGAGCTGGCGGATATTGAAAAGAACGCGGCCGCGAGGAGCATGCGGGTACCGCGCATGAAGCTGCAAGTGCATGTCCGGGCACAAGAAGCTTCCGATGACAGCTCGATGGCGTGTTCGCCAGAGTTACAGCCGTTCGAAGGCGGCATACCGTTTCAGGACTGCTTCAATGAGGTCCCGGCGAAGCGCGCATCCCATGCTTGTCGAGCAGCCGGTACATGGTGGTACGCGACACGCCCAGGTGGCGCGCCGCTCGGCTCACATTTTGTCCGCTGCGCTCGAGACACTCACGCAAGGCGCTGCGTTCCGAGTGCATCCGTGCATCATCCAGTGCCGCCGGTGTGAAGGTGGGGGTGTCGGTGGTGAGTCCGAGGTCGTCCGGCGTGATCAGGCGTCCATCTGCCATGACCATCGCACGACGCACCCTGTTGATCAACTCGCGTACATTGCCAGGCCAGTCGTGAGCGAAGATGGCGTTGATGGCACTGTCCGAAAAGCCTTTCAGGCGGCACGATTTTTCGGCAGCGTAGACGCCGAAAAAATGCGTGGCAAGCGTGCCCAGGTCCTCGCGGCGTTCGCGCAGCGGCGGCACCGTCACCGGCAGTACGGCGAGACGATAGTAGAGATCCTCGCGGAAGTCGCCTCTGGACACCGCCTCCTGCAACTGCACGTGCGATGCAGCGACCACGCGTACATCGACCCTGATGCTGCGCGTACTGCCCAGGCGGCAGATGGTGCCCTCCTGCAAAAAGCGCAGCAGGTTGACCTGCAGGTCCTTTGACAAGTCACCGATCTCGTCAAGGAACAGGGTGCCACCGTCTGCCGATTCAATCAGTCCAACCTTGGCGCGATTGGCGCCGGTAAAGGCGCCACGTTCGTAACCAAACAGTTCGGAATGGATCAGCGTGGGCGACATCGCGCCACAGTTGACAGGAACAAATGGAAAGCGCGCACGATCAGACTGATCATGGATGGCCCTGGCGGTCAACTCCTTGCCGCTACCGCTTTCGCCCCAGATCAGCACAGGCGCGGTTACCCTGGCGACGCGCTCGATCTGGGAACGCAGGCGCTGCATGACGTCACACGCCCCGATCAGGGGCGACTCGCCGTCGGCGCCAACAACCAATCCCTGGCAGCGCTGCCGGAGCATTGCCCAGCCATGGGCATGTCCCAGGGTGTGCGCAAGGCGTACCGTATCGACCGGCCTCGTATGGAAATCGTAAAAATGCTCGACGATCAGGTCGCGACAGAAATTTGACTCGAGATCCCGGGGCGAGAAAACGCCCAGCCATTGCAGGCCGGAGTGGCGCCTCAGGAAAGGGTCGATGTCGGCCTGGTGATGCTCCCGCTCATACACAAGCAACCCAACGGTGTAGGCACTGGCGCGCAACTCGCGCGATGCATCAACCAGACTGCTGACATGCTTGATGTCCCACTCTTTCAGCGCTGCAATGATGTCGACATTGGAGCTTGTGAATGGAGACGAAATTATCAACAGCGCTTTACGCGTCATCGTATTCCCAGCAGGTAGAGTGAAGGTCCGATTAGCTTATGAACCTAGCCCATCCGAGCTTAATCTTATTCGACAGACATTGTCGCTCGATCAGAAACCATGCATTTTGAATGACTACCATCCTGGTCGGCACATCATTCAGAAATGGAAACGGCATTTACCGGTCATAGTTATGTTCGTCCTGCAGAAGGTTAGCCCCATCCGGCACATCGTATCTCCCGCGCGTAACCCAAGAATTTCGATGGCAGAGGACAAACAGGCGAGGCGTGATAACAAAATCCGTCGCTACTCTACCAAAAGCCACTGAAGTCGAATTGTTCATAATCAGTGGTTTGAAAGGAAGCTTGGCAGGCAACCGCTGCCATATGCGAAACGCATGAAAAACGAGTTGTGCAACTCAAGGCGCGGCAATGCGCAGCCGGACGCAATACCTGTACCAGAAAGCGTGCCACGCAACGATCACGGTCCACGCTGCACACGACGATGCAGGAAACGGCGGCAAGACACCGACGAGGATCTGATTGACATCGCTGGATGATTCAGGATGCTGCCTGGCAGCGTTCCACCTTGCGCTCGGGTCAGGCCAATCCGGTACCTAACACAGCTGCGAGGCGGCATGCACCTGGCCTGTCGGGCATTGCAGCGGTCATCGCCTTCGAGGTCATAGGAGCAGGAATGAAGTGCGAGCGGGATTCGCCATGCAGTAAAACCGCCCGCAGACTTTGGGATCTGAATGATGCATCAGAGTCCAAAGCCTGCGAGCGGACAGTTATTTTATTTATTGTATTTTATTTGTCTACTTCTCTGCGCAACCCGACGTTTGCCAATCGACAGGTGCATTACAACTTGATGCCTTATAACTACGCACTGCTTTTCATGCTGCTTGCTCACTTCATTTTTGATTTTATATTTACTGCCGTCTCCCCCGTGTAACACTTAAATTCGGGAATGAATCAGTCCCTGAGGCATCGACCACCGCCACTTCGCGACATCCGTGGACATGAGGCTTCTCAATTTGGCTGGACATGAACCCAGTCTAAATCCATGTTGGCGAAGCATAGCGGCCGACACCATGAAACCTGTTTAGGCACTCATGTGCTTGGCAGTCAGGAACGAATGTAAAGCGAGCACGAGCGTTGTAGTTTGCGCTAGCGCAAACAAATAGAAGTTTATTGACTGTTTACTGATACCGAAAGGGAGGCCAGCGCATGCCTTACGCTTGATGTAGGAAAATTGATGAGGGCAGATGACAGATGCAGTTTGCGTTGCTGTCCATCTAAACCCAAGGGCGACGCCAGGTAGTGCCACAAGTCTCAGAAATGACGGTTCCTGGAGCGGCCCGTATATCGCCGGGTCAACAACAGCACATAAACCACGGCGAGCAATGCCGCAACAAACGCAGCAGTCCCTGTCATGATCCCTGTAGCTGTCAACACGAGCGCGATCACGACAATGCACACGCAAATACACTTGGCGATCATCCAATGCTCGTCCGGCCAGAGTATTGACTTCCACCGATCGTGCTTCACGGTGCGCTCATCGTAAAGGTGCTCGATGGCAAGCAATATGTGATGCCGTCGGGCAGGATGACGTGCGGCTTGACGAGCTCGCACTGACGTTACCAATGTGGCAGTTATACCAGTCGATGAGCTATAACACGGAGCCTTTGTGGCCGCGTCAAATCAGCACTTGGTTCTTGTCGGCGTAATGCGACAGTTTTTCCACGGTGGGCTCGCCCCACAATGCGTTGGCGTACCACAGGCTCAGCGCAGTTCGCGCCACCCCCTGCTCGAGCGCTTTCTCCAGAGGTGGTACCCTGCCGGTTGCTTCTGCCTTGAACTGCTCGTAGATCGAATTGCGCTGTTCCGCATCCATTTCCTTGAGCACGTCGAGGGCCAGCTTGGCCCGCGCGGCCAGGAACCGTTCGAGCAGGCTGGGACCTTCTGCTGCCGTACCGTTCTTCAGCCTTGGCTCGGATTTCTTTTCTGGCAGCTTGGCATCGCTCTTCAATGCCCAACGCAGGTAAGCAACTTTCGAATGGATGGGTCCACTATTGGTTGAATGAATCCGGGCTTCGACCACGGCAAGCGCCTGGATGATTTTGTCATCGGGATACTCGCCAATGACATTGCTGGCCTCTTGCTGCGTCATGCCAAGAGCCATCAGCTTTTCCAGCAAGGTAAGGTCGATCGCAAATGGCGCCCGCGTCTCATCCTGGGATTCCTGTTTGAACTCGACCCGGAATTGCAATTGGTGGACACGCCGTCCCTGCTTGTGTTCGATCAGTTCGACTTCAATGTCCGTGATCCGGTTGACTTCGGCGATCGCACCTTTCAGCACATCTCGCTTGAAGTACTTGTACTCGGGGAGGTCCTCCTGCTTTTCTGGCATCGGGTTACCCGTCAACAGGCCATACCAATGCTCGATGGTATAGATGGAGGTCAGCTTCGAGGGATTGGTCGCGTAGCGACGGCACAGCTCATAGAGCGCCAGTGCGGTACCGGACCTCAGCAGGCCCTGGTAGTGGATACTCAACCGGGTATAGGTTTCCGGTTGCATCACGCTTTCGTGGACTTCCGGCGGAAATGCGAAACCGACCCATACCTGACCGCTCCGGCTGTGCAAGCCTTTCGGGTTGACGAACGTGACCGAGGCAATCAAGCGCTCGCTTGTCCATTGGCGATCGGTTTCGAGCAGCAGCTTGATGTCCTGCATCTCGGCGATTTGCTCACGCAGGAACTGCATGTCGCGGCTGTCATAGCTGGCATTACGTGCCAGGACTGACAACGGGACCCAGAAGTACTTGTTTGCAGACGGCGTATCGATGGGTGCGTCCTGCCCCAGCTTGCGAATCCGCTGGGCGTGATACATAAGGACGTTGAACACCTTGCGGTTCAGCAGCGTCAGTCGGCCGGAAACAACACGCAGACCAATTGCCTCGTTCGACTTGCGAATTTCGAGTTCCGAACGTGGTATTGGGGGCTTGACAGAGGTATCAACAACGTCGACCGCACTGGCAGCCGCATCCTTGGCCAAATCTGCCATCTGCTTTCTCCTGTCTCAACCAATGCGTTTACATCAATTGCCAATCCGCATTATTACACGTGTTCCCAGACGTGAGTCAAGTATATTCACCTTTTGCAAAGTGAGGTCAGCCGCTTCACCAATCGAATCGTCCCTGTATCTCCTCACCTTTCACGCCGAAAGCCAGTGTACGTCCCTGTACAAGCTCACCTTTCAACCGTATTCCATAAGCGGCCAGGTCCAGATCCCTCATCAGTCATGACTGTTGACTGCGCTCACTCTGCAGCAATCACCGCCCGGATGAACTGCAGCCCAGGCCCAGATAACTCTTATCGTCCCTGTAGAAGCTCACCTTTGCTGCCCAAGGGTGAAAAGATCCCTGTAGAGCCTCACCGGTCGACGTTTACGTTAAGGAAAATGTACGATCCAGACAGTTGCACTGGACGGCAGCTGCAGGTCTAGCTGCAGTTGTAAGCAACACTTGAGTGGTCGAAGACCACAGCTGACGATACAACACATGGAAGCTGGTAATGACACTGTCACGAAGTCCCTGTACAGGCTCACCTTTGAGCCATCCACCTGTCTGGAGTCCCTGGGGAAGCTCACCATTGCTTCCTCACCGCTGTACAACGAGGCATTTATGCGCGATACATACAGCACTCACACACAATAATTCGCGGAAACAGTCCCTGTATCGACCCACCTTTACGTTGCAAGTCCCTGCGTAGGCTCACCAATGCAAAATTCAGGTCCCTGTTCGGTCTCACCTTTCGCCTCCCAGCTACCTGAATCCGCTCACCCAAGCTCCCTGGAACGGTTCACCCAGACTCGACACTATCCCCGGGCACCCTCACCTACATCCCTGTATGGCCTCACCTAAGTCCCTGGACAGTCTCACCTGAACCTGCCGAAACCCGCATGGCTGCTGGGTTTCGCCGACCGTAAACAGGTTAACAAGGGTTAACTTTGTATCTTAAGTAAACCTCTCAATGCGATCCCGGAGTATTCGGGCCCGTAGTTGAACGCTGAATCACCCGTAATCACTTGGCTACGTTTATCAGAATTGCAAAACACTGTGCCCTGACCCTTCTCAAACTATTTTGTAAAAGACAATATAAAGTCTCGCGAAAACCCCTTTTATATTGAACAGTCATACTAATTTTTTTGGGAAAATATCTTAGTGATAATACATACAGTATCAGGTGATTGATATTGTGATCACCAACGAGCAGGTAATTCACCATCGCGGTAACATGTTGTAGTCCCCGATAAACCTCACCTATCGTAGGAAATGTAAGCATTCTGGTCCCCGGCGAAGCTCACCTTACGCACCACAGTCTGCCACGGGCCATTGTCCTGCTAAGAAAAGCTGCTTATCCATATCCACATACAAGAGCGCGAAGCTGACGGTCCCTGAAGGATCTCACGTATGCAGCCGATGTCCCTGTACAGTTTCACCATACGGTCTAATCATGTCCCTGTTGCTCCTCACCTTAGACGTTTACGTACCTGAATCCGCTCACCTTCTGTCCCCGCCGAGCCTCACTTGAGCACAAGCGTATCCCCGGAGAATCTCACTTACCTCCCCGTACAGTCTCACCCATGTGACCGGAAAAGCTCACCCAAAACGCCTGGAACCCGCATGTAGACTGCGTTTCGGGCAACGTAAACAGGTTAACAAGGGTTAACTTTGTTTTTCAAATAAAACCTCTCAATACTGGCACCTGAAACCAGGCCAGATATCCCGCACTGGTCTGGTACTGTCCTGCACCAGGTAAAGCCACCTCTTGCGAACGCTGTCTAACCAAACTGCTCTTTAGCACACGAATGCGGTATACCCCTCCCCGTCTTGACATCTTCACAAGAAAGGTCACCTTTCGGGCACCTGAAGTCGGCATGCAAGCAAGCTCCCTGGTGAAGCTCACCTTTGGTGAGCGGTATTGCCCGGTTACATCAGATATCAGGGCAGGATCCTGCACCACCGCGTTACCTTAAGGTCCCTGATAATCCTCACCTGTGAATTCGTTGCTCACGATTTTTTGTTTGTAACCGAAGGTGGAGCATCACATCCGAGTTGCACAGCATCTGGCCCGCATCGTTGACCTCACGGTAGGGTGTCTTACCAAAACAGTACACAGACGTGAATAAGCGATGTATCCACATCAGCCTGACTTACAGTGGCCAACTTGACCGCGTGGTGTTGAAGGTCCCTGTAGCTTCTCACCTTTCGAAGCGATCCACAATCGACCGGTCAAGTGGCTGTCTCAAGGAAGCCCCCTCATCGAGCGTATCCATTGAGTGCTAGGATTTTTCCTTATAACTAGATTATTTCCTTGCACCGGCCGGGAATTTGATAGAAAATTGTAGAATCGAAACTCAGGAGACCGGTTTGAAACGCAAAACTTTCAAGGTACAAGGGGTCGCAAAGTTGCTTGGTATTAGCGTTGACTCTGTACGTCGCGATGCTGACGATGCCGACTTGCAAATTGAACGTCAGGGTGGCACGGGTCCGAAAACGCGCATTTTTACGGTCGAGAATGTATTCGATCTTGCAGCCTACCGCGCGCGCAAATACGGCCTGGCGCCAAAGCTGAAGCGAATCTTGACGGTTTACGCGCCCAAGGGAGGCGTTGGGAAAACAACGATCAGTTCGAATCTCGCGTGCATCCTTGCCTTGATGGGGCTGCGTGTTCTGGTGGTCGATCTCGACTTCCAGGCCAACCTGACAATCTCGTTTGGGTATGACCCGGAATTGACCGCGGAAGAAGCCACCACGGCCGGTCTCCCGCTGTCGACCTGCGTCGAATACCATCTCGGCCATTTACTGCCTCAATGGCAGCAGAACGGCACAACGCAGCCTCTTGCCAACGTCGTCAAGAAACCCTTCGGCGAAAACGGGCCGCACCTGATCCCGTCCGAAGTCACACTCGACCGGTTGGAAGCATTGTTTACCGTCGATGCGATCATGGGCAAGAAACCGGAACTGGCAATCGCGCGCTGGCTCGATGAAGGCCTCTCTGGCCGGAATCCCAATCTTGACCTGTCGCAGTACGACATCGTCATGTTTGATGCGCCACCTGCAAAGAACCAGACGACACGCGGTGCTCTTCTGGCAAGCGACTATGCAGTCGCACCCGTATCGATGGAACGCTACAGCACGAAATCAGTGTCCTACCTGGCCGACGTGATCGGCGAAATGAAAAACACGTATAGCAAGTTCCCCCAGCTGTCAGTACTAGGCAATTTCTTCGATGCGAAGCGGGTACGTGTGGCGGCACAGGTTATTGCGTTGACCAGCAAATACCCGGAAGCATGGATGGACAACCAGATCGGCACCAGCGAAGAATTCAAGAAAGTCCTGGACGAAGATGATGGCATGCCACTAGCGCTGTCCCGTCCCACAAGTGCGCCTGCAGACGAACTGCGCGCCGCGACCCGCGAACTTGTAGAACGAATGGGCATATTGAGCTTTGGTTCGCAAAAGGACAGCGTACGCGTTGCCTGATCGGCCAGACAGAGATGAAACGGAGGAACTGTGACAAAACACCAGCAATCAGAGGCGGAATTCAACGCGACCCTGGCAGAACGTCTGCGAGGCACGTCACGCACCGCGGCACCGATGCACATGAACGATTTGCCCAGCGGTCCATCGAAGTCGCTAACGGACCTGTTGAACGATAACCAGCAAGCCGAGCAACCGTCAGCCAGCGGACCAATAGCCGCAGTTCAGAACGCCGATACGGCGACGCCTGCAGCGACACGAAAGATTGCGCTTCACCTGATCGTTGACTCCCCGTATCAGCCGCGGAAGAAATACGACGAGACCGAACTCCAGTTGCTTGGCGAAACCTTGAAAAGCCGCGGGCAGGACGAATCAATTACGGTACGTCAACTTCCCAACGGTAAATTCGAACTGATTGCTGGTCATCGACGCGTACGTGCGGCACGGCTGATTGGGTGGTCCGAGCTCGAAGCCAAGGTTCTCATTCTGTCGGATCGCGAGGCGTGTCTCGCCACGCTGGTTCACAACGAAAGCAATGTCAAACTGTCTGACTACGAACGTGGACTCGCGTATCGGGTTGCGCTCGAAGAGGGTTATGCGTCCACGCAGGCTGGAGTCGCAACAGTTTTTGGCTGTACCCAGGCCCGGGTGTCGCAATGTCTGAGCCTGTTCGATCTTCCGCAGTCGCTGCTGGTACTCATGGCCAAGTATCCGGAACTGATCACGTACCGCAAGGCCCGTGTTATCAGGGACGCCTTGAGTAACCATCCTGACCAGGAAGATGCCATTGTCCAAGCTGCAGAGGCCTTGATCGACAAGCCGCAGATGGATCAAGCCGAGCTACGCGCGGTGTTAATGAAACCGTTCGAGAAGAAACGCGTGCGAACCAAGACACCGGAGTCGCGCACGATCAGCGACAAGAATGGCGAGTCGGCCTTCCGGGTCCAGCTGAAATCGCGCGATATCGTGATCAAGGTTGAGGATGGTGTTGACGTTGAGGTGGCGTTGCAGCGCGCTATAACAGTACTGCGTGATCTGGCAGGTACGCTCGAACTGCCACGTAAGGAAAAACCGGCAAAGTCAAGCAGCTGAGCTCGTGGCCGGCCATCTCCAGTTTCAGCAGTAATATCCTGTTGTTAAGA
>Ga0308160_10004535_pt1 | contig 14833 bp, 14 predicted proteins | sample PhyFR1_FD_201036 | JGI IMG/M metagenome (GOLD analysis project Ga0308160, IMG submission 201036) | Phyllosphere microbial communities from UC Gill Tract Community Farm, Albany, California, United States - DLSLF.R1 | ecosystem: Host-associated > Plants > Phyllosphere > Unclassified | place: USA...
TGGCCGAGCTGGACGCCGCCATCGCCGCCTGCCAGGGCATGCCGATCCTGGTGGCGCACAGCCTGGGCTGCATGCTGGTGGCCCAGTGGGCGCAGTCCGGCTCCAGCCTGAAAGTGGCGGGCGCCTTCCTGGTGGCGCCCAGCGACACCGAAGCGCCGTCCTATCCGATTGGAGCAAACGGCTTCGCGCCGATCCCGATGGCGGCGCTGCCCTTCCCGTCGTTGCTCATCACCAGCAGCGACGACCCGTTCGTCACTCTGGACCGTGCGCACGCCTTTGCCGAAGCCTGGGGCAGCCGCGTGGTGGAAATCGGCGCCGCCGGCCACATCAATGCCGACACCGGCTATGGCGAGTGGCCCGCGGGCGAAGCGCTGCTCGAGGAATTCTGCCGCGATTTGAATCCCTGATCCGCACACGCCATGCGCCACGCCCCTGCCCTCGACCAGCCGTTCTCGCTCTACCTCGACCTGGTCCGCATCGGCGCTGCGGTGGCGGTGGTGGTGGCCCATTTCGGCTACTTCCGCATCTTCGACGCCGGCCAGATCGCGGCGCTGCCCGATTTCGGGCGCGAAGCGGTCATCGCGTTTTTCGTGCTGTCCGGTTTCGTGATCGCCTACAGCGCCGAGACCAAGAATCCGACGCTGGCCGGCTACGCGGTGGCGCGCAGCGCGCGCCTGTACTCGGTGGTGCTGCCGGTGCTGCTGCTCGCCTTCGTGCTGGCCCCGCTCACGGCGGCGCTGGGCCACGTGCAGGTCGACGCCGGCTACCAGATCGACAAGCCCTGGGCCTACCTGCCCTTCCATCTGCTGTTCCTGGGCGAAGCCTGGACCTTCGTCGAGCATCCGCCCTGGCTGCTGCCCTACTGGTCGCTCGACTATGAAGCCTGGTATTACGTGCTGTTCGGCGTCGCCTGCTACCTGCGCGGACGGCGCCGCATGGTCGCGCTGGCGGCGGTGCTGGTGCTGGTCGGCCCGCGCCTGTGGCTGCTGCTGCCGATCTGGCTGAGCGGGGTGCTGCTGTACCGCTGGCAAAAGACGCGCGTGCTGCCGGTGAACCTGGCCCGCGCCGGCTGGCTCCTGTCGGTGGTGGCGGTGGCGCTGTGGGGGTGGTTCGATCCCGAACCCTATCTGCGTGGGGTCGCCCACGCGACCTGGCCCTTCCCCGGCATCCGGATGGGCAGCGCCGACCGCGTGCTGGCCGACTATCCGGTCGCGCTGATGGTGCTGGTGAACTTCGCCTGCGCGCGCCATGCCCGCTTTGGCGCGCTGGCGCGCCTGGCGCCCGCGATCCGGCGCCTGTCGGCGCATACCTTCACGCTCTACCTGGTACATGCGCTGGTGATCGGCGCCTGGCTCGACCTGGTGCCGGTGCGGCGCGGCCACTGGGCCGACATCGCCGCCATCGCGGTGGCCATCGCCGCCGCCACCGTTTGCCTGCAGCCGCTCACCGAGGCGCTGCAGCGCGCGCTGCACGGACGCCTGTCGGCACTGTTCGGCGCGATGGGGCGCACGCTGCGGCCAGCCCGGTAAGTCAGCGCCGCGCGATCAGGTCCTTGATGCGCACCGCCAGCGACTCCACCGCGAACGGCTTGGTCAGCACCTGCATGCCCGGCTGCAGGCGGCCGTTGCCGATCAGGCTGTTCTCGGCATAGCCGGTAATGAACAGCACCTGCAGGCCCGGCCGCCGCTCGAGCGCGGCGTCGGCCATCTGGCGCCCGTTCATCCCGCCCGGCAGGCCGACGTCGGTAATCAACAGGTCGATGCGCGCGTCCGACTGCAGCACCTTGAGGCCGGCCGCGCACGGGCCACCTCGGCGACCCGGTGCGCCACCTCGTCGCTGCCGACGTCGCCGTAGTGGCGCGGCAGATACAGGCAGACGGTGGTGCCCTCGCCCGCCTCCGAATAGATGCGCACATGGCCGCCGGACTGGCGCGCGAAGCCGTGGATCATCGACAGCCCGAGCCCGGTGCCTTCGCCCAGCGGCTTGGTGGTGAAGAAGGGCTCGAAGGCGCGCGCGGCGACTTCGGGCGCCATGCCGGTGCCGGTATCGGTCACGCACACCGACAGATACTGGCCTTCCGGGATGTCGTGGGTGCTCGATGCCGAGTAATCCAGCCATTTGTTGGCGGTCTCGATGGTGATGCGGCCGCCGTCCGGCATCGCGTCGCGCGCATTGATGCACAGGTTCAGCAGCGCATTCTCGAGCTGGCCCGGATCGATCAATGCCGGCCACAGGCCGACCGTACCCACCACTTCCAGCGCGATGTGCGGCCCGATGGTGCGCCGGATCAGGTCTTCCATGCCGGCGATCAGGCCGTTGACGTCGGTCGGCTTCGGGTCCAGCGTCTGGCGCCGCGAAAACGCCAGCAGGCGGTGCGTCAGCGCCGCCGCGCGCCGGGCCGCGCCCTGCGCCACCGTCATGTAGCGTTCGAGGTCGTCGAGGCGGCCCTGGCGCATGCGGATCTGCATCAGCCCGAGCGAGCCCGTGATGCCGGCCAGCAGGTTGTTGAAATCGTGGGCCAGGCCGCCGGTGAGCTGGCCGACGGCTTCCATCTTCTGGGCCTGGCGCAGCTGTTCTTCCATGTTGCGCTGGCCGGTGGTCTCGATGCCGATGCCGGTGCGGCGCACCGGGCGACCGTCCGCGTCGAGGTGGGTGCGCCAGCGCGACAGCACCCAGCGGATCGACCCGTCCGGATGGCGCAGCCGGTATTCCAGCGCCATGTCCTTGCCCGACACCATGCTGCGCGCGATCTCGGCCTGCAGCGTGGGCAGGTCGTCCGGATGGACGTTGGCCAGGAAGTCGGCCGTCGGGACGCCGCCGGCCGCGCGCACCGGATCGAGGCCGTACAGCCTGGCGATGGCGACGTCGGCCACGTAGCGGCCATGCTGCAGGTCGGCGCTCCAGGCGCCCACGCCGCCCACCGAACTCAGGGCGAGCCGGGTGAATTCCTCGTGATCGCTCATGACTTTCGCGTGCAGGCGCTCGGGCGGCAGGTCGCGCCCGGCCGCATACACCCGGCCTTCGCTGCAGATGCCGGTCCAGGCGAACCAGCGGTAGGAACCGTCCTTGTGGCGGAAGCGGTATTCGAAAGGGATGTGCAGGGGCTGGTCGAAGATGCCGGCGAAGGCGCTGACGGTGGCGTTCAGGTCGTCCGGATGAGTGTAGCCGAGGAAGGTGGTGCCGACGATCTCGTGCGGCTCGTAGCCGAGCAGTTCGGTCCAGGCCGGGTTGATGGTCTCGATCGTCCCGTCCGGGAGCGCGACCACCAGCAATTCGCGCGACAGCTGCCAGAACCGGTCCTGGGCACGGGTCCAGGCGGCGGTGGGCCGGGCGCTTCGTTTATCGTTTTCCATGTGCGTCTGAGGCTGAATTTCGTCGATACCCCATCTGAACGCAGGCCGGCGCTGCGGTCTGTTCGCTAACGCTCCCCGGCGGCGGCACAGCGATTCGGCGCGCATGAAGTTTGATGCAGATGAAAAAACGGCCGGGCATTCCTGCCCGGCCGTCCAGCGTCGATTAAATTACTTGGCCCCAGCCAGCAGCATCTCGTTCAAACGCTTCACGAACGAAGCCGGATCGCTCAGGCTGCCGCCTTCGGCCAGCATCGCCTGGTCGAACAGGATATGCGACCAGTCGGCAAAGCGCGGGCTGGCCGCGTCTTCGTACTTCAGGCGCGTCACCAGCGGGTGGTTCGGGTTGATCTCGAGAATCGGCTTGCTGTCCGGCGCGTTCTGGCCGGCCGCCTTCAGCATGCGCACCAGGTTGGCCGACAGCTCGTGCTCGTCCGCCACCAGGCAGGCCGGCGAATCGGTCAGGCGGAAGGTCACGCGCACGTCCTTGGCCTTGTCCCCCAGCGCGCCCTTCATCTTCTCGACCAGGTCCTTGTACTGGGTCTCGGTCTCTTCGTGTTCCTTCTTCTCGGCTTCGTCTTCCAGCTTGCCGAGATCGAGGCCGCCCTTGGCCACCGACACCAGTTCCTTGCCGTCGAAGTCGGTCAGGAAGGACAGCATCCATTCATCCACGCGGTCGGTCAGCAGCAGCACTTCGACGCCCTTCTTGCGGAAGATCTCGAGGTGCGGGCTGTTCTTGGCCGCGGTGTAGCTGTCGGCGGTGACGTAATAGATCTTGTCCTGGCCTTCCTTCATGCGCGCCGCGTAATCGGCAAACGACACGGTCTGCTCGTCGCTGTCGGCATGGGTCGAGGCGAAGCGCAGCAGCTTGGCGATGCGGTCCTTGTTGGTGGCGTCCTCGCCGATGCCTTCCTTCAGCACCTGGCCGAACTCTTTCCAGAAGGTCGCGTACTTGTCCTTGCCTTCCTGTTCCTCGCTGTTGGCCATCTCCTCGAGCATGCCCAGCACGCGCTTGGTCGAGCCTTCGCGGATCACGCGCACGTCGCGCGATTCCTGCAGGATCTCGCGCGAGACGTTCAGCGGCAAATCGTTGGAATCGATCACGCCCTTCACGAAGCGCAGGTAGACCGGCATCAGCTGCTCGGCGTCGTCCATGATGAACACGCGTTTTACATACAGCTTGATGCCGCCGCGCTTGTTGCGGTCCCACAGGTCGAACGGGGCGTGGCTCGGCACGTACAGCAGCTGGGTGTATTCGCTGCGGCCCTCGACGCGGTTGTGGGTGTGCGCCAGCGGTTCCTGGAAGTCGTGCGAGACGTGTTTATAGAACTCGTCGTACTGTTCCTTGGTGATCTCGGACTTGGAACGGGCCCACAGTGCGCTGGCCTGGTTCACGGTTTCCAGTTCCTCGGAGACCACGTTTTCCTTCTTCTCCTCGTCCCACGCTTCCTTCTTCATCACGATCGGCAGGGAGATGTGGTCGGAGTACTTGCGGATGATCGATTTCAGCTTCCACGACGACAGCAGCTCTTCCTCGCCGTCGCGCAGGTGCAGGATGATGTCGGTACCGCGGCTGGTCTTTTCGACCGGCTCGATGGTGTAATCGCCCTCGCCGGTCGATTCCCAGCGCACCGCGGTGGACGGGTCGGCGCCGGCGCGGCGGGTTTCGACGGTAACGCGGTCGGCCACGATGAAGGCCGAGTAGAAGCCGACGCCGAACTGGCCGATCAGGGCCGCATCGGCCTGCTGGTCGCCCGACAGCTTGCTGAAGAATTCCTTGGTGCCCGACTTGGCGATCGTGCCCAGGTGCGAGATGACTTCCTCGCGGCTCATGCCGATGCCGTTGTCCGAGATGGTGACGGTCTTCGCGTCCTTGTCGAACAGGACCTTGATCTTCAGTTCGTGGTCGTTGCCGTACAGGGCATCGTTGTTGATGGCTTCGAAGCGCATCTTGTCGGCCGCGTCGGACGCGTTCGAAATCAGTTCGCGCAGGAAGATTTCCTTGTTCGAGTACAAGGAGTGGATCATCAATTGCAGCAGCTGCTTGACTTCTGCTTGGAATCCAAGGGTTTCTTTTTCGGCAACAGCCATCTTATGTCCTCGATTGACAGTGGTTGAACAGACCGGGTCGATATTGGGATAACGAAAATTATTTCAAGGGTTTTTGCTAAGAAATATTGTTTTAACGCTTCATGCAATGAGAATGATCTTTTGATATTTTTCTCGACTTCATGACACAGTCGACATACCGTATGGCCTCAGCCGAATTTTTTTCGTGCCCGATGTCGAACCCAGGAAGCGCCATTCGTCGTACCGATAGCAGCACCCTATAACCAAACCAGGGAGATCTATCATGAGTGAAGCAACCCGGCCCATCCCCGAAGGCTTCCGCACCGTCACGCCCCACCTCGTGTGCGGCGATGCGGCGGCGGCCATCGCGTTCTACAAGCAGGCCTTCGGCGCCGTCGAGGTCGGCCGCATGGACATGCCCAACGGCAAAATCGGACATGCCGAAATCCGCATCGGCGATTCGCGCATCATGCTGGCCGACGCCTTTCCGGAATACGGCAGCAACGATCCGCTGGCGCTGAAGGGCACGGCAGTCGTCATCCACCTGTACGTCGACGATGCCGACGCCGTCTGGGAGCGCGCCACCGCGGCCGGCGCCAAACCGACCATGCCGCTCGGCGATGCCTTCTGGGGCGACCGCTACGGCCAGGTCGAAGACCCGTTCGGCCACCGCTGGTCGATCGCCACCCACAAGCGCGACGTGTCGATGGAAGAGATGCAGGACGCAATGAAACAGATGATGGCATCGGACTGCGGAGGGACCCAGCAATGAAGTTCATGGTCATCGTCAAGGCCAGCGCGGCCTCCGAAGCCGGCGCCATGCCGAGCGTCAAACTGCTCACCGAGATGGGCAAATTCAACGAAGAGCTGGTCAAGGCCGGCGTGCTGCTGGCAGCGGAAGGCCTGCACCCCAGCAGCAAGGGGGCGCGCATCCGCTTCCATGGCGACCAGCGCACCGTCATCGACGGCCCGTTTGCCGAAACCAAGGAACTGATCGCCGGCTACTGGCTGATCGAAGTCAGCTCGAAGGAAGAAGCGATCGAGTGGATGAAGCGCGTCCCGAATCCGCACGACGAAGGAGAAAGCGAGATCGAGATCCGCCAGGTGTTCACCGAGGCCGACTTCGGCGATGCACTCCCGCCCGAGCTGCGCGAGCAGGAAGCTGTCATGCGCGAACAACTTGCACACTAAGGAGTATGCCATGCAGTTCATGATCATCCGCAAGGCCGATGCCGCCACCGAAGCCCTCCTGCCGCCGGCGCCGGCGCTGATCGAGGATATGGAACGCTTCCACCAGCAGTTCGCCGACGAGGGCAAGCTCGGCCTCGCCCTCGGCCTGCGCCCGAGCGCGCATGCGGTGCGCCTGAAGCTGGGACCCGGCGGCGAGAGCATCACCGACGGCCCGTTCGCGGAGACCAGGGAACTGGTGGCCGGCTTCACCATCATCGAGGCGGATTCGAAAGAAGCCGCCATCGAGCGCCTGCGCGGCTGGCCGCCGGGCGACGCCGACGCCACCGGCCAGGTGACGCTGGAACTGCGCGAGACCGGCTGCCCGGGCGGCTGCGCCGAAGTCGCGGCCAGCATGGCCGGCAATGACGACAGCGCCGGCCGCTATGTGATCCTGTTGCGCTCGAGCGCGTATTCCGAACGCGATGCCGTGCCGGCGCAGGACAGGCTGGACGCGCTGGATGCCTTCAACAGGGCCGAAGCCGCTGCGGGTGTGCTGCTGGCGGGCGATGGCCTGAGGTCGAGCGCGCGCGGGGCGCGGGTCACCCTGGCGCGCAAGGGCGGCAGCATGATCACCAGCGTGATCGACGGGCCGTTTGCGGAAGCGAAGGAACTGATTGCCGGCTTCTGGACGATCCGCGCCGGGTCGCTCGACGAGGCGATCGCCTGGGCGCGCAGGTTGCCGTATCCCACCCGCATCGATGCCGATACGGAGGTCGAAGTCGAGATCCGCGAAGTGCTGACAATGGATGAATTGGTCGGCGCATGAGTCATCCCGATGTCGACCGCACCGTCGAAGCGGTCTGGCGCATGGAGTCGGCGCACATCGTCGGGGCGCTGTCGCGCATGCTGCGCAACGTCGGCCTGGCCGAGGAACTGGCCCAGGATGCCATGCTGCAGGCATTGGAATCCTGGCCGGCGGACGGCCTGCCAAACCGCCCCGGCGCCTGGCTGATGCAGGTGGCCAGGCACCGCGCCCTCGACCACCTCCGCCACCAGGCCATGCACGCCGGCAAGGAAGGCGAGATCTCGTGGGAGTTCGACGAGCAGCTGCGTGCCGGCCAGCGCCGGCCCGACGAACTGGCGGAGCTGGCGCAGGCAGCACGCGACGGCATCGACGACGACGTGCTGCGCCTGATCTTCGTCGCCTGCCACCCGGTGCTGTCCGCCGAGGCGCGTGCCGCGCTCACGCTGAAACTGGTGGGCGGCCTGTCCACGCTCGAGATCGCGCGCGCCTTCCTGGTGCCGGAACCGACCGTCGCCCAGCGCATCGTGCGCGCCAAGCGCAGCCTGCAGGCGGCCGCGGTACCGTTCGAGGTGCCCGCCGGCGCCGATCGCAAGCCGCGCCTGGCATCGGTGCTGCAGGTGATCTACCTGATCTACAACGAAGGCTACGCCGCCAGCGCGGGCGCCGACTGGCTGCGCCCCGCCCTGTGCCGCGAAGCGCTGCGCCTGGGCCGGGTACTGGCCGAACTCATGCCCGAGGAAGGCGACGTGCACGGCCTGGTGGCGCTGATGGAAATCCAGTCCTCGCGCGAGCGCGCACGCACGCGGCCGAACGGCGAACCCATCTTGTTGCTGGACCAGGACCGCACGCGCTGGGACCGGCTGCTGATCCGGCGCGGCCTCGACGCGCTGGAGCGCGCCACCCGCTGCGGCAGCCTGGGACCGTATGCGCTGCAGGCCGCGATCGCCGCCTGCCATGCACGCGCCTTGACGCCGGACGCGACCGACTGGGCGCGCATTGCGGCGCTGTACGATGCGCTGGCGCAGCTGCTGCCCTCGCCGGTGGTGGAACTCAACCGCGCGGTGGCGGTCGGGATGGCCTACGGGCCGGCCGAGGGGCTGGCGCTGTGCGATGCGCTGCTCGACGAACCTTCCTTGCGCAACTATCACTTGCTGCCGAGCGTGCGCGGGGATTTGCTTGGCAAGCTGGGGCGGCATGACGAGGCGCGTGCGGAGTTCCGGCGGGCGGCAGGCATGACGCAGAACGAGCGCGAGCAGGCCTTGCTGCTGGCGCGGGCCATGCGCGGATCGTCGGGCGCTGCCGGCTAGCCTCGAGCGACCTGTCATGGCCCACGAAATCTACCCACTTACATAGCGTTGAACAGGGCAACGGCAATCTTCCCCTGCTCCGCTTGCTGCATGTCGGTATTGTTCAGCAGGACCACGGCCCGGCCATCCGCCGGATCGTAGGCCAGCAGGGTCTTGTACCCGCCGGTGGCGCCCGACTCCCACGCCAGGGTACGGGGCCCGCGCTGCGTGGCGACCGTCCTGACCCGGCCGCCCAGCGCATATTCTTCGGACGGCACCTGGATCGTCGAGAGTTCCGTGCGCGCCTTGTCGGACAGCAGCCCGGTGCGGTACACGGTGTCGGCCAGCACGACCAGGTCGCGCGCGGTGCTGTACAGGGTGCCGCTGGCCGCGACCATCGGCGGCGCGGGCGGCGTCTTGCGCGTGCCCGACGTGGTGTAGGCCGCTGCCATGCCGGCCTCGTCTTCATAGTCGACGCTGGCGAAACTCGTGTCGCGTACGCCGGCCGGCGCCAGCACCAGTTCTTCCACCGATTCCGTGAACGGTTTTTTCGTCGCCCGCTCCACGACTGCGGCCACGAGCAGCCAGTTGGTGACCGAGTAATCCCATTTCTCGCCCGGTTTGGCGTCGAGCGCACCGGCGCCGAAGCGCAGCGCCGCCGCCACCGGCCCGATGTCCAGTTTGGCCACGGCCGGATCCTTGCGCAGTGCGTTCGACAGGCCGTTCGGGATGCCGCTGCGGTTCGACAGCAGCTGGCGCAGCGTCACCGCGCCATTCGGCGCCGGCAGTTCCGGCAGGTGGCGCGCGATCGGCGCATCGAGGTCGAGCTTGCCCAGGTCCACCAGGCGCAGCACCGTCACGGCGCTGATCCATTTCGTGATCGAGCCGATCAGGAAGCGGGTGTCCTTCGTGTTGGCCTGCGCTTCCTCGCGCGAAGCCAGGCCGCTTGCCCGTTCCACCAGCGTCGAACGGGCATCTTCACGTACCGCAACCACGCCGCTGTAATCCGGAGGCACGTGGCGCTCGATCAGCGGACCGGCGGCCATATTGGCCAAGGCCGCGCAGCCGGCCAGCAGCGCCAGGGTGGCGCACAGGATGAAGGGGGCGAGCCAGGACGGGCGGAAACGCATGCGAGCTCCATGACGGTTGACAGGCCCGCATTGTAGCCGCGCATGCGTAAGTACGGCGGACGCCAAGGTTCAGCGCTGTTCCTTGTCGATCTGTTGCAGCAGCTTGAACGCTTCGCGGTCGATCATCGGCTCCGCCGCCGCCAGTTCCTTGCTCGCCTGGACGTAGGCAGCGCGCTTGCGCGCCTGCCTTTCTTCCGGCGGGACGGCCGCCGTCATGCCCGGCATCATGATCTGCGAGCGGCTGTTGTACCTGTCATGGATGACGCGTTTGCCGTACGGGCTGGTGTAGAAGCGCGTCATTTCGGTCGCGGTGTCGGCGGAAACGAAATGCGCCACCTGCGGCGCCAGGCGCCGGTAGATCTCGGCGGGCGGCGTTCTTTCGAACTTGGCGGACACCGCCTGCCGCTGCGCCTCGCTCGGGTAGCGGCTGCGCGCGACCACGCCGCGCATCGCCTTGTCGACCTGCATGGCGGCCAGCAGGTCCTGCACGGACTTGACGTGCGCCGGTGTCGGTGCGGCGGTCTGTACCGTGGCGGCGGGGGCCAATGCGGCGGGGGCGGCAAATGCGGGGACAGCGGCAAACAGCGACAGGCCCAGCACGGCGCCGGCTACGAATTTCATGGGCTTCCCTTCGAATGAGATGAGGTTTTCTTTTTGGAACGCTAAATGTAGCACCCCACGCCCGCCCCAAAATGCTCGCATTGTCACGCGGCCGAGCCCTGGCGCGCCTGCTCCAGGAAGCGCCACAGCGCCGGATCTTCCATCGACGCCACGTTCACCCGCATCATCGTGGTCGGCAGCTGGCTCGGCGAAAACAGGCTGCCCGGCGCCAGCAGCAGGCCCTGGTCCATTGCCCTGGCGGCCAGCACGTTGGTGTCGACGCCGGTATCGATCCAGGCGAACATGCCGGCGTTCGGCGCCGGCGCCAGCCGCATGCCGAGCGCCTCGATCCGGCGCAGCACGCCGGGGCGCACCGCGTCCAGGCGCGCACGGATGCGCTCCAGGTGCTTGCGGTACAAGCCTTCGGACAGGATCTTGTAGGTCACGCGCTCGCCCAGGTCGCTGGTGGTCAGGGTGCTCAGCATCTTGCGGTCGGCCAGGCGCTGGGCCACCTCGGCGGACGCGGCGACGAAGCCGACGCGCAGGTTCGCCGCCAGCGATTTCGAGAAGCCGCCCAGGTAGATCACGCGCCGCAATTGGTCGAGCGCGGCCAGGCGCGTCACCGCCTGGACCGCGGCGCCGGGATGCAAATCGCAATAGATGTCGTCCTCGACGACCAGCATATCGTGCTGCTCGGCGATGCGCAGCACCTGGAAGGCCCTGGCCGCGGACAGCGTGGTCGAGGTCGGATTGTGCAGCACCGAATTGATGACGTACAGGCGCGGCTTGTGCAGCGCCGCCAGCTCGGCCAGCTGCACCAGGTCCGGGCCGTCGGCCAGGCGCCGGATGCCGACCACCTTCAGGCCCATCGCCGCGAACGAGCCGAACATCAGGAACCAGGCCGGATCGTCGACGAACACGGTGTCGCCGGGACGGCAGAATTCGCGCGCCACCAGGTCCAGCGCCTGGGTCACGCCCAGCGTCGTGACGATCTGGTCGGGCGTGGCCTCGATGTCCAGGCCGGCCAGCTTGTGCTGCAATTGCTGGCGCAGCGGCAGGTAGCCCTGCGGCGCGCCGTAGTTCAGCAGCAGATTGCCATGCTGGCGGCTGACCGCGCGCAGCGCGCCGGCGATGCCGGGACCGTCCAGCCAGTCGGCCGGCAGTACGCCCGCCGCGCTCGACGGCTGGCCGGGCGCCTGGCGGAACATGTTGCGGATCAGCCAGACCACGTCCAGCGTGCGTGGCGTATCGAGCGCCTTGCCGGAGAGGCCAGCGTGCGCGCCGTCATGGACGTCGCGCACGCTGGCGTTCAAGGGTGAACGCTCGCGCACGAAAAAGCCGGCCCCGCGCCGCGATTCCAGGTAGCCCTGGGCCACCAGCTTGTCGTAGCCAGCCACCACGGTGAACGGGGAGACGCCGCAGCCGGCGGCGAAACTGCGGATCGAGGGCATGCGCGCGCCGGCGCGCAATTGGCGGTCGTCGATACGGGCGGCGACCGAACGCACGATCTGGTCCGGCAGCGATTCGCCGGAGGCACGCGACAGCAGATGCAGGGTGAATGTATTGGTCATTTTGCCAGAACAGTGACAAGGTTGTCGGCCGAAGTGTATCGGGACTGTATCGACCATCAGGTCTAGCATACGCCTCGTCACCTGTTGCCGCAATCACCACCGGAGCCTCCCATGCATCCAGCCGACAGCACCACCCTGCCCGCCGTCGCCGCCGGCGCCGCCCCGGCGTCCGATGCCACCCGCGGCATGCTGCTCGGCCTGGCCGGCGTCGCCATCTTCAGCCTGACCCTGCCCTTCACGCGGATGGCAGTGGCCGGCTTCGATCCGCTGTTCCTGACGCTCGGACGCGCCCTCGGCGCCGCCGTGCTGGCCGCACTGTGGCTGTACCGGGCGCGGGCGCCGCTGCCCGCACGCGGCGCGCTGCCGGGACTGGCGGTGGTGGCGGGCGGCTGCGTGGTCGGCTTTCCGCTGCTGAGCTCGATCGCGATGCGTTCCCTGCCGGCGTCGCACGGCGCGGTGCTGGTCGGCGTGCTGCCGCTGTGTACGGCACTGTACGCGGCCCTGCGCGGCGACGAGCGGCCCTCCGGGGGATTCTGGCTGCTGGCCCTGCTGGGCGCCGTGCTGGTCGTGGCCTTTGCACTGCGCCAGGGCGGCGGCAGTTTTCACATGGCGGACCTGTTGATGTTCGGCGCCGTCGCCGCCGCCGCGGCCGGCTATGCCGAAGGCGGCCGGCTGGCGCGCGGCATGGGCGGCCTGCACGTGATCGGCTGGGCACTGCTGCTGGCCGCACCGCCGCTGGCCGTGCTGCTGGTCCTCGGCATGCTGTACGATCCCGGCCGGGCCGCCCGTCTGGCCAGTGCCGGCCCGGCCGCCTGGATCGGCTTCGGCTACGTGACCGTGTTCTCGATGTTCATCGGTTTCGTGTTCTGGTACCGTGGCCTGGCGCTGGGCGGGGTGGCGCGCGTCGGCCAGGTGCAGCTGCTGCAGCCCTTCCTGACGCTGGTCGGCGCGGCGCTGCTGCTGGGCGAACCGCTGCGCCTGGCGCACTGCCTGTTCGCGCTGGCCGTGATCGGCGTCGTGGCGCTGGGACGGCGCGCACAGGTACGGCGCTGACCCCATTGATATTTGACCTTGACACTTGCCGGAGCCCCGACCCATGCAACTACCGAACCTCGCCGACATCGAACACGCCGCCCGCCTCGTCTACACGGCCATGCCGCCCACGCCCCAGTACAGCTGGCCGCTGCTGAACCAGGCGCTGGGCCTGGACGCCTGGGTCAAGCACGAGAACCACACGCCGACCGGCGCGTTCAAGGTGCGCGGCGGCGTGGTCTACCTGGACGGCCTGCTGCGGCGCCAGCCGGACGTGCCGGGGGTGATCGCGGCGACCCGCGGCAACCATGGCCAGTCGATCGCCTTTGCCGCGCGCCGCCATGGTCTCCCGGTCACGATCGTCGTCCCACACGGCAACAGCAGCGAGAAAAACGCCGCCATGCGCGCCCTCGGCGCCCGCCTGGTCGAACATGGCGCCGAATTCCAGGAGAGCCGCGAACACGCGCTCATGCTGGCGCAACAGGAGGGCCTGCACATGGTCCCGTCCTATCATCCCGCACTGGTGGCCGGCGTCGCCACCGGCTGGATCGAACTGCTGCGCGCGCGGCCGGACCTCGACGCGCTGCTGGTGCCGATCGGCCAGGGCAGCGGCTTCTGCGCGGCGGTGGCGGCGCGCAACGCGCTTGGGCTGGACATGCGCCTGATCGGGGTGGTGTCCGCGCATGCCCCCGGCTACCAGCTGTCGTTCCGGGCCGGGCACGCCGTCGAGGCGCCGGTATCGACCGTGCTCGCCGACGGCCTGGCCTGCCGCGTGCCCGATCCGGCGTCGCTGCCGGTCGTGCTGGCCCACGCCGACGACGTCATCGCCGTTAGCGACGACGAGGTGGCGCAGGCGATGCGCCTGTATTACCGCTGCACCCACAACCTGGCCGAGGGCGCCGGCGCGGCGGCGCTGGCGGGGGCGCTGCAGTTGCGCGCGGCCGGCAGGCTGGCGCACGCGCGTATCGGCCTGCCGCTCAGCGGCGGCAACGTCGACGCCGCCCAGTTCGCGCGCATCCTGGGCCCGGCCTGAGCTCAGGCAAATTCGCATGGGCAGCGTGCCTGTCAAGTCGTACAATACCGGCTCTTTTTCAAGCAACACAACCAGGGGATCCCATGTCCGTCTACGACAAACTCAAAGAATTGAACATCACCTTGGCCGCGCCGGCCACCCCGGCTGCCGCCTACGTCATGTACGTACAGACCGGCAACCTGGTCTTCATCTCCGGCCACATCGCCAAGAACGCCGACGGCTCGATCAACACCGGCATCCTGGGCAAGGACAAGACCACCGCCGAAGGCCAGGAAGCGGCGCGCTCGGTCGCGATCGACCTGGTCGGCACGCTGCAGGAAGCGTGCGGCGGCGACCTGTCGCGCGTAAAACGCATCGTCAAGGTGATGAGCCTGGTAGCGTCGACCCCGGAATACAACGAACAGCACCTGGTCACCAACGGCGCCTCGGAGCTGATCGGCGAGCTGTTCGGCGACGCCGGCAAGCACGCGCGCTCGGCCTTCGGCGTCGCCTCGCTGCCGCGCGGTACCTGCGTCGAAATCGAGATGATCGTCGAGGTAGCCTGATTGCGTAGGGTGCGCTCCCCGAGCCCACCCTACAACGGAGCTTGCTTACCCGGCGAGCTCTTATATAGAGAAGTGGTCTACCCGACTGCTTTATAATGACCGACGCATCCTTCTAGCGGTCCTTCCTGTGAGATCAGTATGAAAATCGAAAATCCAAACCCCATCCAGTGGCAGTTTTCGGAACGCGCATCGCAGCTGCAAAGCTCGGCGATCCGCGAGATCCTGAAGATTACCCAGCGCC
>Ga0308160_10004536_pt1 | contig 14829 bp, 11 predicted proteins | sample PhyFR1_FD_201036 | JGI IMG/M metagenome (GOLD analysis project Ga0308160, IMG submission 201036) | Phyllosphere microbial communities from UC Gill Tract Community Farm, Albany, California, United States - DLSLF.R1 | ecosystem: Host-associated > Plants > Phyllosphere > Unclassified | place: USA...
ACTTCGTCACCAACGGCACCTCGACCTCGAACAAGATGGTCTGGCACTCGACCGTGGCGCCGGGCGACATCGTCGTGGTCGACCGTAACTGCCACAAGTCGATCCTGCACTCGATCATCATGTGCGGTGCGATTCCCGTGTTCCTGATGCCGACCCGGAACAACCTCGGCATCATCGGTCCGATCCCGCTCGAAGAGTTCACCCCCGAGTCGATCGCCCGCAAGATCGAGGCGAACCCGTTCGCCCGCGAAGCCAAGAACAAGAAGCCGCGCATCCTCACCATCACCCAGTCGACCTACGACGGCGTGGTGTACAACGTCGAGACCTTGCGCGAAATGTTGGACGGTAAGATCGACACCCTGCACTTCGACGAAGCCTGGATCCCGCACGCGACCTTCCACGACTTCTACAAGAACATGCACGCGATCGGCCGCGACCGCCCGCGCGCCAAGGAGTCGATGATCTTCTCGACCCAGTCGACCCACAAGCTGCTGGCCGGCCTGTCGCAGGCCTCGCAGGTGCTGGTGCGCGAATCGGAAACCGTCAAGCTGGACCAGGACGCCTTCAACGAGGCCTACCTGATGCACACCTCGACCTCGCCGCAGTACTCGATCATCGCGTCCTGCGACGTCGCCGCGGCGATGATGGAAGCGCCGGGCGGCACCGCCCTGGTCGAAGAATCGATCTACGAATCGCTGGACTTCCGCCGCGCGATGCAGAAGGTCGACGAGGAAATCGGCGACGACTGGTGGTTCAAGGTCTGGGGCCCGCAGGTCACCAGCGAGGAAGGCATCGGCACCCAGGCCGACTGGATGATCCACGCCGACCACACCTGGCACGGCTTCGGCAAGCTGGCCGAAGGCTTCAACATGCTGGACCCGATCAAGGCCACCGTCGTGACGCCGGGCCTGGCGCTGGACGGCACCTTCGACGATTCCGGCATCCCGGCCTCGATCGTGACCAAGTACCTGGCCGAGCACGGCGTGATCATCGAGAAGTGCGGCCTGTACTCGTTCTTCATCCTGTTCACGATCGGTATCACCAAGGGCCGCTGGAACACGCTGGTCACCGCCCTGCAGCAGTTCAAGGACGACTACGACCGCAACCAGCCGATGTGGCGCATCATGCCGGAGTTCACGGCCGCCAACCCGCGCTACGAAGCCTGGGGCCTGCGCGACCTGTGCCAGTCGATCCACGACTTCTACAAGTCGCGCGACGTGGCACGCCTGACCACCGAGATGTACCTGTCGGACATGATCCCGGCGATGAAGCCGTCGGACGCCTTCGCCAAGATGGCGCACCGCGAAATCGAACGCGTGTCGATCGAAGAGCTGGAAGGCCGCATCACGGCGATCCTGCTGACGCCTTACCCGCCGGGTATCCCGCTCCTGATCCCGGGCGAGCGCTTCAACAAGACCATCGTCGACTACCTGCGCTTCGCACGCGACTTCAACGAGCGCTTCCCGGGCTTCGAGACCGATGTGCACGGGCTGGTGAAGCGTGAGGTGGATGGGAAGATGGGTTATTTCGTGGATTGCGTGAAGCAGGACTGACGCGCCCTTGCAATATGACGAAAGCCCGGGGCGATCCGGGCTTTTTTTCGATTTGACGAAAGGACCCCAGCGCATGCGATCTACCCTGCTCCTGTTCGCGCTGGCCACGGCCTGCGCACCCGCCCTGGCGCTCGACTGCAAGAACGCCATGAATACGCCCGAGATGAACGAATGCGCCGCACTCGAGCAGAAGGCGGTGGAGGCGAAACTGAACCAGGTCTACCGGCGCGTCATCAAGTCGCTCGACACCAACGAGGATTCGGCGGCGGCGAAGGAAAAACTGGTTATTGCCCAGCGCGCCTGGATCAAATTCCGCGAAGCCGATTGCGACGCCGTCTACGAAAACTGGGCTGGCGGCACCATCCGCAACGTCATGTACAGCGGATGCATGCGGCAACACGCGGAACAACGCATCAAGGATCTCGAGGGTTTCGAGGGCGGGCATTAGGCAGGCGCAAAAAAAGGAGGCCACGGCCTCCTTTCGATTTGATACACCCTGGGCGGCATCCCGCCCAAAACCGTATCAGGTCTTCGGCAAAGTCACCCCATGCTGACCCTGGTACTTGCCGCCACGGTCCTTGTACGAAGTCTCGCAGACTTCATCGCTCTCGAAGAACAGCACCTGCGCGCAGCCTTCGCCGGCGTAGATCTTGGCCGGCAGCGGCGTAGTGTTCGAGAACTCCAGCGTCACATAACCCTCCCATTCCGGCTCGAACGGCGTCACGTTGACGATGATGCCGCAGCGCGCGTAGGTCGACTTGCCCAGGCAGACCGTCAGCACGTTGCGCGGGATGCGGAAGTACTCGATGGTGCGGGCCAGCGCGAAGGAGTTCGGCGGGATGATGCAGACGTCGCTTTTCACGTCGACGAAGGAGTTCGAATCGAAGTTCTTCGGATCGACGATGGTGCTGTTGATGTTCGTGAAGACCTTGAATTCGTCGGCGCAGCGGATGTCGTAGCCGTAGGACGAGGTGCCCCAGGAGATGATCTTGCGGCCTTCGTCTTGCCGCACCTGCTTGGGCGAGAAAGGCTCGATCATGCCGTGTTCTTCCGCCATCCGGCGGATCCATTTGTCGCTTTTAATGCTCATCGCAGGGCTTCCCGGGTGAATAAATGTTAACCCGCGATTCTACGCGAAAGCCTGGCGGCGGTCACCTGCCGCGAGCCCGGGCAGCAAGCGATAGATCATCTCGCGTGTCAGCTGCGCGGTGAGCCGGGGCGATTCCATCGTGTACAGGTGCGTGCCCTCGATCATGACCAGATTGTCGCCGACCAGCTTGCGGGTCGCACCCATGCCGGCCTGGCGCAGCTCCTGCGAATCGGTGCCGGCCACGAAACCGATCGGCAGCGGATAGGGTTTCTTCAGCACCAGCCCCATGTCATGTGGCAGGCTGGCGTAGATGCTAGCCTCGACCTCGCGGTCGAAGCGCAGCTGCACGCCTTGCGGATGCGGCTTCAGGCCGTGGTCGAGGTAATCGTCCAGCGCGCCCGGCGCCCAGGCCTGGAAGATCGGCTTGGCGATGAAGTGTTCGTAGGCGGCCTGGCGCGAAGGCCAGACGTTGCGGCGGCGCTGCGCCACGCCACCCGGCGACAGCTTGCGGCCCAGGCCCAATGCTTTCGCCAGCCGCCACACGGCGGCGCGCCAGCCCGCCACCACCGGCGAATCCAGCATCACCACACAGCGCGCCAGGTCCGGCCGGCGTGCTGCCGCCAGCATGCCGACCGCGCCGCCCAGCGAATGGCCGACCAGAATCGCCGGCTGGTCGTAGCGTTCGAGCTGGGCGATCAGTTCGTCGATCAGCGCATGCCAGTTGTCGTCGACCGGAAAGCGCGGATCGTGGCCGAGCATGTCGGTGGTGCGGACGTCGAAGTCGCGGCCCAGCTCCTCGAGCAGGCGCCCGTAGGCGCCGGACGGGTAGCTGTTCCCGTGCGTGAAATGCAGCAGAGGCTTGTTCATGGCGCCCATTGTAAGGGCTTTGCAACGCAGCCCAACCAGCTTTAGAGTGAAACCCCTACTACCAGAGAGACGGTGTAGCCGGTGCTGGCATTGCCGCTGACGGCACCCATCTGCAGCGCAGTGCCGTCGCTGAACACGTTGTCGGTGGCGTAGCTGATCGAAGCCAGGTTGCGCCAGCTGGCGGCATAGCTGCTGTCGGCATAGACCTCGTTCAGCGTCGCCATCGGGAAGGTGAACTGCGAAGTCTTGATGCGCCCCGCCGCGCTGGCGGCTTTTGCCAGCGTCGGGAACACCTCGAAGTGCACGTGTGGCATCCGGCCCGCGTAGCAGCCCGGGAAGATGGTCGTGAAGCTGACGACGCCGTTCGTGTCCGCCTCCTGCACGCCGCGCAGGTAGTTCTCTTTCGTCAGGCCGCTGGCGTACATCGAATAGTTGCCGTCGCGGTCGCAGTGCCACAGGTAGACGGCGGCGCCGGCGACCGAGGCGCAGCTCGCGCTGACGTTCACCAGCTGCAGCTTGATCGTCAGCGGGATGCCTTGCGCGGTGGCGCTGCCCGGCGCGACGCTGGTGCGGATGTCGCTACGTACAATGCCGGCCAGCGTCAGCGCGTTGGCGATGCCGCTGCCGTTGCTGTTGGTGCCGTCGCCGGGGTAAGGACCGCCGGTTTCTTCGGGGATGATCGCGCAGCTGGCGCCGGTGCTGCCGGTGCTGCCGGTGCTGCCCGCGCTGCTGGCGGCAGCGCTGACGTCGACGCTGCCGATACTGCCGCCGCCCCCGCAGCCGGCCAGCGGCAAGGCCGCCATGCCGCTCAGGAGCCAGCGCAGCGACTGGCGGCGGCTGGTCGCGGTCTCCAGCAGGCGTTCGAGGTCGGCCGCCAGCCCTTCGTGATGGTGTTCCATGATGGTCTCCTGGGCGCTTACGGACGGTCCTGCGGCGGCTGCGGGCGGCGCTGGCGCAGCTGTTCGCGCTGCTCCGGCGTCAGCACCGCCATCGTCTGGGCATGCAGGCGCGCCTCCAGCAGCGCTTGCGCGGCGATGGCCTGGCCGAGTTCGCGCGCGGCGGCACCGGCTCTGGCTTCGTCGAACTGCGCCGCATCGCGCAGCGTGCGCAGGGCTTGGTGCGCCTGGCGGACCGCCTTTTCCTGCTGGCGGCGCTGGGGCGCCGCCGCGTGTTCGATCGCGAACAGCTTGTCCTGCTGGGCTTCGCTCAGCTGCAGCTCTCTGCCGAAGCGGCCGAAGCCAAAGCCGGGTCCGGGGCCGAAGCCCGGACCGCCAAGGCCATGGCCGCCGAAACCGGGACCGTGCACTGGCGGACCCTCCGCCGGGCCGCGATCCTCGTGCCGGCCGCCATCCGCGGGCGGCGCATCAGGCTGGCTGGCGGCAAAACTGGAGGCGCAGCAGGCCGCGAGCAGTGCGGCCGCCATCGATGTACGCATGAATTTCATGTTCTGCATCCTTGTGTGGTAGAGATGCCGCATTGTCTTGTGCGCCACTGTTAAGCGGTGTTAGGCCGGTGTAAAACCGGGTAAAGACGAGTTCCCGCCCGCGCCGCGGCCCTCCCCTTTTGCTAAGATGCGAACATGACTCAAGTGCTGTTAATCGACGACGATACCGAACTGGTCGGGATGTTCTCCGAGTACCTGGAACAGGAAGGCTTCCGCGTGGCCTGCGCCCACGACGGCGAGACCGGCGCCCGCGAAGCGCTGAGCGGCCAGTACGCAATCGCCATCCTCGACGTGATGATGCCGCGCATGAACGGCATCGAAACCCTACGCCGCATCCGCGCCGCCAGCCGCATCCCGGTACTGATGCTGACCGGCCGCGGCGACGACGCCGACCGCATCCTCGGCCTCGAACTGGGCGCGGACGACTACGTGACCAAGCCCTGCACGCCGCGCGAGATGACCGCCCGCGTGCGCGCCATCCTGCGCCGCACCCAGGGCAGCAACACCGACAGCCCCGGCATCACGCTCGCGGTCGGCAAGCTGATCATGCTGCCCGAACAGCGCCGCGCCACCTGGGACGGCACCCCGCTGGAACTGACCAGCACCGAATTCAACCTGCTCGAAGTCCTGGCCCGCAATGCCGGCCGCCCGGTCAGCAAAAGCGATCTCTCCGAGCAGGGACTGGGCCGCCCGCTGGCCCGCTTCGACCGCAACATCGACGTCCACCTGAGCAGCCTGCGCCACAAGCTCGGCACCCTGTCGGACGGGCGCTCATGCCTGCAGACCGTCTACCGTCTCGGCTACCAGCTGATCCGCGAGTAGCGATGGGCCGGCTGTTCTGGAAGTTCTTCCTGTCGATCCTGCTGGCGCAGGTGGCGGCGACGATCGGCATCGGCGGCACCATCTGGCTGCGCGACCAGGCGCGCCAGCGCAACACCGAACCGACCCTGGACCTCGGTCCGCCCGCGGTCATCATGCTCGACGCGGCCGCGGCCACGCTACGCCACGGCGGCGTCGACGCGCTGCGCGACCTGGCCGCCAACGCCCGCCGCATGCGCCTGTACGTGCTGGACGACCAGGGCCATGAACTGCTGGGCCGTACCGTGCCGGCCAAACTGCGCGGGGAAGTCGAACGCAATCTCGAAGCCGGCACCCAAAGCCACGCCGTCGCCCACCTGAGCGCACCGGACGGGCGGCGTTATCTCGCCTTCGCCTCGCGCATGCCCGGACCGCACCCGGGCGGTGACAACCGCATGCCGGGCTTTGCGCAAGGCGGCATGGCGGCCGGCGCGGGCGGCGCGGCTGCTCCCGCATCGGCGAACGCCGGCTTCGACCCCGCACGCGGTCCTGGCGCGGGACCAGGCGGCCCCGGTGGCGGCTGGAGCTGGTTCGGCCTGCCGCCCGAGTTCGGACGCCACGTCGGGCGCTCGCTGCCGATCGCCGCGGCGATGCTGGCCAGCTTCCTGTTCGCCGCCCTCCTCGCCTGGTATTTTTCGCGCCCGATCCGCGCGCTGCGCGGCGCCTTCGAAGCCGCCGCCGCCGGCGACCTGGCGCCCAAATTCGGCAAGCCGACGATGGCGGTGGCCGGCGACGAGCTGGCCGAACTGGGCCACGACTTCGACCGCATGAGCGCCCAGCTGCGCACGCTGATGGAAGGCCAGCGCCGCCTGCTGCACGACGTCTCGCACGAACTGCGTTCGCCGCTGGCGCGCCTGCAGGCGGCGATCGGCCTGGCGCACCAGCAGCCCGACAAGATCCAGGCTTCGCTCGAACGCATCGAGCGCGAAAGCGTGCGCATGGACCGTCTGGTCGGCGAGCTGCTGACCCTGTCGCGCCTGGAAGCGGCCAGCACCCTGCCGACGACCGAGCCGGTGGACCTGGTCGAAATGGTCGACCAGATCGCCGACGACGCCCGCTTCGAAGCCGGTGCCCACATCGACGTCGATGCCCCGGAGCCGGTCACGGTGCGCGGCGCGCCCGACCTGCTGTGGAGCGCGGTCGAGAACATCGTGCGCAACGCCGTCAAGCACGGCGGCGCCGGCGGCATGGTGGAGGTGGCCCTGCATCCCGAACCGGGCCTGGTGCATATCGAAGTGCTGGACCGCGGGCCGGGCATCGCCGAAGAACACCTGGGCGAGATCTTCGAGCCCTTCTTCCGCTCGAACCCGACGCAGAACAACGTCGACGGCCACGGCCTGGGCCTGGCGATTGCCAAGCGCGTGATCGAGACGCATGGAGGACGCATCGCCGCGGCGAACCGCAACGGCGGCGGCTTGCGGGTGACGATCACGCTACCGCGTGAGGGCTGATCCGGTCTACGGCGGCGGCATGCGCCAGTAGCGGGCATGTTCGCGCCGGTAGGCCAGCGTGTCGACCTTGTCGTCGAACTCCAGCGTCAGCGCCCCCAGCTGGTCGGTGCGCAGGCGGCCGATGCCCAGCTCGCCGTAGCGCTCGACAACCTCCTTCTTCGGATGCTTGTAGCGGTTGCGCCAGCCGACCTGGAACACGCCGACGCTCGGCTGTACGGCCGCCAGGAAAGCCGCGCTCGACGAGGTGCCGCTGCCATGATGCGGCGCCAGCAGCACGTCGGCACGCAGGCCTTCGGCGCTCGATGCCACCAACGCCGCTTCCTGCGCCGCTTCGATGTCGCCAGCCAGCAGGATCGCTGTGCGGCCGTTGGTGATCCGCAGCGTGCAGCTGCGCGCGTTCGGCTTCAGGCCGGTATCGGCGTAGCTGGCGGGTGCCGGATGCAGCATCTCGAAGCGTACGCCATCCCACTCCCAGCGCTGGCCGGCCGCGCAATGCAGGTGGCGCGCTGCGGCACGCGCAATCGGGTGACTGGCCGGCAGCGAAGACGCGACCCAGGCTGTTTTGACTTCGCCCAGCACCGCCAGCGCACCGCCGGTATGGTCGGTGTCGCTATGGCTGACGATCACGCCATCCAGCGCGCCGATGCCGCGCATGCGCAGGTAAGGCAGCAGCACGCGGCTGCCGGCGTCCGCGCCCGGCGCATAGCCCGGGCCGGTGTCGTAGAGCAGGCGATGCCCGGCGGTTTCGACCAGCAGCGCCATGCCCTGGCCGACATCGAAGGCGACCACGCGAAAGCGCCCCGGCTCCGGATGATCCGGCATTTGCAGCAGCAGCGGCAGCCAGGCCGCCATGCCCGCCCAGCGGTGCGGCCAGCCACGCGGCATCAGCATCCACAGCGTGCCGCCCAGTGCCAGCAGGAAGACCCAGACCTGCGGTGCCGGCGCGCGGCAGACCGCGGCCGGCAGCGCCGACAAGTGCCCGAGCGCGGCCGCGAGCCCGGCGACCACCGCGTGCGCCAACTGCAGCAGCCAGCCGCACAGCGGGTCCGGCGCCAGGCTGCCCAGCAGCGCCAGCGGCGTGACGACGAAGCTCACCAGCGGGATCGCGAGCCCATTCGCCAGCGGGCTGACCAGCGACACCTGGCCGAACAGCAGCATCGTCAGCGGCACCAGGCCGAGCGTGACCGACCACTGCGTGCGCCCCGCCATCGCCAGGCTCGCCTTGACGCCGGTTTGGCGCGCAGCGATGCGGCCGTGCCCCCCGAACAGGATCACGGCCACTGCGCCGAAGGATAGCCAGAAGCCAGGCCACAGCACCGCCCACGGGTCCAGCAGCACGACCACCCCGAGGGCCAGGCACAGCACGTGGGTGATGCTCGACAGCCTGCCCAGCCACAGGGCCAGCGCGACCACGGTCAGCATGTAGAGCGTGCGCTGGGCCGGCACGCCAAAGCCGGCCAGCAGCACGTACAGCAGCGCCACCAGCGCCCCGCTGAGCGCGGCCACCTTTTGCGCCGGCAGCCGCAGCGGCAACTGGGCATCCGTGAAGAAGGAGCGTCGCCACAAACCGGACATCGCCAGCGCCGCCAGCCCGGCGATCATCGTGATGTGGAGGCCCGAAATCGAAATCAGGTGGCCGATGCCGGTACGGTTGAACACCTGCCAGTCGACCTGGTCGATGCCGCGCTGGTCCCCGATCACCAGCGCGACGATGACGCCGGCGTAGGCTTGGTCGGTCAGCGCAGCCTGAATGCGCTCGCGCAGAACGGCGCGGCTGCGCTCGACCACGGTCCCGAAGCCGGACACGAAAGCGTCGAGCCGGGCGTTGGCATCGTCCACGCGCACGTAGCCGGTCGCGCGCACGCCCTGCTCGAGCAGCCAGGCTTCGTAGTCGAATCCGCCGGGATTGGCATTGCCGTGCGGGCGCTGCAGGCGCACCGTCAGGCGCCAGCGTTCGCCGGGCATCAGCTTGTCCGGCAGGCCGCCCTGGCGGCTGCCATAGCGGTCGGCATACCAGGACAGCGCGATCCTCGGCGGCACCGTGGTCCCCGGCGTTTCGGTGCGCTCGACCAGCAGGTTGAAGCGCAGGCCCTGTTCGAAGCGGTACGGCAGGCTGTCGACGATGCCGACGACGGTGAGATCGCGGCCTTCGTCTCGCAAGGCCAGTTCGGATGCCAGCGCGTGGTGGGCCAGCAGCGCGGCCCAGGTGTAGCCGAGCAGCAGGCCGGCGGCGGTGGCGCTGGTGGCAGACCACGGCTGTTTGAGACGGCTGGCGAGCGCGATGCAGGCGATGACGCAGACCGTGCAGGTGAGCATCCACGCTGTGGACGGCAGCGTTGCCGAGGACTGTAGCGCGAGGACGCCGGCGGTGAAACCGAGGATGGCGCAGCGCATTGGCTTGTGTTCAGTGCGCGGGCTGCTGCTGCGCGATGTGGGTGGGTTGGTCCGCTCGTGCGGCCGGCGTGGGGCTTGCGCTGGCTGGTCTTGGACGGATGCTGGAGGCGATGCTGTCCCAGAGGTTCAGCAGGGCGTCTTCATGAAGGCTCGCATCGACCGGCCTGGCGCCAGGTCGAGGGCTGATTCCGCCCTGGAGCTCGAGCGATAGAAATGGCCGAGAAGGGTCGTTGTCGACGCCACGCGCCTCCCAAATGAAAGCATAGGTATGGGCAAAATTCGGCTCAAGCATCCTTTCCAAGGCTTCCTCACCGTCGAGACCATTGATGCTACGTTTGCCGAGACGAAGCTTCGTGACGCGCAATCGTTCGTCGGCACTGGCGACCGAGTCTGTTTCGGCGACACGTCTGAGCAGCCCGTACTCGGAACCGCCCCCAGGCATGCTGACCAGGGCCACGGCAAGGTCCGGGTGTTCAGGAAGGCTCAAATGCATTGCGATGTGTTCAGCCTTCCTCACCGGGAGAGGTTCGACAAAGATTGCGTGCGAAATGCAAAAACCCGGCTCGGACGGCATCTCGTTCTCCTTACGCAAACGCAGCCTTTGCAACAGCCCTTCCGCCAGGTTCGCGCGCGCCGCGTCGGCATACTTCGCAGATAGTACGAAACTGAGGCCTGGCATATGCGCATGCGTCTCAACCGATACGAAGGCATCCTCGACACGCCGATCGCCCTCCATCAAATAGCCGCGGTTTCGTCCAAAGATCAAAGTACGCCCCATCATGCCGGGTATATGGATATCGCGAGCATCGACGATGCCGCCGGGCTGACCGGCCAAGGATTGTCGGGTGCCGATCTCGGCTTCGCGCGCCGCGATACGCGCTTGAAATGTGGCTTCGTCTTCTTCGACCGTATCGATCTCGAACCCGGCAACGCTTTCACCCGACAGGCTCACTTCCGCCTCCTGTGGCACATCGACCAGATAGCGCCCGACACATATCGTTTTCATTGTTTCGGTCAGGCGTGCGACCTCCGCCCTGTCTTTCATGCTCCGGAACCGGCTGGCGGCCCAGCTGCCTGCACAAGCGAACGCTGTCAGCAAAGCGAACAGGTAAAACCATTTGCGCCTGCTGGAGATTGTCATAGTGAGGACTGCGCGGCCACCGAAGCTTCGGCATGCCGCACAAGCTGCCACATGCTTCGCCGCTGAATGACCTCGGGGCCGGCCGACTTGGCAAAGACGCCTGCGGGCAGCTGGAAGGTCGCCACAGGCAACAGACTGCCGCGCGCAAACCAGCGCGTCCCATCCAATGCGTGGGATTCCTCGCAGCGCCACCATCCGCTCGCAGGGCAGACTTCGCCGGTACGTACATAGCTTCCAAGCGGGGCCTTGCGGCCATCCAAGGGAGCGGCACCCAAGCCCTCATTCGGCATGACGGCGGGTGCGAGTGCCACGGTGATGGCGGTGCGCGGCCGCAGCCGTTTGTCGACCAGGGTCCAGGCGGTGGGCTGGGGGCTTTCGATACTCGGCTGGATACGTTTGAGCTTCTGCCATATCGTCTGACGGGGCAGCAGCAAGGCTTGCGGCATGCGGTCGCCCTGTCGGATGTACTGGACCGCCCCGCCATGCACGCTCAAGCCTTCCCCACCGGCGTCGCAGCGCCACCAACCGGATTGCGGGCAGATGTCTCCTGCATGGGCGACGGCGCCGAGTTTTGGGCCGGACGGTGCGGCCGGGATCGCGGACGGCGGCGGGCCATCCTTCCTCAGGCGAATGCTGGAAGCGATGGTGTCCCAAAGAGACAGCAAGGCGTCTTCATGCAGGCTGGTATCAACCGGCTTTGCACCTGGGCGCTCTCCGATACCGGTCTGGAGCTCAAGGGACAGATAGGGCTTAAGCGGGTCTTCAGCGAGCCCGCGAGTTTCCCAGTTAAAACCGTATGTCGTTGCGAAGTTATATTCGCGGACCCTTTCCAGCACCTCCTCGCCTTCGAGCCCATTGATGTTGCGCTTACCGGCACGTATTTTGGTCACGCGCAGCATGTCGTCGGCACTCGCGCCAGCATCGACCTCGGCAGTCCGCGACAGGATGCCTGCCCCGGCCTTGGCACCGGCGATGCTGAACAAAGCAAGCGCAAGGTCAGGGTGACCGGGAAGACCGAGGTGCATGGCCAGGTGTTCGCTGTTGTGCGTAGGCAGCGGTTCGGCGAACACAGCACCGGATACACAGAAGCCGGGCACCGCAGGAATCTCGTCCTTGCCGCGGATCTTGACCCGCGCCAGCAGGGCTTCGGACAACTTGACGTCACTATCGTCCGCATACTGCATCGACAGCACAAAGCTCAGCCCGCTCATATGCGCATGCGTTTCCACTGAAGCGTACTCGGATGTCACCCGTCGGTCGCCTTCGAATCCATGGCTGCGGGTCCGTCCGAACACGAAAGCGCGGACGAGCATATTCGGCACACGTAATTCGCGGCTTTCAATCAAGCCACTGGAACGAGCGGCGTCGGCGTTCGCGCCGTTTGCTTTGAGTTCTGTCTCGCGCGCGGCGATCCGTTCACGGAAAGCCGTCTCGCTCTCTTCTCTTGTGCTGACCTCGAACCCGCCAAGCATGCCGCCGGAGAGACTGATTTCGGCCTGGGCCGGCACATCGACAAGGTAGCGCCCGACGCATACCGTTTTCAAGTTTTCCGTCATTTTCGCCACCTCGGATCGGTCCCGCATACTGCGGACGTGGCCGGCTGCCCAGCTTGCCGCGCAGGCAAGGGCAGCCAGCAGGACGACGAGTTCTCGCCATCCGCCTTTTCTTACTCGCGTCATGGCAATTTTTGCGTTAGCTTGACGACGAGGTGTTGGGTCAACAGCAGTACAGCTTCGTTATTGAAGACATCCTGGTGGTCCACGCCGCGAATTTCGAACAACTGCTGCACTTTTCCGCGCGGTCCCGAGCCGGACTGGAGCGGCACCGTGCCATCGCCGCCCACGTCCTGACGCGCCGGCACGAACTCTAGCGCAGTTTTGTCCTCGACCTTGACACGGCGACCGACAGTCTCCCGGTAGCCCGTCAATGCCGCCTTGCGCAAGTTTGCCTCGGTGAACACCGCGCCGGCGCCGGGATCTCTCGCCACCCAACGTACGGCACCAAACGACATGTGTTGCGTATCCGCGCCGTAGAAGGCGTAGGTGTTCGGGTGGTAGTAGGTGTCCAGCACGTCGCGGTGGAAGTTCTCGGCGCTGTCGACCGCAAGCTGGACGGCATGCGCAAGCTTGCGCTTGTCGCCACCAAACTTCTTTGCGGGATCAACCAACTGCAAGTCGATGAGCCGGTACCAGGACTGCGTATCCCGGTACAAGTCGTATGGATTGCCAACCGGCAGATGTACGATGTCGCGTGGCACGTCTTTGTTATTGACTCGGCTGAGCATACAAACGTGAAGCCATGGTTGAGGGTAGAGGTGATTCGGCAACAACTGCAATGGGCCTGGTGCGGTGGCCATGACCGGCATCGTGAGCTCGGGCTTTCCACCCAGGATATCGGCGGCGAAATCGGCCTTGAGGTTGGCAGTTGCGTCGTTACTCGGGCTCCAGCGCTCGGTGCCACACGCAATCCGGCGATAGCAAACCGGCGCACCCAGGGCAGGCATGACACCGTGGATGACCCCGAGGATCTGATCCGGAATCTGCTTGGCGCAAGCCCGTGCAACCAGCCCGCCCATCGAGTGGGTGACGATGATGACCTTGTTACACTCACGCTTCAGTTGTCTCCACGATGCGATCGTGCTCTCGATGCGCCGACGGAGCCGTACGGCGGACTTTTCACAAGAGTCCAGCCAGTTGTATCCGCAGACGTAGACCGGGTAGTAATACCCGGCATGCTTCTCCAGCTCCTTTTGCGTAATCTTTTCGATGCTGCGCACGCCCCAGCTGGCCGGCTCGCAGGCCATCACCTTTTTCCAGTGCTTGCACAGGACAGGAACGTTATCCAGCGGGTCCAGCTCGAAGGTGTGGTTCAAACCGACCTCAAGGCCGTAAAGCAGGTCGCCATACGAGTCCCAATGTACTTCGCCCCAGTAGCGCTCGCGGACTTCCTTTTCCAACATGCCGTAATTCCTGGCTTCCAAGGGCAGGCTGATGTCGCCGCGATCGTCCACCTCGAGCATCCCGGCATCCAGAAGCCGCTGCCGCGTGCTGGGGTCCCGCTTACGCCACATGCGTGCGGCGTTGATGCCTGCAACGGATCCGTTCGGCGGTCGCCAGGCTTCTTCCCTCGGCTTGAGTCCCTGCTCTGCAAGCACTTTCGTGTCATCCACCGCCCGCAAATTCGTCCCCATAATCCCCGGCACCACAATCACCGGCACCACCTTCGACGGCGGCATCGTGAACAGCCCGCGTGTCTTCAGCGCGGTCGGCGTCAGCACGGTGCGGCCGGTCCAGCTGCCGTCGGGCTGCGGGACGAGGTTCGGCAAGGGGCGGGTTGGATCTGCCATGGAATCTCCGGATTCTGTGTTGGCCGGCTCAGGCGGCCGGATGGTCTTCTTCGGGCAGGTAGGCCATGTCGACGCCGCCGATCATTTCGCCGATCAGCAGGGAGGTCCGGCCCTGGTCGTCGGTACGCCCGGTGACCGTGCGGCCGTCCTCGAAAGTCGCCTTGTAGCGCTGGTTCGGGATCGGCGCGCCGGTCTGCAGGTGGCGCAGCACCACGTATTCGTCCGTGTGCAGGTGCGAGGTCGGCAGGCGCACGTCCTTGGGACTGGCGCCGCCGGGTCCGAAATACATGAAATCGGAGCCCTTGTGGATCTGCTGGCTGCTGCTCTGGTGGGTGATCTTGCCGTCGACCCAGTCGGTGGTGGCACCGGGGGCGATGATCTTCACCGCCGGCGCTTCCAGTTCGATGCGCTCGGCGGCGATCAGGCTGATGCGGCCGGACGATTTGATCTGGATGTTGCCGAGGTGGGTCTGGACCACGATGTCGCCCTTGCCGGCGCCGAGCTTCATGCCCATTTCATGCGCGAACATGCTCAGCCCGCGCGCGGCGCGCATGAAGATGTTGCGGCCGGTGGAGATCTCGGCGTCGCCGGCGCTGACCACGTCGACCTTGTTCTGCGCGCCCAGCGCCAGGTTGTCGCTGCTGGCGAAGATGGCGCCGGCCGGCGCGCTGGCGGCGACGATCGG
>Ga0308160_10004537_pt1 | contig 14826 bp, 24 predicted proteins | sample PhyFR1_FD_201036 | JGI IMG/M metagenome (GOLD analysis project Ga0308160, IMG submission 201036) | Phyllosphere microbial communities from UC Gill Tract Community Farm, Albany, California, United States - DLSLF.R1 | ecosystem: Host-associated > Plants > Phyllosphere > Unclassified | place: USA...
TATGGCGATAGGCGGAAGAACTGGAGAGTCACCTTCACGTTGACCCGCAGATGAGATTGGGCGCGCGTGTCCGTGGTGACTTTCAGTACGACGTGGACGTTACCAAACAGGTTGCAGAGGACAAAGCGAACGGGGGGGAGAAAACCGAGTTTAAGTCATCACAAGATACCACCTCCGCCAGCAAAGGTGGCGAGGTCGACATGCAGGAATCCGAGAAACTCTCTCAATCCGCACCTTTCGCTTTGCGGGATGTTGATCTATCGATTCCGCGAGGTCCGTTATTTCTGCTCGCTCATTGAATTTGACTGATCTCCGCAGGCGCCCTTGTATGTGTGGTCGGCAGAGTGGGCTCAGGTAAATCAGCCCTCTTCATGGGCATGATCAATGAGATGCGCCGTGTTCACGGCGAGGTCTCCTTCGGAGGCAAAGTTAGTCTTGTCCCTCAACACGCTTGGGTCCAGTCGGGCACAGTGAGGGATAACATCACCTTCTCGACCTCTCCGGAGCTGGTCGATGACGCCAAGGTCAAGAGGGTGATTGCCGCGACTGGCCTTCAGGCAGATCTCGACATGTGGCAGGACGGCGATATGTGAGTGGAACAGCTTGATCTACCCCCGATGGCTGCTGATGAAAAAGGACGCTTATTGGCGAACGAGGAATCACTTTATCAGGTGGCCAGCGACAACGTATCTGTATCGCAAGGGCAGCATATGATGAGAGTGAGGTGGTTCTGCTCGATGATCCGCTCAGTGCCGTTGACGCCAACGTTGGCCATCACTTGCTTCACCACTGTATTCTGGATGGGCCATTTGCCCATCGGACCAGAATCCTTGTCACTCACCATCTGGATGTCTTGCCCCGAGCCGACATGATCTTGGTGATGGAACGCGACAACGACAACGAAGGTCGAATCATTCAGCAAGGTACATATGACGAGCTTGTGGCTCAAGAGGGTGTATTCCAGACCCTGATCCAGGAATACGGGTCAGCCGCAACTGGTAACGCCACATCGATTGAGGGCGAAAAAGGCGCTCAAGACAAGGAGAAAGAGTCGGACGCGGAGAAGCAAGAAACAGAGGTGGCAGTCCCTGAAGAGGACAAACAGAAGGGCGGCAAACTACTGCTCGATGAGGAACGTGAGACTGGGGAGATAAGTTGGATGACATACCTCCATTACCTTCAGGCCGTTGGTGCGTGGTGGATGATCGTTGCTTCCTTCCTGATCCTTGTCTGGATGGAGGGAAGTCGAGTTGCCACTGTTCTCGTTCTCGGGTTCTGGTCCCGAGACCAGTTCGCCTTGACTCAAGGGGCATACATGGGCATATACGCCGGTAAGTTAAAACAGCATATCTCTTGGAATAGCACTGAGGTCTACAGGCGTCGCGGCATCTCTGGCGATTGCGATGGTACGCGCTTCCTCGTGGGGTCTATACTGTGCTGATATCAATTCAGTGGTGGTCTCTATATATCATGATTGTCGCCGGTAACCGTGCCTCTTTCAAGATGTTCAACGACGCTTGGTCCCGAGTTATGCGAAGTCCGACATCGTGGCATGACCGAACTCCCGTGAGTGACTATGTGGCATTTGGAGAAGGTATACGTATGCTCACAAGAGCCAGTCCGGGCGAATCTTGAGCAGGATGTCCAAAGGTAAGCTCGCCGTAATGCGCCTGTAAGCAGAAGCTGAGTATCAGATGTGCAGCAGATGGACAATTGGCTCGCCCAGAACTGGAACGGATATTTGCTATGTCTCTCCAGTGTCTTCGGTACTTTCTTCCTGGTCACTTATTCATTTCCATGGCTTGGCCTCATGTTCATTCCTATCGTCGGCTTTTTCGTAAGACTCACACCAACGGCCATCGATACAGGAGTTGACATGACAGTTGCTGACAGCTGTGTATTATACGCGAACGAATCGCGAGACCAAACGAGTCGAGTCGCTCTTACGAAGCTTCATGTATAGCTCGTTGCAGGAGCAGGTAAGCTCGATCTGAAAAAGCTCTACTGAATATGCTAGCTCGGTGGTCTGCCGGTCATACGTGCATTCGGCCAACAAGAGCGATTCGCGCAAAATATGCAGGTGGCAATTGACAATCTCAACGTAAGTCATCAGTTCTTCGACGAACCTCACTGATGACATGTAGAGAGCCTATTACATAATGGTAAGCTCCAGTATTTCTCAGATGTAGCCCTACTAATAGTAGGACTCGCTTGGAGCATGGCTGGCAGCTCGACTGGAGTGCTCGTCCGCCGTCATGGTTTTGGTAAGTGTGACCATGTCCCGTTTGATGATGCCGCTTATTTTACAGGGAGTTGGGCTATATGGCGCTTTGTCCCGAGATACAGTGAACCCTGCCCAGTTCGGTGTGGCTCTTACATTCGTGATAGCCTCGCTATCGAGTTTGTTTCTCACCCTCTCCTCAAGAAGTATCGACTGATCAACAGTCTTCTCAGAGCTAGTTCCTCTTTGGGTACTGTGCCAGCAGAAAATGGTGAGTGACTCCTGGCAATCGCCTGTGCTGACGAGCAGAACAGTGTCGAGCGAGTACAACACTATCGAGAACTCGAGACCGAAGCGGCTAACAATCTTCCGGACGATCCCAGACCCGATGAAGCCTGGCCTACCGCCGGCGCTGTCTCTTTCAACAATGTCCAGCTTCGATACCGACCAGACCTCCCCTTGGTTCTGAAAGGGCTCACTTTCAATGTCAAGCCAGGAGAGAAAATCGGCATCATCGGCCGAACCGGTGCTGGCAAGAGTTCGATCGCCCAGGCCCTGTTCAGGACTGTGGAGATGTGCGAAGGGAAGATCGAAGTTGATGGGAGAGATCTCCGCAAACTCGGTCTGGAGGCAGTCAGGAGCCGTCTCGCCATCATTCCCCAAGACGCGTTCCTGTTTGGTGGTACCGTCAGAGAGAACATCGATCCAACTGGTGCTCGTACCGACGCCGAATTGAACGATGCAATGGGCCTCGTCCACCGGTCTTCCTCCTCATCCGCTGCTTTGAAGGAAAAGTTCAGTCTCGAAGGTATCGTCGCGAATGAGGGTTCCAATTTCAGTGCCGGCGAAAGGCAGTTGCGTAGGCGAAGTCTCCGCGAAAGGTGATCAGCTGCTGATATTCAGTCTCGCTCATGCGAGCTCTTGCTCGAAGGTGCAAAGTCCTTCTGCTGGACGAAGCCACTTCATCCGTTGACCCCGAGACGGATGCCTTGATTCAGAAGATTATCCAGACCGAGTTCGCCGATGTTACCGTAAGTCCGGCGTCATGACGCGTGACCGTGGCTGATTGATAGCTCATCTCCATCGCCCATCGATTGCAAACCGTTGCGTTCTACGACCGAATCCTCGTGATGGATGCCGGCAGGATTGCCGAGTTCGATACTCCCTTGACCTTGTTCGATCGACCAGATTCTATCTTCCGAAGCTTGTGCCAGAAAAAGGTGAGTCAAGCGGATCTGTTCAGCTACTGACTGCCAGGCTCTTGGTCGAGAGGATCTTGTGCGCATCCAAGTGGAGGCCGAGAACGCTGCCGTGCGTTCGGCTTACCCATCACCGATGCCGTCTCGTCCTCCTTCGCTCAAGGAATGATCTCGTAATATATTGTGTTCGTGTCGTGTGTTTGATTTTTTTGTGTTTATATCTTCATGCATGTAGTCTGTGTTTAGTTTTTGATGTGGCTTGTTTATAGCCTGAAGTGTGTCCTCCATGCCGTGGAATGGTGTGTCTCGTTTGTAGGTTGATGTATATCGTTCGTGTCATGTTTTTGAATTTCGATATTAGCTTGGAGTGTATCCTGTCAGGGCGACCACTCCACGAGAGCGAAGCTGGATCACGAGCGTCGCTGCCTCCACCACTCAATTCCAAAGGACCCGAATCAGTGAGTAGTATGGTTCCATCACCACTCCGCTTGAACGAGAAACATAGGTCAAATGGCTATGCATGCCAAAAAAGAGAGTGGTCAAGGAGACATTTAAGCCTCGTAGATCCACCTCTGGGAGTCCTGCTTGAACTGGTTGACACCCCTGCATTTGTCAGCCATCTGTACATCACTGACGTAGACGATGACTTACTCGGGGAACCAAAGAGCAATCTCCTTTTGTCCGTTCTCAACGGAGTCGGATCCGTGGCAGACGTTCTATATCGTTAGCTAAGACTCGTTCGAAGGAGAAATCCACATACCATTCCAACCTGGAGAGCGTAGTCACCTCGGATGGTTCCTGGCTCGGAAGCGAGGGGGTTGGTGGCACCGAGCATCTTTCGGCCGGTCTTGACGGCATCAAGACCCTCCCAAACCATACCGACAACGGGGCCGGAAAGCACTGGGAGTCAGTTCGGCCTTGTTTTATACCTCATCAAATTTGATAGCTTACTGTAGGCGATGAGTCCCTTGAAGAAACCCTTACCGGCAAGGTCGGCGTAATGCTTCTCGAGGTGCTCCTACTACATTTAGCTCGTGTTCGCCTTTGAAGTAGATGGCATGAACTGACCTGGGAAGGAGACATCTGCTTGAGGGCAACGAGCTTGAATCCTCGCTTCTCGAATCGGGCGATGATCTCACCGACGAGTCTGCTTGTCAGTAAGAGTCCATTTGAATCAAGGTCAAAGCGTACCCTCGCTGGACACCGTCAGGCCTAACAGGTCAGCTTGAATTGCGGATGTATACCTCAGAGGCGACCTACTTGACCATGATGTAGGTTTGCTCGGTGGTGGACATTTTGATTGATTTGTTTTGGTTGTGGTAGAGGTAGATGATGATGGAGTGGGTGTGGACTGATTTTTGTATAATCGCGTTGAGGGAGCAAAGGAGCCTCCACTCGGCGTTATAAAAGGGGTGGATTGGCTGGGAAACCGGAAATACAAAGTGTGGCGGCGATCATCGTCCTGATAACGATAAGATGAAGCGGGCAATTGGCAGGTACCTTAGAGTTTGAGTTCAGTCGGTTGCAATGGACCGTATTAATGTGGACATGAGACCCGTCAAGCATGGTTCAGATAGCCTCGTATGGTTACACCGCGTGTCGAGTCGACGATACTGAAGCGTCGGATCCGTGTCCATGAAGCATCGCTGAGACGCGTTCTCACACTCTATACTGCTTCCCCTGACAGACACAGCGCCAGCAGAGCTCGACCCCCGTCATTCTCGTTACCACCAAGGCTAATCAACAAGAATCAACGTGGACCTAACCAACATGCCTCTTCGACAAAGACCTGCCGAGGATATTTGTGACTTGTACGGCAAATCGACCACCACCTCCTCCAGTTAGCCCGGGATCCCCTTGATACCCGTGACCAGCCCCAGAAGTCTGGTACTCTTTTCCTGGCGATCAGGTGGCCCATTTGTTCCCCGACAGACCATTCAATGAGCCGCCAGAAGCATACTCTGTGCTCGGTCGATACGCCAAAACGCGCCCCTCGAGGTTCCACTCAAATCACCGCCAGGGCAGCATGTAAGAAGAGGCCATTCTTTCAGCCTGGGAACTTTGCCTATGGAAGATGCACACTCTTATAATGGTTGTATCGGCAGCGACCTACATACTTTGTCATGGAGGATTTTTTCTTTGAGCCATATGGACGGATTGGCCTATCAGTCTGTTTTGAAGATTGTTTGCTTAATGACGTTGTACGATACGCGTATTCCTATGCCTCAGTTTCTTTTCCCGGTACCTATACTGCCTTAGTAACTCAGATGTACGATGTTGCTCCAGTCAAAGCATATACAGTATGCCTTGAAGATGGAGACCCACGGGCAACGGCGGGGGAGATCCGGTAACCACGAGATCCGGCCGGACCACACGAGACCCGGTTGGTGAGTGCGAGCCACTTGCTCTCACTCATAGACTTCGACGACTCGTACTTTGGTGCACAACGCCAGCAATCGTCTAAGTCAGAAGAGGACAGAGAAGAAGTCTCGCCCACTCTGCCATTGATATCAATTCACTCAACTTGACCGACATGGCTTTAAATCGACCGTCCATATGTCGCGCGTGCTTGGCACGTCCTGGCCCATCTGTAGGCACCAGACTGCATAAGAGACAGCTTGTGAGTACCATACGCATGCTGAATCACTTGCTTGATATCTATGCTAAGTGTATCAGATCACTGGCCCGCCTCCAAATGTTCCAGCCAAACATCACACATCTCCAACAACGACCCCCACTTCCACCCCACTCCCGACGCCAACCCCACTTGGTAAACTTTCACGCATTGCCAGTGATCCTGGATCACACGAGACCCTATCGGGTCAAAGTCGACCAGATGGTAAACCTCTCTACGTACAAGGAAGTCAGGCCGAGCGCCAAGCTCGATTGGGCAGAATGAGCAGTCCGCTACGAAGAGGTACTCATGAAAGTTGGTGGACGGCAGAGCAGGGATGGTTCAACGCTGTCGCAAAGGTGGGCTTGAAAGCAAGATATGGCTGATGGCAGACTATACCTACTTATCGAGTGTTGGACGAAGAGGGCAACCTGGTTCCAGGAGCTGGAGTACCGGAAATCAGCAAGGAGGAAGGGCTCGCAATGTGGGTGTCTATCTCTACGATAGAGGGAAAGCTCATTGGCAGGTATCGCACGATGACTCTCATACCTATCCTCGATAATGTCCTGTATCAGTCCCAGCGGCAAGGTCGTATCTCATTCTATATGCAGTCAGCGGGCGAAGAGGCAGCAATTATCGGTAGTGCCGCTGCACTGATGCCGACCGACGAGATCTTTGGTCAATATGTGGGTCTCGCGCAGCAGACAGTACTGACCAGACAGCGAGAAGGCGGAGCGCTACTATACCGAGGCTTCACGCTTCAGAACCTCATGGCCCAGTGTTTCTCGAATGCCGAGGACTTGGGAACAAAAGGCCGCATGATGCCAATCCACTATTCATCGCCTGAACATGGTTTCCACACCATTACCAGTCCATTGGCCACTCAGTACGACCTCGAGTTGTTCCCGGGATATAGCTGATGATCAGGATGCCTCAAGCTGCCGGTGCTGCATACGCCCTGAAGCTGGATGAAGAGCGACAGGGTGATTGTGTGATCTGTTATTTTGGAGATGGTGGGTAGCTGATCCCGGGTCTTGTGCTCACTATGTAGGAGCTGCAAGTGAGGGTGATTTCCACGCAGCTCTGGGCATGAACTCTGTTCTCGGAGGACCGTGTATCTGGTTCTGTCGGAACAACGGGTATGTCTTTGATATTTGACGGGGCTGAAACCAGGTTCGCCATCTCTACACCCATCATCGATCAGTACGCCGGTGACGGTATCGCTTCTCGAGGACCGGGATACGGTCTCGATACGATTCGAGTCGACGGCAATGATACTCTGGCCGTCCTGTCTGCTGTCCGGGAAGCCAGACGCAGAGCGGTGGAGGGCAAGAAGGGTGTGTTGGTCGAGGCAATGACGTATCGAGTCGGACATCATTCGACGAGTGATGATTCGAGCAAATACCGACCAGTAGAAGAGGTCCAAGAATGGAATGTCGTCGGTGGGTGGTCTGCATTGGGTCTCAGTCATTTGGCTGACCTGTAGATAATCCAATTCATCGATTCAGAGCATTCTTGGTCTCTAAGGGCTGGTGGTCAGAGTCTGAAGATGCGGACTTGGTAAAGAAAACCAAGTCCGATGTGATGAAAGCCTTCACAAGAGCCGAGAAACTGCCAAAGCCCAAGCTATCGGAGATGTTTAATGATGTCTGGGCTGTCCAGCCGGGAGAGAAGGTCCCTACCATTATCGTGAGTCCTTGCTCACCCCAGCCAAGCTGATATCCGTAGATGGAACAGAGAGCGGAGCTTGGTCGACTGTTGAAGAAGTATGGCGATGTTTGGGAACCCTGGCGCAAGGAGAGGATGCGATTCGTCGAGCAAGGTGAGGATGTTATGGACTGTGACGGTAGGGATACGTAGCATCATGTCATTCATGCATGGTCCATGTCCTCTGCTACTTTCTCCAACTTATGTCTGGGTGGGGAGGTTGTCCATGCCCTTCTTCTCCATCTGCCGATCAGCGGACATTCTCTACGTCAGCGTGAGAAATGACATACCTCCTCGACCTGCTCAACGGCATCAGGCTCAGCCTCCTTTGCCTCCTTGGTGATCTGCTCAGATGGAACAGTCTTCTCCTCTGTTGAAACTGCTTCTGGAACGTTTTCAGCTGCAGTCGGTCGAAAGAGGATAGGTGTGGTAGAGATCGATCTCGCGCTAGCGCCAGCCCAGGCGTTTGGTCGTGCGTGTGGGAGAGGTGTAGCTTGGCGAGATCGAGTGAGGGGACGAAGGACGGAGATGAGCTTACGTTGGGTAGACATTGTGGATTTGGATGTTATGATGGTTGATGAAAGAGAGAGAGAGGGAGTCGAGGTGTTTCTAGAGCAGGGGTCAGATCGGGTGAAATGACGTAACTGAATTTTGGGCGTTTGAATGGCTCAACCAATAGTGACCTGGGTTGGCATTAAGGCTTTTGCATCAATTCTGACGACTCATTCTCACTGTGTTGGACACCTGACAGCTGCATCACTTCACGCATCACAGCTGATGCATCGAGAGATGGAATAATGATCAGAGCTACACTGGACAGTATTCATAGGGAGACCCCGCCCGCATCTTCGCAAATTGGCCGGTTCACCGGGAAGGAACAGACGCGACTGATATCGTCTTACTCCGACGAGTTTAGCCATTTAGCAACTGATCGAATCACATGGCGACCTACGAACAAGAATGTAGGGAAGCCTTCGGGGTGGAAGAGTGGAGAGCTGGGATATTAGCTGATTCAGCTTCGACGGTTCCGTCAAAGATTGAGCACGAGGACAGAGGTGGAGATAGGCGGGCGGCGTGTGAGTTCAACTGGAAGCTTGAGCTGATTGTCAGTGAGCGAACGGCCCAGTAGTGACAATCGATGGTCGGGAGCTCTTACAAAAGAGGACCGGTACTCGCAACAGCAGAAGACCTCCAGTCCGCAAACCCCTCACCGCTCCGCCGCAAATCGCTGGAACACACTCAGAAGGTGTATAAGCTTCATGGCGGGATCTGTGATGCTGTACATGCTCGCTGTACAGATATCAACGGAGAGTCATATCAGTATTATGGATCATCCCAACACATTCGTCTCGCAAGTCTGGCGAATCGCGCTCGCTCCGACATCGGCCATTCAGCAGCATGAAGCACATCGAAGGCGGAAAGAACTGGATACCTGGATCGAGGGGCAACGAGTGATTGCCTGGGAACAGATCGCAAGTAATATTGGTCCAGCAGCCGGGGCAGGGGACGGTATCATTATCGCTAGTCCTAGTGCCGGCAAGCTATTGACCGAGCCGGACTATTACGTATGTACCCATCTTTCGCTTGAACTGACTGACTAGTATACCTGGACAAGAGACGCGGCTTTGACAATCTCGGCCATGCTACCTACATTTCTATCCGACGCCTACCTGCAGCCGTGGCTATATCAGGAGAGAAACGATAGTAGAGGTACCAAGCCGGATCAGCCTCTCCTCGAACCGCTCATCCGGTCCTACATTCAAGCTCAGGGCGAGATGCAAATGAGACCAAATCCATCTGGTGATCTATGGTCAGGTGGGCTGAACGAACCAAAGTTTCACGTCGACGGATCGAGGTTTGATGGGGAATGGGGTAGACCTCAAATGTAAGTGATGTGATTCATGCCTTGAACTCGATGATTGATGTATAGAGATGGCCCGGCGCTTCGAGCTTTGGCGATCATCCCGTATGCTCACTTCCTACTTGACCGCGCCTGGCCGTCGGACGTCAGCTATGTCCACAGCCACCTGTATAAGCCATCGGCCTTGAGAGAGGCCGGAAGCGTGATCAAGAATGATCTTGAGGAAGTAGGCGGTGGATGGTGGCATGAGACATTCGATCTATGGGAAGAAGTGTGAGTCCTTCACTTCTTCTGGTCTAAGCTAACGATGACAGGCAAGGACATCATCTGTTTACTCTCCTAGCTTGCTTGCGAGCTCTACAAGCCGGCTCGCACCTGGCCCGCCGGCTCGATGACCCGAAAGCCGCAGATTTCTATACAGCCCAAGCTGAACGAATTGTCGACATACTCCCCGCTTTCTGGGATGAGAGGGATTATTGGCGATCTTCCGCGAATATCGATGACAACTGGTCAGAGATTTATGGCTCGGATAGGTCTGGGCTGGATTGTGCTTTCCCTCTGTCGGTCATTCATGGTGGCTCGGACGACTTCTTGGCTGCTCATGATTCCGAGACGCTTGCTACGATGAGAGCTTACATACTTTCATTCTCGGGCTTGTATGCTATCAACCGGGCGTCAACGGACCCTCCAAAGCGAAAAGGCCCTGGGAGGAACAACGCGCACAATGCCACCCGACCATGGCGTGATGGCTGGGCTATCGGTCGATATTCAGAGGACATCTACAATGGAATTGGTGTCAGTCGTGGTAATCCATGGTGAGTCCTGACGTGTCTTGCTCAAGCATGGCTGATGTCTAGGCATATATGTACTCTGTCAATTGCAAACGTCCTATATCTAGCGAAAGAAGGATTCAGTCAACAAGGATACATATCGCTCAACAACCTCACTCGTCCATTCTGGCAGGACCTCCTTGGTGACCAGTACACGGACGATCAAGACCTATGGTCCGATGACGACAAGGCGGCAGGGGGCGGGATGTTTGCCATTGCCCTGTGGGCTCTTGCGGATACAGGAGATCGGTTCATGGAGGTATCAAGGGATTATGCTCCCGAGGGACGAATGTCGGAACAGATCGATAGGTACGTCGCCCTGTCGCGACTCGAGCTGATGTAGCAGGAATGACGGTAGTCCTGTTGGAGCGAGGGACCTGACTTGGTCATATGCCAGCTTTCTCGAAGCTGCCCGGGCTCGTAAGCAGGCCGGACGCTCTTGATCCGGATTCTGTCTATTCGTTGTATTCTGCAAATGCATCGCTGTACTGGTGCGCCTACCTGCTCATAGGTCCTTGCCTGGGTGGTGACTATCCTCGGATCAGTTCACGTCGTCATGGCTTTCATCATTGCGGTGATCGACAAAGGATGCCGCGCTAGTCACCGTCTGATCCCTGCACTCTGTTCATGCGATGCCCCCCGGCTATCCTTTGAGGTCGTCCACCTCAAGACCACACTATATAGTAGAGATGGTAAAGATGAGCTTCTCTACTAATATCATCTCGACAACACCAAAAAGTACTTCAGCTCAGCACGACAAACACCAAAATTAAATAACAAAGAATCAGGAAACAACCACCCACGATGGACTTGTCATACTCGCTCGACATCCTATTCATGCTCCTCGCCCTGTTGGCGGTACGACATACCTTGCCCTCTTTCGAGCAAATCAATAGTACAGACCCTCCCTCCACCCCCCGAGGACACAAATTTAGTCATCTCTCTTCCCGATCTCCCGAAATCCACTCTCCCACCCCCATTTCCCCTCACTCTCCCTTTGGTCGAGGCGCTACCTCCCTCCTCTCCCCTCAACCCAGTCGAGATTCACTCGCCGTACCCCAAATCACCCTCACCCCCGAGTTGAGAAGCGCCACCCGACCTAAACATGGTAGAAAGTCTGTTTCGTTCTCGTTGAGTTCGATGGACGAGTTGATGGCCAAGAGGGAGATTACTAGTAAGAAGCGACCCCCTACTCCTTTTGCTAGGAGTTATCATGGTAAACTTGAGGAACAGGAGGATGAGGAACCGCCAGTTCCTGCCTTACCTAGGGCAGTCGAGCAGATGAGGCATGCGCCGGATGGTAGGGATGCGATGGGAGTCAAGAAAGGTTGGTTGATGCCGAGAGGATCAGTATGAATATAACAAGACCGACAGTCGATAGTTGTAGCCCATGTAGCCCATGAGGATGTATCAGTGTGTACGAGAACATGGTCGTCCCGAGTATGCTAGAACCTGTCCGTAAGTTTGTCACAATGTAGCAGCTTTGTCGAGGCCTATGTATCGAGGCGGCGTTATGTTAGAAGTCAACTCTATTCCCGTTGTTCCAGCATGTTCAAGTCTGTCGGATTATCGTGCCCATATTCCCGAACGATATTGCCGTTGTATTCACTCGCAACTCTGCCCCTCCATAGGGGCAACTGAACTCGGGGCAAATCGCCACGTGGCGGAGTAAGTATCGTCATAACCGGCGCGTTCATGGGTCGATCACTTCATCTTGCTTTGTCCTCTTCGCCTTCTCATTTACCCACTCAGGCAAGATGGACGCGACTTACGATGACCGACGGAGACCGGGTAAATGTACTATGAGGGGGAATTGTGGAAAGACGAGCATGTTTGGATCGGATCTGCCTTGTCCAGACAGTGGCGACGCTGACGAGGTGAGTAGCGTGTCTTCTTTGTTACAGGAACTGATATATAGATCACTGATGAGATCCGGGAATTGATGGCTTCCGTCTGTGGACCATCCTATACTGTACCTTCTTCGGTCTGCTGTACGAAAGATCAACTCGAGACACTACGCGACAAGACTCAACAGGCCGCGCCGCTCATTGCATCATGCCCGGCATGTCACAACAACTTTCGTACTTTCTATTGCGATTTCACCTGTTCACCTGATCAATCGACCTTCCTCGATATAGTCACGATACAAAATACGACGAATGGTAAACAAGCCGTCAAGGAAGTCGATTACCTCGTTAGTGACGAGTTCCGTCAAGGATTCTACGATTCGTGCAAGAGTGTTCAGTTTGGAGCTACAAATGGGTTTGCAATGGATTTGATAGGAGGAGGCGCAAAGGATGCAAATGGATTCTTGAAGTACATGGGGGATCTCAGACCGGGATTGGGCTCGCCATTTCAGATATCGTTCCCGGAAGTAAAGGAGACTGGATATAATCGGAAACCACTTGGATGTGCAGACGAAGGACTGAATGCTCGATGTGCATGTGCCGACTGCCCATCGACCTGTCCGACACTACCATACGTCGCACCGCCCTCCGGTACAGGATGTAGAGTTGGCGCGGTTTCATGCCTCACCTTCTCGCTCCTGATCATCTATTCAGTCTGTATCGTCCTTGGCCTCCTCTTCTTCTCATGGAAACAGGCAATACGGCATCGTCAACGGAAATACGAACGACTCGCACTCACGGATCCTCCACTCTCGCCATCGGCTTCGGGCCCACAAAATGGGTTGGACGGATTAGTAGGACACGGAGGAGATGATTCAGGATCAGGACCGAGTGGATCAATTCACTTTAGGCTTGGTCGAGGAGCATCACTACTGGATCCAATGGACCATCTCCAACCGAAACAGAACAAGATCAATGCTGCTCTACGACGATTCTTCTACCGCCTCGGACTATTCTGCGCAAAAAGACCAATGGAGACATTTGCAATGGCCTCTATCGTGATTGCTCTACTCAACATTGGTTGGAAATACTTTGCGGTCGAAACAGATCCGGTTCGATTATGGGTTTCGCCATCATCTGAAGCTGCTACCCAAAAACACTTTTTCGACGATACATTCGGCCCATTCTATCGAACAGAACAGGTTTTTATCTCTGCGACCAACGGCGATACACCTGTAACGTACGATACACTGGACTGGTGGCTCAAGGTTGAATCGGAGATTAGCGACCTCAAGTCTAGCTCTGGAGTGGGATTGAAGGATATCTGTTTCGCGCCTACAGGCGACGCATGTGTTGTTCAGTCCGTCTCGGCATGGCTCGGAGAAGATATGAAGCAATGGGGAGAGAACTGGCAAACCAGAGTCACGGATTGTGCGGGTAGACCAGGGGAATGTTTACCACCTTTCGGACAACCTATCGATCCAAAGCTGGTCCTGGGTGGCGCAAAGGGAGACTGGCTTGACGCCAAAGCGTTGGTGATTACCTGGGTGGTCAACAACTATAACGATGACCGGGCCAAACCAGCTGAAGAATGGGAGACGGTACTGAAGGATTACTTGGGTGGATTGAAGCGTGATGGGGTCAAGATTGATTATTCGACCGGAGTCAGTCTCGAGGAAGAACTGAACAAATCGACCAATACAGATGTCAAGATCGTCGTCCTGTCTTACCTCGTGATGTTCCTCTACGTCTCCTTGACGCTGGGCGGTGGACTTCCCACTTCCGTCATCTCGTCAATCACATCATACATCTACAACCGATTTCTACGCCTCCTCAGTCTCGCTGGTCTCGTTTCTCGCTCTTCGGTCGAAGCTTCCGCTCCACCACCTGACTTTTCCGTTATACCGACTATCCTCTCTGTCAACTCGAAATTTTCTTTGGGACTCTTCGGAATCATCATCGTTCTAGTCGCCGTCTCGTCGTCCGTCGGACTGTTTTCGCTTCTAGGTGTACGAGTTACTCTGATCATCGCCGAGGTCATCCCTTTCCTGGTACTAGCCGTAGGTGTCGACAACGTCTTCATTCTCGTACACGAGCTCGACCGACAGAACGCTTTGCATGCCCTTCCCGATCGAGACGAAGCCGACTCCAACCACGAAGAACCCCCCGCAATGCTGGCGCCCGAGGAACGAGTGGCACGAGCCGTCGCAAGGATGGGCCCCTCGATCTTGCTCTCGTCAGTGACCGAGACCGTCGCTTTCGCATTGGGAGCACTTGTCCCCATGCCGGCAGTACGGAACTTTGCAATCTATGCAGCTGGGTCGGTATTCCTAGGTGCCGTGATGCAAGTCACGGTATTCGTGTCGGCAATGGCTGTCGATCTACGTCGTGCAGAGGTGAGCTATCTTTCTCGTTTCGCACAAACAAGCTGACTGGTAGGCCATGCGAGTGGACTGTTTCCCCTGTGTTCGACTCCGAGCTCCCATTGGGCTGTATGACCGTTCAGCCCCTGCTGGCGAGAGTATGGTCGCCAAGTTCATGAGACGT
>Ga0308160_10004538_pt1 | contig 14826 bp, 14 predicted proteins | sample PhyFR1_FD_201036 | JGI IMG/M metagenome (GOLD analysis project Ga0308160, IMG submission 201036) | Phyllosphere microbial communities from UC Gill Tract Community Farm, Albany, California, United States - DLSLF.R1 | ecosystem: Host-associated > Plants > Phyllosphere > Unclassified | place: USA...
GTCGGCAATGGCCTGTTCAAGCCCAATACCGCCAACCTGGTGCGCAAGATCTACGAGGGCAACGACTCGAAGATCGACAGCGCCTTCACCATCTACTACATGGCGGTCAACGTCGGCTCCACCGTGTCGATGCTGGCCACGCCGGCCATCAAGGACTACGTCAACGCCAACTACGCCGGCGAACTGGGCTGGCACGTGGCGTTCGCATTCTGCAGCGTGGGCCTGTGGGTCGGCCTGATCACCGTGGGCCTGTTGCGCCGGACGATCGGGCATATCGGTTCGCCTCCGGACAACTTGCCGCTCAACTGGGGCAAGCTCGCGCTGGTGCTGGGCGGTGGCGTGCTGGCCGTGATTGCGTCGGCCTTCATCCTCGAATACGGCTGGCTCGCGCGCCTGTTCGTGTACCTGGCGGGGCTGGTCGTGCTGGGCATCTTCATCCACCTGATCCGCACCAGCCAGGCCAGCGAACGCTCGGGCCTCGTCGCCGCGCTCGTGCTGACGCTGCAGACGGTGTTCTTCTTCATCTTCTACCAGCAGATGTCGACGTCGCTGTCGCTATTCGCGCTGCGTAACGTCGACCTGGATTTCAGCCTGTTCGGCAGCCACCTGTTCACCTGGTCGCCGGCGCAGTTCCAGGCGCTCAACGCGATCTGGATCATGCTGCTCAGCCCTGTGCTGGCCTGGGTCTACACGCGCGCCAGCAACGCCGGGCGCGATTTGTCGATCGCCGCCAAGTTCGCGCTGGGCTTTGCCGTTGTCGCGGCGGGCTTCTTCACGTACGGTTTCGCCGGCGCCTTCGCGGTCAATGGCCTGACCTCGTCGTGGATCATGATCGCGGGCTACGGCCTGTATTCGCTGGGCGAACTCCTGGTGAGCGGCCTCGGACTGGCCATGATCGCGCGCTACGTGCCGGCGCGGATGGGCGGCTTCATGATGGGCGCCTACTTCGTGGCGGTGGGCATTTCGCAATACCTGGGTGGCCTGGTGGCCACGATGGCCAGCGTGCCGCAAGGGATGACCGACCCGCTGCAAACGCTGCCGATCTACACGAGCCTGTTCAACAAGCTGGGCCTGGCCGCCATCGCCTGCACGCTGATCGCGCTGGCCGCACTGCCTTTGATGCGCCGCCTGACGGCCGAGCACCACACTCACCGCTAGGGTTCTTGTAAGATGGCCGGATTGTTCTTTTCCGATCCGGCCATCATGTCTTCCAATTCCCTCGATACCAATCTGCAGGTCGCACAGCGCGTGCACGCCATCGAACCGTTTCGCGTCATGGAAATGGTCAAGGCCGCCGCGCTGCTGCGGCGCGCGGGCCGCGACATCATCAGCATGAGCGTCGGCGAGCCCGATTTCACGGCGCCCGACATCGTCGCCGACGCGGCCGTCGCCGCAATCCGCGGCGGCGTCACCCAATACACCGAGTCGCTCGGCCTGCCCGAGCTGCGCGCTGCGATCTCGGGCCACTACGCCGCCACGCAGGGCCTGGACATCGATCCGCGCCGCATCGTCATCACCGCCGGCGCCTCGGCCGGTTTGCTGCTGGCCTGCGCCGCGCTGGTCGGCCAGGGCGACGAGGTGCTGATGCCCGACCCGTCGTACCCGTGCAACCGCCATTTCGTGACGAGCTTCGGCGGCACGCCGATCCTGGTGCCGGCCTCGTTCGAGGACCGTTACCAGCTCGGCGCGCACCATGTGCACGAACGCTGGACGGCGCGCACGCGCGGCGTACTGGTGGCCTCGCCCTCCAACCCCACGGGCACGTCGATGACCCCGGCGCAGCTGCGCGACATGCTCGCCGCCGTGCGCGCACGGGGCGGCTTTGCCATCGTCGACGAGATTTACCAGGGGCTGTCGTATGACCACGTGCCGGTGAGCGCGTTGGCGCTGGACCCGGATGTGATCACCGTGAACAGCTTCTCGAAATACTTCAACATGACCGGCTGGCGCTTGGGCTGGCTCGTGGTGCCCGACAGCCTGGTGCCGGTGTTCGAAAAGCTCGCCCAGAACCTGTTCATCTGCGCGCCGACGATCGCCCAGCATGCGGCGCTGGCCTGCTTCCAGCCGGAGGCACTGGCGATCTTCGAAGCGCGCCGCCAGGAATTCCAGCGCCGCCGTGACTATCTGGTGCCGGCATTGCGCGCGCTCGGGTTCGGCGTGCCGGTGATGCCGGACGGCGCGTTCTATGTGTACGCCGACGTCACCGGGCTCGATCATCCGCTGCGCGGCGACAGCGCAGCGCTGAGCATGGCGCTGCTCAATGACGCGCACGTGGCGATCGTGCCGGGGGATGACTTCGGCGTGGCCGCTCCTGCGCGGCATGTGCGTTTTTCGTATGCGACGAAGTATGAGCGGATCGAGGAAGCGGTGGCGCGGCTGGCGCGTCAGCTGGGGCGCTGAACGCCCGGGACCATTGGCGTCAACCCTCGGACACCGGCGCTTCTGCGACCAGGTCGATGAAGGCACGCAGCGGCGCCGGCATGCGCCGGCTCGGAAAATACAGCTTGGGGCCGTCGAAGCGTTGCCACCACGTTGGCAGGACAGGCTCGAGACTGCCGTTCCCGAAATAGGGATCGAGCCAGTTCCTGAAGGTGCAGATCAATCCATGCCCGGCGCGCGCCAGTTCGATACCGGCAGCGGCTGCATCGACGCCGATGATCAATCGACTCGCCGGATCGACGGTGATTTTTTCGCCGCCGCGCTCGAAGTCCCAGGCAGTGAGCGCGCCGCTGGCAAAGCGCAGACGCACGCACTGGTGCGCCATGACGTCGCGGGGATGCGTGGGGTGCCCATGCGCGCGCAGATACGATGGCGCCGCGGCCAGCGCCAGCTCCTGGTAGCGCGGCCCGATGGGCACCGCGATCATGTCCTTCGCAAGATGTTCGGGATAGCGGATGCCGGCAGCACAACCCTGGGCAATCGTATCGGTCAGCCGGTCGTTCACGACCAGTTCGACGCGTACTGCAGGGTGCGCGGCAAGAAAGCGATCGATCAACGGCGGCAGGATGTCGACCATGACCGAACCGGCCACGTTCAGTTTCAGCAATCCGGTCACTGACGTCGACGCGATGCTGATCTCTTGCAGGGCGGCGCGCGTCTGGGACAACAAGGGGCTCAGGCGGGCTTCCAGTTCGCGCCCTGCTTCCGTCGGCGTCACGCTGCGCGTGTTTCGGGTCAGGAGGGGCAAGCCAAGCTGCTTCTCCAGACGCGTGATGGTGTCGCTGACATTCGACGGCGCCAGTCCCAGCCGTTTGGCGGCAGCGCGGAATCCCTTCGCATCGCACACCGCGACAAACACGGCAAGATCGTCCAGGGATGGCTCTCGATTGTTCTTCATGGCGATCAGTCTATTCTGAAACCACCGTCTTATCAAACTGACTGCCCTCTTCTACACTGGCTCGCGCCGGATACGACCGCCCGACAGGCGGCGTATTCAGGCGCCCGGTGATCGCTGGAGAGAACGCACAAGTAGTGCTGTTCTTCTGGCTGATGCGTTTGCGACCCTTTTGAAAGAACCCCATGCCAGCATCCAACGACCTCGTGTCGCCTACCCCAACCAGCCCGTTCACCTCATGGCGAGGCGACCATGTCGGACTGCGCGTACCGGACTTTGAGGCTGCTGCCGCCTGGTACACCGGCACGCTCGATTTTCGCCTCATCCGCACGATGGCACTGGGTGAAAAGACACTGGCTTTTCTCGCACCTGCTGCTGACGACAGCTTTCGCATCGAGTTGATCGCCGGTCCTGGCTGCGCACCGCGTCCCGAGTACGACCAGCTGATCGACACCCATGCGATCGCCGGATGGCACCATCTGTGCCTGCGCGTCGAGGATGTCGATGCGGCGATCAGTGAACTGAGACGTCGCGATGTGAGGATTGTCAGTGAACCGCGGAACGCGCCCGGACTGGCGCTGCGGTTCGCGTTTTTCAGCGACCCATGGGGTAACCTGATCGAACTGACCCAACCTCTTTCGACTACGCCAGCTGCAAATTAGCCTGAGCTTCAGGGTCGGGGCAAACGGCGCTTTGCCCTGAAAACGCGACGTTAATAACCACGCCTTTGCCCGGCCAGTCGACACATCGGCCAAAAGCTCTGCCGTTTTCCGCGAACGGATAGACGCGATCAACGATCGGGTCGCGCATACACGGCGTCGCCGGGCTTGATCCGCGATGGGTATCGCCGGCGCCTGCCGCCAGAATGTCATGACCTGATCAGCCCTTGCGCTGGTAGCGTTCGGCCACATGCGCCTGTTTCAGATCCGACAGCAGTCCCTGGCGCGCGCTCTCGAGCGCTTCCCAGCGGCCTTCCCCATGCAATGCAGGAATCGTGACCGTTTCACGGCGGTCGAATCCGACGAGTGCGGCGTCGACCAGCGCATCGACTTCCATCATGTCGGACATCGCACTTGCATCGATCCCGGCGCGCTGCCAGATTTCGGTGCGCGTCGCCGCCGGCAAAACAGCCTGCACGTAGATGCCATGGGGAGAAAGTTCCAGCTGCAGGCCTTGTGACAGGAACAGCACGAACGCCTTGGTGGCGCCGTAAATCGCCATACCAAACTCAGGCGCGAAGCCAACCACCGAACCGATATTGATGATCGCGCCGGTCCCGGACTGCAGGAAGCGCGGCGTGACCGCTGCGGCCAGCCGCGTCAACGCCGTGATATTGAGCGTGACCAGCGCGTCGATTGCGCCCGGGTTCTGCTGCGCGAAGCCGCCCGACTGGGCCAGCCCGGCGTTGTTGACCAGAATACCGATCCGGCCATCGTCGCGCAAACGCGTTTCGATGGTGGCCAGGTCATCGGGATGGGTCAGGTCGGCGCGCAACACATCGACGGCCACGCCATGGCTGGCGCGCAAATTTGCTGCCAGCGTGTCGAGGCGCACCGCGTCACGTGCAACAAGCACCAGATCGTGGCCCCGGCGCGCGAAACGTTCTGCATACGTTGCGCCGATACCGCTGGACGCACCGGTGATCAAGACAGTGGAAAGTGTGGTCATGGTGCTCTCCTCAGCCGGTCACGGTTGGGTATTCGGCATGGCCTGCGACGCCGCCACCGTGCAAGTTGGCAAGCGCGAGGGGGGCATAAGTGATGGACAACGATGGACTGCGCATGGCGACTCCTGTTGATGGATGAACGGCTTTAATGATGACGACCATAATCATTAATGTCAAGGTTTTGATTATGGATGACATCAATGTATAGTGATGAATCATGGGGTCACGACACGGCGAGAAAAAATGAAAGTCACCAAGGCACAGGCGCAAGCCAACCGGACGCACATCGTCGAAACGGCGTCCACCCTGTTCAGGGAGCGCGGTTTCGATGGCGTGGGCGTGGCGGATCTGATGGCCGCCGCAGGCTTTACCCACGGCGGCTTCTACAAGCATTTCGGTTCGAAAGTCGACCTGATGGCGGAATCGGCAGCCTGCGGCGCATTGCAGACCGAGGCACTGCTGGCGGACGCCAGTATTGCTGACATCGTCAACCAGTATCTGTCGCGCGAACACCGCGATGCACGGGGAACCGGGTGCACGATGGCGGCGCTGGGTGGAGATGCCGCGCGTCAGCCATCTGCCGTGCGGGCGACGTTCGCGGACACCATCGAGCGACTGTCTGCCGCACTGAGCACCGGAGATGCGGCGATGGACGGGATGGATGGGGAGCAGGCGCGTGCGCGCTCGCTCGTGATCCTGGCGCAGATGGTCGGCGCCATCGTCATGTCGCGTGCCTGTCCGGACGATTCACCGTTGGCCGATGAGATTCTGACCAGTTGCAGGAACGCGATCAGCGCATCACTGCCCGGTTGACGTCGGGCGAATCCAAGCCGATAGCAACGCCGCACCGGCACATACCGCCAGCGCAACGCCCATGCCCCACCCCGTCAACAATGCGCCAAACAATGGCGATCCCGCGCTCTGGCCTGACGCAAGAATCAAAAATGGCATACCCAGCCCCAGATCGGGGCGATCCGGCAGCAGCCGGATGCCCTGAATCAGAAACGCACCGGACGACGTGATATACGACGCGCCGAACAGCGCCACGCTGACAAAGGCGAATGCCACCGAGACCGACGTGAAGGACAGGCCAATCATCCCCGCCGCCATCCCGGCCAGAGATACGCAGTGAACCCGCGCAAGGCCGAACCGCTGCACGAGGACGCCCGTCATCGCGCCGGCGACGCCAGCCAGACCAAGCGTCACCCAGATCCAGGCGATATTGGTTTGCGTGAAGTTGAATTCGTCGCGCAACAGGCTGCCGCCGAATGTCCAGATCGCGGTACTCGACAAGCCCATTAGGAAGCTGCCCGTGCAGAGCGCCAGCATGCCGGGGCGCTTGAAGATAGCGAATGAGATGGCGAATGACATCGGCTCGCTCGCGGTGCGTTCGTGCCCCGTTGGCACGGCGTACAACACCCACACCGCTACTGCGCCGCTGATGACAGAAAACAGGATATACAGTTCGCGCCAGCCACCGAATGCAATCAGGCTCGCGAGGCCTGAAAATACGATGCCCGCTGCGGTGCCGGCATTGATGATGGCATTGGCCTTCGGCCGGTGCGCATCGTCAAACTGCAATGACACCGCCGTCGCCAGTGGTGGCGAAGTCAGGCCGGTACTCAGGCCGGCCAGCGCCACGCCCAGTCCCAAGACTACCCCGGTGGTGGACAGCGTGATGATGACCATGCCGATGGTCGACGCCAATCCCGCGGCAAAGGCAAGCGCCCGTGGCGAGCATGCACGGTTCAACGCGAAGGTGATGCACACGCCAATGCAATACGCGACAAACGCGCTGCTGCCGATCCAGCCCGTGGTGCCGATATCGAGGGAGAGTTCAGTGCGTATCTCCGGCAGCAGCAGGCCGAAGGCAAAGCGCGCAAGCCCATAAGAGACGGCAGTGAGTGCGAAGGCAGCCGCGAGAAGGTTGACGTTATGTTTCACTGCGCTTGCCTGCATGGGCCATCAGCGACGCCGCGGCAGCCCTGGCAGCGCCGATTACCGCTGTATTTTCCAGACTGGCGATGGCCGTGGCGCCTTCGAACAGAATCCAGATCTGCGAAGACAGCAGCGGATCGTCATGCCCCAGCGCGTGCTTGACGCGCCTTGCAATCTCCTTGAAAAACGCGGCTTTTTGCCCGCGCACCAGGGCCACGATGTCGTCGTTGGCACCCTGGTACTCATTGCCTGCCCGCAGCAGCAGGCAGCCCGAAGCACCGAACTCGGCCGACCATTGTTCGAGGGTAGCGAACAGCGATTCGACGGTGCCGATCTCTGCATCGTCGTGCTGCAGGAGCGCCATGAACGCGGCATGCCGCGATTCGAGCGCCGCCATGACCAACCCGTCACGCGAACCGAAGTGCTTGTACAGCGTGCGGGTGGATGCGCCGACGGTGGCGCCGATGTGATCGACGCCAATGCCACGCAAGCCTTCGCGCGCGAACAGCTGCGCTGCGGATGCCGCGATGTCAGTTTTCTTGTCCATGACCCGAGTGTACAACGATCGTTGTACATGTCAAGCGTGCAGCGGCTCGACGTGGATTGTCTTGTCAGGCAGGGAGGGGTAACGCTCGTTACGCTGAGGCGGCCGAAACACCAGCCAGCGCCTCGACCAGCGCAGCCGACGCCACCGGTTTGACGAGGTACCGATCGAACCCGGCGGCCAGCGCCCGCTCGCGGTCGCTCGGCTGGCCATAGCCTGACAAGGCCACCGTCAACGGTCGCGGGACCGGTTGGGCGGCGCGCAGGCGCGTCATCAGCTCCAGGCCATCGATGCCGGGCAGGCCAATGTCGCAAACGATGGTGTCGAAGCAGCCTTCGAGCGCGAGCGCCAGGCCGGCATGGCCGTCGGCCGCGATCTCGACCTGGTGACCCTCGAACTCGAGCAGCATGCGCAGCACGTCGGCGGCATCGCCATTGTCTTCGACGACCAGGATGCGGCGCGCGGCGCTGGCCGTATGCACCGGTGCAGCGGTGGGCACGTGCAGCGCGCCGGCCGACGATTGCGGCAGCTGCACGGTGAAGGTGCTGCCCTGCCCCGGGCCGTCGCTGCTGGCAGTCACGCTGCCGCCATGCATGCTCACCAGGTTGCGCACGACGTTCAGGCCCACGCCCAGTCCACCCTCGGAGCGCGCCAGAGTGCGCGGTCCCTGCGTGAACAGCTCGAACGCGCGCCCGATCGTCTCGCCCGACATGCCGGCGCCGTTGTCGGCGATCGTGACCGCGATGCCGTCGTCGCAACGCACGCTGACGGTGATCTGGCCGCCATCCTGCGTGTACTTCGAGGCGTTGCTGAGCAAATTGGTAAAGACCTGGGTCAGGCGCACGCGATCGCCGTCGGCGACGGGATCGCGCTCGTCGTGGGTGATTGTCAGGCTCTGGCCGCGCTCGCGCACGCGCGGCATGATCGTCTCGGCGGCGTGTTCGAGCAATTCGGCCAGGCGCAGCGGCTCGATCGCCAGCGTGATCTTGCCGCTGCTCAGGCGCGCGGCATCGAGCAGGTCGTCCAGCAGGCGCGCCATGTGCTCGACCTGGCGCTGGATCACGGCCGTGAGGCGCGCCAACGGCAATGACGCGACCGGCCCGCGCTCGAGCAGGCCGGCCGACACGCTGATCGGCACCAGCGGGTTGCGCAGTTCGTGCGCCAGCATGGCCAGGAATTCGTTCTGGCGCCGGTTGGTTTCTTCAGCGTCGTCGCGCGATGTTTGCGCGTCGACCGCGGCCAACACCAGATGCTCGTTGGCTTCACGCAGGCTCACGGCCAGCGTGGTGCTGGCGTCGAGTTCGCGCCGCAGCCGGGCGTTCTCGCGCTCAAGCTGCGCGAGGCGGCCGTCGGACGTGACTGACTCGTTACCAGGAAGCGCCGGCATGGACGTCATTCAGGCCGCGCCGCGTGAGGTGGGCAAGCCGTGCAGCACACCCTCGTGCGCAGAGCTGATCGGATCAATGTGGATACCGACGTCGTCGATATGGAATTCGCGCAGGTCGTGACTGTGGCTGCTGCCGCGCACCTTGACCACCGAGATGAACCGGCGCAGCTGGCCGGCGCTCTCGCCAAAACGCATAAGGACGACGGCATCGGTCAGGTAGGCGATTTCGGACTGGCTGAAGCGCAGATGCGTGAAGTCGTCGTCCATTCCCATCGTTACCAGCACCGTGACGTTGCGCTTGGCCAGCGACGTGAGCATCTGGAATACGGTGGAGCGCAACTGGTTGCGCCCTTCCGGCGCCAGGTACAGCGACAGTTCGGACAGCGAATCGACTACCACCCGGCGCGCGCCAGTGCGATCGATCGCTTCGTTCAGCGCCTCGAGCACCTCGTCGACCGTCAGATCGATCATCCGGCTTTCCAGAACCTCCACGTCGCCCGCTGCCACCATTGCAGCCAGCTCGGCATTGCGCAGGCGCGACGTGCCTTTCTCGAACGACAAGGCCACGCCCTTGTCACCCCGCCGCGCGCCCTCTTGCAGAAAACGCGTGGCCAGGATGGTCTTGCCGCAGCCGCTGGGGCCCGTGACCAGCAACGAGTGCCCCTGCGGCAGGCCGCCATGCAGCAGTACGTCCAGATCGGGTGTGCCGGTAAGGATGCGACGGGGCTCGCGGTCGGCCGGCGCGCTGTCATGGTGATCCTGCGCCAGTGGCGGCAGCATGCGCGGATACACGCGAATGCCGTCGCCGGTGATGCGGAAAGTATGCGAGCCATTCATGTGGGCCTGGCCGCGCATCTTCACCACGCGCATCTTGCGCACCACCGAATTGTCGTCATGCACGGGCGTCAGCGAGATCATGCCGTCGGCCACGGTCATGATCGGGCTGGCCTCGGCATCGCTGTTGGCGTACTCGCCAATCAGGAAGGTGGTCGCTTGCCAGCTCGTCATGCGCGTGCCGAGATCCTGGATGAAGTGCTGCAGGTCGGCCACGCCCTCGTTGCCGCTGCGCGCCGTCTGCGCCACCGAGCGGAACGAATCGACGAACACGAGGCTCGGTGCGAAGTCTTCGACCTCTTTCATCATGCGCGCCAGCACGGTGCTGAAGTCGCCCGCGCGCAGGTCCTCGGCCAGGTTCACGTAGCGCACCGCAGTGCCGACTTTCTGCATGTCGAAGAAACTGTACTGCTGCTGGTAGCGCAGCATCTTCAGTGGCGGCTCACCCAATACGGTAAAGAACAGGGCGCGCCGCTCGGTCGTTGCGATCGAGAACATGATCTGGTGGGCGAGCGTGGTCTTGCCCGAACCCGGTGGCCCGGCGATCAGGTTGAACGAAAACTCGCTCAGCCCGCCTCCCAGCAGGACATCGAGCCCTTGCACACCAGTGCTCAATTTCCCAAGTGATACTTTATCGCTCATTACTTGTGCTCCTGTACTTTCTTCTCTTCTCCGTCAACCGCCGCGGCATCGAGCAGGCGCCGCGCAAGTGCGTGCCCGATCAGCGACGCCAGCAGGTCGGTAAACGTCTGGAGCAGGGCCGCGTGGGCCACCTGTGCGAGGTCGGGTGCAACGCTGGCGAGCATGTCGTCCAGCGCGTCGATCTGGGCGGCGCGGGTCTTGCACGGCGCTGTCGTGGCCAGCCACGTGTAGTCGGGACCGACGAGCCGAAGGGCCCGGCCATACAGCGCGCAGAAACCACTGTCGCCGATGAGTGGGCCAAGTTGGTCAGCGAGGCGCCGCCATGACTGAATGAGTAAAAGGTGTTCTTCGGAGCGCCCGGGATCGCCCTTACTCGTGATCATGTGTGGATCGGAAAACAATTGCGGCCGTTGTCATCATGAATGGTCCATGCACGCTGCGGTGCGAATTTGTCGTGCGCCCGCGTCGTGTTGTGTCCGGCGATAGGTTGGCAACATTATATCGTGGCTTTTCGCGGTTTCTTTTGAAAGCCCGTGCAAATCATCGGGATAAAAATGCGGTGGCGCACGACCCGCCGCATGTCAATACGCCGTCATGACGAGACTCGCATGCAATAGGCATTCGCGGCATTCCCCGCTAAGATGGCTGGCGCCGGGCGCATACGCGCACGACCGTCACGCACCTTCATGGATTGGGATTCAATGGAAAAGAAGAAGCTGAGCGCCGTCATCTCGACGGCCTTCGTGGTATTGGGGTTGGCGATGGGGCCAGTCGTCACAGCGGCAACGCCAGCGCCGGCGGCAAGCAAGTCAGCCAAAGCGACGCCAGCCGATGCGCGCTTCAAGGCTATCTACACCAGGGAATGGCAATGGCGCGTTGCCGAAAAACTCGAGCGCGATGACGACGCCCCGGACGCCAGCCGCGGCTTTGCCCGGGTCGACGCGCCGGCGCAGGAAGCGCGCCGCATCTACTGGGCCGGCATCCTGAAACAGCTCGACGCGATCAAGCCTGCCAGCCTGTCGCCGGCCGAGCGCATCAACTTCGCCGTGTACCGAGCGCAGATCGCCTCGCTGCACGACGCGCAGGTGTTTCGCGAGTTCGAACAACCGGTCAATGCCGACAGCGCATTCTGGACCGGCGTCACCTACGGCGCGCGCCGCCCGCTCACCACCACGCAGGCCTACCGCAATTACCTGGACCAGCTCGAAGGCATCCCCGCCTACTTCGACGAGGAGATCGGCAATATGCGCGCGGGCCTCGCGCGCGGCTTCACGCCGCCGAAGGTCACGCTGGCCGGCCGCGAAAGCACGCTGCTGTCGGTAACCGGGGCCAAAACGCCGCAGGACACCGTGTTCTACGGCCCGTTCAAAGAGATGCCGTCGACCATGCCCGCAGCCGAGCAGGAAGCGCTGCGCCGCCAGGCCGTCGGCATCATCGCCGACAAGGTGCAGCCGGCGCACGCCAAGACCCTCGCCTTCTTCCGCGACGAATACGTGCCGAAGGCGCGCACCACGCTGGCCGCCCAGGACATGCCGGGCGGGAAGGATTACTACCAGTCGAAGATCGTCGAATTCACGACGACCAACCTGACGGCCGACCAGATCCATGCGATCGGCCTGGCCGAGATGGCCAAGATCCGCGCCGAGATGCACGCCATCATGCAGCAGGTCGGCTTCAAGGGTGACCTGCAGGCCTTCCTGCAATTTTTGCGCACCGATCCGCAGTTCTACGCCAAGACACCGGCCGAGCTGCTCAAGAGTGCGGCGTGGACCGCCAAGCGCTTCGACGCCAAGGCTGACCAGTATTTCGGCCACCTGCCGCGCCGGCGCTTTGCGATCGTGCCGGTGCCGGACGACCAGGCGCCGTTCTGGACGGCGGGCCGCGGCGGCCCGGGCATGTATTGGGTGAACACCTACAACCTGCCGGCGCGCCCGCTCTACAGCCTGCCGGCGCTGACGCTGCACGAATCGGCGCCCGGCCACGCGTTCCAGATTCCGCTGGCGCAGGAACAAAAAGGTGTGCCGCCGTTCCGGCGTGCGTACATCTCGGCCTACGGCGAAGGCTGGGCACTGTACACCGAGCGCCTGGGCGCCGAAATGGGGATCTACGAGACGCCGTATGAAGTCTTCGGGATGCTCAGCTACCAGGCCTGGCGCGCATCGCGCCTCGTCGTCGACACGGGCGTGCATGCGAAGGGCTGGACGCGCGAACAGGCGCAGGCTTACCTGATGGAGAACACGGCGCTGTCGAAGCACGAAGTCGAGACTGAAGTCGATCGCTATATCTCGTGGCCGGGCCAGGCCCTGTCGTACTACCTGGGCCAGATGGCGATCCAGGAAGCACGCGCGCGTGCCGAAAAGGCACTGGGGCCGAAGTTCGATATCCGCAACTTCCACGACACCGTACTGCATATGGGATCGGTACCGCTGCCGGTACTGCAGCAGCGCATCGACGCCTTCATCGCCGATGGCGGACCGAGTCCATATCCGAAGGAAAGCTGACCGCTGCGGTGTCAAACGCGTATAAGGCAAAGCCGGGGTCACAAAGCCGCAAAGCCGGGGTCAGGTCTGACATTCGGACACGGCCTCGGCCTTAGCTACTTCGGCACAGCCGGGGTCAGGTCTGACATTCAGACACGGCCTCGGCTTTAGCCACATCGATTAGTGTCTTACCTGGTATTCGCATCGGCCCATGCCATCTAGTTCCAGCTATCTGACTGTCGAGATCGTGTCCGAATGTCAGACCTGACCCCGGCTCTTGGGATTCTGACTGTCGAGATCGTGTCCGAATGTCAGACCTGACCCCGGCTTTTGGGATTTAACGCTGGAACAGCTTGAACTTGAGCTGGAACGAAATCCCCCCGTACAGGCGGTCTTTGTAGTTCGGGATGATCCCGACATTTACGCCCACGCGCTGGTACTCGTAGGTCAGCGTGGGAATCACGCCCGGGAACCAGCCGCCGTTGCGCGTTTTCGGGTAGCCGTCGAACGCCGCCAGCGCCAGGCCCACGCGCACCGGCCCCACCGCGTATGGCTGCCAGATCACGCCCGCGTAGTTCGACCAGGCGCGGTCGCTGTTGTAGAAACGCCCGCCGGTGGCGGCCAGCGTGCCGTTGAAGCGGTACTCGAGCGCCAGGCCCTTGTTGTTATTGTTCAGGTCCTTGTCGCCGTCGAAGTGGGCCGTGTAAAAGCCCGTGTCGATCCACAGCTCGCTCGTTGGTGCGGGATCGATCTTCGTGAAGAAGTCGGCGCCATGCGCCAGCGGGGCCGCGCCCAGCAGCGCCAGCAAATAAAGGGTGCGCATCAAGTGTTCGCTTTCTGCTCAAGGTCAGGGAACATCACGTCGGTGAAACCGAAGCGGTTGAAGTCGCGAATCCGCGACGGGTACAGGATGCCCAGCAGGTGATCCACCTCATGCTGCACCACGCGCGCATGGAATCCTTCGGCGTCGACGGCAATGCGCTTGCCGAACTGGTCGAAGCCTTCGTAATGCAGGCGCGCGTAGCGGGGCACGCTACCGCGCAGGCCAGGTATCGACAGGCAGCCTTCAAAGCCCTCTTCCATCGCCTCGCCGATCGGCGTGAGCACGGGATTGATCAACACGGTCTCGGGCACCGGCGGCGCGTCCGGATAACGCTGGTTACTGGCGAAACCGAAGACCACCAGCTGCAGGTCGATGCCGATCTGCGGCGCGGCCAGGCCGACGCCTTTGGCCGCATGCATGGTCTCGAACATGTCGGCCACCAGCGTGTGCAACTCGGGCATATCAAAGTGCGTGACCGGCGGGGCCACGCGCAGCAGGCGCGGATCGCCCATGCGCAGGATGGTTCGTACGGTCATTGCGCCCCCTCCCCGGCCAGCAGCGCGGTCAGCGACGCGCGAAAGCCTTCGGCCGTCTCGGGGTGTTTCAGGCCCATGGCCGTCATCGCCTGCAGGTAGCCGAGCTTGGAGCCGCAGTCATAGCGCTGGCCGGCATAGCGATAGGCCAGCACGCGCTCGGCCTGCATCAGCGCGGCGATACCGTCGGTCAGCTGGATTTCGCCGCCGGCACCCTTGCCGATCGTCTCGAGGTAGCCGAAGATCGATGGGGACAGCAGGTAGCGGCCCACGACGGCCAGCGTCGATGGTGCATCGGCCGGCTGTGGTTTTTCGATGATGTCCGACACCAGCTCCAGGCCCTGGCGGTACGGCGCGGCGCTGACGATCCCGTACTGGCGCGTCTGCTCGCGCGGCACGTCCTGCACCGCCAGGATGCTGCTGCGTTCATACGTGTAGATGTCGGTCATCTGCGCCAGCACCGGCTTGTGGCCGGCGGCCGTGTCCATGAAGTCATCGGCCAGCAGGACGGCGAACGGATCGTTGCCCACCACCGGGCGCGCGCACAGCACCGCGTGGCCCAGGCCCAGGGGCGAGGACTGGCGGATGTAGATGCAGTTGACGTTTTTCGGAATCACATTGCGCACAGTCTCGAGCAGCTTCTGC
>Ga0308160_10004539_pt1 | contig 14820 bp, 16 predicted proteins | sample PhyFR1_FD_201036 | JGI IMG/M metagenome (GOLD analysis project Ga0308160, IMG submission 201036) | Phyllosphere microbial communities from UC Gill Tract Community Farm, Albany, California, United States - DLSLF.R1 | ecosystem: Host-associated > Plants > Phyllosphere > Unclassified | place: USA...
CGACCAAATTCGAAACGATCAGAAAAGAAGGTCTCCCATACCTAGTCGCTGTTGACGACAACCAGGTCGTAGGATTTACCTACGTCTCGCCATTCCGCAACGCCAAAGGTGGATACAAGCATACCGTGGAGCTTAGCTTATTCTGTCACCCCGAATCGACCAGTCGAGGTGCTGGTTCAGCCTTGCTTGCGAAAATCACCGATGTGGTAGGCCATCCGGAAAAGTATGGAGAGGACTGGATCTCAGGTAGATGGGCTACAGAAGAGGGAAAGGCCACGAACATCATCTCGTGCATGTCGCTGGACGAGCATGGACGTAAGGGAGGTTGGGCTCTGAAAGAGTGGTACGAGAAGCGGGGATTTGAGATGGGTGGACATCTGAAGAAGGTGGGACGGAAGTTTGATCGATGGTGAGTGACGATCCCTTGTCTTCATGTCTACTGCTAAGGGTCAGGATCGATACTGTATATCTGCAGCTGTTCTTGTAAGCAAATTGATGTCACCTTCGGACATCAATAACGGAACAAACCCTCGACATCAATCTATGGCTCGCGACTACTGCCGTCCTGCTTTCCGCGCTATCGAGCTTGATCGCGTGATCTCGAGGATATTCTGTGTCCGCAAAGCAGAAGGACCGACTGGATTAGGCTTACTTGAAGCTTTTTTTCACGATGGGTGAAGTTGCAACCGAGCAATGACAAGCACATATGCATTATTATAATATTTCCTCACTTCATTAATATCCAAGAAAATTCGTTATCATTCGTTAATCAACACCTCTAAAGCGGTCTACTCTGTACCCTCCTCAACCCTTCCTCGCCCGTACTCTTCGCCAAGGCCCCCGAATCCTCGAATCCTTTTACTATATCTTTAACGCTCGAACTCCTCCTGATCTGTACGACCGGTCTTGTGGAGGTGGATGTTGATCCACTAAATAGCGCATCGAGAGCAGCAGATCGTTGCGAGAGTGATGTGTGGAGTTGGCCTCGGGTCAAGGTGGCGGAGGAGGAAGATTCAGCTAGGATCGCGGATAGAGTTCGAGGGGTTGGACGAGTAGTAGTACTGCTGCTGACGTGGGGTGCGGGCATAGGACGAGAAGCATTCTTCCAAGCGGGAGAAGAGGGATGAGGTGGTATCATATCAGGAGTGGAGCTGGTGATGGGATTAGGTCGGGTGATCGAGACCGACTCCGAAAGTTGAGTCATAGGCTTATCCTGAAGAGCTTCCAGTCGATCTTTGAATGTCTGTCCTGTCTCCTTCTCCTTGCCTTTGCCTTTCTCGATCGTCTTTACACTTTCTCCGGTGGAGATGGGAATAGCAGACTTGGTAGCGGAAGGCATGGCCCATCCAAACAACTTCCGGACGGTAGATGGCGGAGCGGGTGTAGTCTTTGGCTTCTTGGGTGATCTCTCTTCTTGCGATGTTTCCTTGATCTTTCGATGTTCCGTATGCCTCTCAAGAGCTTCGACCCGTGTATACAGTATTTCCCTATATATTAGCTCCCTTCGTGATATCAGAGAAATAGACATACCTTGACCAGTCTCCCACTGGCTCCTTCTCCGCAATTCCCTGTTCCTCCAGGAACCTATCGACAACCCTAGCTGGATCCCATGGGACAGCAACCGCAGCAGGTGGTCCAAAAGTCGACATCCTTGCCCAGCCAATAAACCCCCCAGGCATTGCTTTGACATTTCGTTCCGTTACCCAAATCTCCCTCTCGGCTCTAAAAACCTTTTCGAGCTTTTTCCACTGAGACACACCCCATGTATTACTTGTCTTTGGAGCTTCGATTTGGAGATGGGCAGATCGTTTTCGTTTAGGTGTACCATTCCAAGCACCTGGTAATGGCAGTTCAGTGGGTGCTTCGCTGATTCCTCTGAAACGGGACATTGACCGAGATCGACTTCGGCGGGTCGAGACGATCTCCAGCTCGGCTTCGTACAGGAGTTCAGTCTTGTCTTCGCGACGTGAAGCATCGAGCTGGTTGAGTCGTGCAGAGTGCATCGATTGATGTCGAGCAGCAGTTGATTCACCGAGTTTCGAAATATCACCATGCTCGATATATGCGTGGTTCAGTTCATCAGCTTGGCCGTGTTGAGCAACAGAAAACTTACAAGTTTCAAGATAGCAGCAGCTCTAGCCGCAGCTTTGGGATCAAGAGAAGACACCTCCACGACAGATCGCATACTGTTATCGGCGTCTGCATCTTCAAGCTCGAGACCGAGACTACGAGGTGTTCGGACCCTGATGGAATCACTTTCCTCATGTTCGGGACTATCAGGAATCTGGCGAGAGAGTTGGGATCGTGGCCGGGTTGAGGGGCCAGCTTGCAGACTGCTGGAGTCGGAGGAGTGGGGAAGACTCCGCTGCTGAGGGGCAGCTGATCTTTGCCTAGTCGGGGGAGTTCCGAGTGGAGTGGTAGACACCAAGGGCAAGGTAGGCGTAGTAACAGGTGTCGAAGGTAAGGCTGGGTACAATGTCGAGACCAAAGGCGCTGGTGATAGAGCGACAGGAGCAACTACCATAGGTTGAGGTGGATCATAAGCCGGAGTCGTCGATCGAACCACGGAGAGGTCCGTTTGCTCCTCGGCCCTAACAGGGGAGGTAGGCGGTTCAATCTTGACAATCCCCCGATTGATGAGCTTGAGGACGATCTTGACAGGTGCGGGTGGAGCAAGGATATCCTCCTCCAGTTGCTCCTGAGCGGCCTCGTATTCGTCTGCGGCCTCCTGTTCGTCTTGCTCTTCGTCGCTGGGTGGAGCTTCTTCAGAATCGGTACTCTCGCCCTCCTCTGCTAGAGGGTGCTCGTCCAAGACAGTCGGGATTGGCGCAATCATGTTCGATTCCTGCTCCTCGTCCTCTTCGAGGCTCTCAGCTTCTACTTCCTCCTCTTCCTCCTCCGGATTCGAATCGACGATGTCGTTCTCCAGCTGAAAAGTGGGCTCGGCAAGATCATCATCCTGCTCAATTGAAGAATCGACTAAATCGCTCTCCTCCTCCTCCTGGTACATTTCATCCTCTTCGGCAGACGATGAAGATCCAGATAGATTCTCGTCCTCCTTCGCTCTATCTTCACCCTGAAGGTCCAAACCAAGCCCATGTTCCTCACGATCCATCTCTGGTAAACCCTCATCACTCAAGCTCCAATCCGCACTATTCCCCTCCAAGGTAATATCCGCACTGGGACATTCATCAACCTCTGCGAATCTCTCATGTAAAGATTCAATAGCTGGTATAGGTGATTGAGAGGTTCGAGCAATGCTGTCTCGTCTTGGAGTAGATGTCTGATTATGGGCGATTCGAAGAGGTGACGCGATCCTTGGTGAGAATGTGAAAGCGTACAATGGCGGAGTTGACTTCAATGTCGGAGGGGATAAGGTCGGAGTAGTCGATTGAATAGGTGCCATGTTCTCTTTATTCTTTGCTCCCTCTTCGTCGTCATTGTCCACGTCTGCAGGGAGGCAGACGGGAGACCTTCGGGGAGATTGGGTGTAGGCCAGTGGCGAACTCCTAGGTGAGTGAGTATAGACTACTGGTAACGGCTGCTCCTCAACCACCTCGGCAGGTAGACAGACTGGTGATTTCCTGGGCGAATTCGCATATACCATCGGTGACTGTCCTGTATGGTACATCTCCTTGGGTAGACAGACCGGAGATCGTCTCGGGGATTGAGAGTAGCCAGCAGGAAGCTCGGCTGTCTGCGAGGTAGTCGAAGGAGCAGGCGACGCAGCCTCAGGAGCGACTATTTGCATAGGTGGCCCTACTTGAGAAGCAGACGAACGGGCAGGCGAGCCCATTTGTGAGGCGAAAGAACGAGCAGGCGATCCAATCTGAGATGATTGAGCAGGTGATAAGACCTGAGAAGCAATGGTTCGGGCGGGCGAGGCGGTTTGAGCAAAGGTGGAGCGGGATTGCGATGCGATCTGAGAATCCAAGACAGTCGGCGACGCTAGAGCTTCGACCGCCGGGGCCGGTGAGTTCATTTCCATGGTTGACCGTGTGGGCGTACCAAAGCTGGGAGCAGGAGTATCAGGCTCGGCCCCGATATGAGAATATGGCGTAGACATCCCATCCGCTTCTTCTGGCATGAACAGCCCCAAAGCAGACGGCGTTCCAGGCAGTAGTAGTGGACTGGCATTCCACGAGTCTTGTACTTCCTCTTCCTCCACTTCCTGCGAGGATACAGGGAGAGATTGCTCGATGTGTACTCGAGGCGTGGCGGATCTATCTCGTGATCTTTTAGAGAATGGCGAAGAGGGAGCTGAAGGCAGACCAACAGAGAACTTCTCGCTGTAAGCGGGAGAAGCTGGTACGGCGGCGGACTCGAGCTTCTGGTCTACAGCTACTGTAGCTCGAGGCGTACCAGTCGTTGATCGAGGGTGCCGGGGCAAGGATGCTGGGTCTTGCTCCATTGTTATCGTCTGCATCGGCGAGGAAGGAGCAGGCGAAGGTAGTCCGTGAGAATGTATCACCGGCGTAGCAGTGGTTGATCTGTTGAACTTTGGCGAACCAACCGAGCGCGAGAGGTAAGGCGAAGGCAGGCTAGCTGCGACCGATTGAGTGGGTGAGACAACAGAAGCGTTCGCAGGTGAAGACATGAGTCGAGGTGAAGCCTCTTCCTCCAAGTCGGCGGCTCGAAGTGAAAGAGCAGGTGAAGAGAACCGTACTTCCGCTCCCTGAGACACGAATGGCGAGTTTGATCTGGAGCTAGCGCGACTGTCATCCTCATCCGCCAGTGTTGTCTCTTCTTGTCGATCCGCCAAACTTCCCAAGGTCATCATCTTCGCTCGAGCTCCCGCTACATTCACAAAGGTATCATTCCCCATGTCTTCATCGTCTGAACCACCAGAATCAAATCCGTAGTCCTGAGCGACATCAAAATCCGGTTCAGATCCGTGGATAGGTACCTCATAATCCCTTATAATAAGCCCCTCGTCACTCGAGCGACCTTGGATGGCAGCATCAAAATCGATGATCCTAGCAGCTGATCTCGATCCCGTACTTTTGCCAGAATGAGATGAGGGTCTGACAGCCGGAGTTTTTCGGCTGTCCTCATCGTCGCTTACTAGAAGCAGTGGATCGTCGGACGGACTTCCCTGCTCAACTGGCTTCGGAAGTAGACCGATCATCGCTTTCAGTTCCGCTGGAGTTACTGATTTCCGAGCGCGACCTCTGCCTGGGACTGACAGTCGCTTTGGGGTCTTGGCAAACTTGGGTTTGGCTGTTGTTCTCGGTGGAGAAGGCTTGTGGACGGTAGGTGTTGATCTTCGTCTATTCGGCTGTGGGGCTGTTGCTGGTGCTTTCCTCACTCGAGAAGGTTGGGAGGAGGTTGACTGGGATAATGGATGAGCAGCCGGGGTTTTCGTGGCTGCTCTGCTCTTCCTTGGTTTGCTTGCTTTTGGCGTGGTCGAGGGCGAGACTGATTTACGCGATGGCAGACCAATGACAATCTCGACTCTATCTCTTGGATGACGTGGTGAAGCAGCTGCGGTAGCAGTGGCAATCTCGAATGGGGACCGCAGTTGCGAAGGTCCAGCTTCATCCACTCTGGGAGACTTTTTCCTCCGGGGATTGGGCGAGATATCTTGTGTTGGAGATGCCATTCCGTTCAGCAGGATCGAAGGTCCAGGAGAGCGTCGAGGAGGTGTAGGGGCTGGTCGAGGTCGGATAAGCGTTAGAGAGATGGTCTCTTCGACATCGGTGCTTGATTGGGATGCTGGAGGTGTAGGCAGTCGTATAGCCAGGCGACGTGGAGATGGTTCCTTGAGAGTGTGTTCTTGAGAATTGGGCTGGATATCAGCCGAAATCCTAAAAGGAAGACCTTGGACTTACCCGAGATTCCTGACTATTGGCTGGCGTCATTAATCTCCCAGGTCCCATTACTCCCCTTCTAACAAGTAAATTGTTCGACGGCTCGTCTCCCTCACTATCATCCGTGTCGCTGACGAAATCTGGCCGGGTCGTATCCATCAGCATTGACACATCATGTCCAAGAAATGCGAGACCGACAGATGATCGGCGAGGATGGGGTGTATGTCCGGGTCTCGAGACATTTGCTCCCGCCGGAGATGAAACGATTGAGGAAGAAGGGGAACCTTGTACTGCCGCTCGAGGAGATAGTCGATATGTAGACGACTTTGATGGACTAGCAATCAACTTTGTGGATGTGATGCGAGGTCGGATGACCGACTTGACCGACTTGACGAGGTGTTGACGGGGAGTTGTGTGATCGTAGTTTTCGACTCTTTCACCTAATGGTGCTCTCTTGGCTTTGACCGGTATACGTGACTGGCTGGATTTCATGCTGGAAGATGGAGTTGTGTCGGAGAGTGCATATGACGACGACGAGATGAGTTCGCGAGGCATGGTGTAAGAATCGACAGGATGTAATATTTCGGATCTGTTGTTTACTTTGTCGTTTCGTGGTTGACGGGTGTTTCAGTTTGATTGGTACGCGTCGTAGTCCTGCTAAGAATTGGGCAGCCAGACAGAGCAGGCAGAATGAGTGTGGGTGTAGCAAGATGTAGGGTCCAAGGAGTGTATGAATGAATGTGCACTTGAGTTGTTTGTTGACTGTGGAGGTTGAATGAAAGAAAGCAGTCACGATATCTAAAGTGCCACATTCGGTTAAACGGGTTTACTCACTTAGGGTCATCTCTTCCTCCAGGCACAGGGGTAATCTGCACAAGGACACTTTCAGGGTAAACTGGGAATACCTTTACGCTTATTACAACGCCAAACTGCATCACCGTCAACGATCATCAGTATCCTTTTGTCAACTACACATGTCTACATAGCCATAGCATACCAGGCTCACTCCACCTCTTGGCGACACAGCATACAACTAGCCAACCCATTCACCGTCACACCTCGCAACGATGCCTTCCCCTCCCCCCGCCTCGGCAAATTCCCAGCCGAAACCAACCGAACCACTTCCCCAACGGCCGGGCACTAACCCACCTCAAACCTCGGGCGCACCTCGCGCCGAAGAAGCCACCGTCGGCAGAGCATTCAACAGCTTTGGTGGGCCAACACGGAACCCATTAGCCGATGGCCCTAGTCTGGCAAGCATAATCACGGGGGAGTACAGAAATAGGCAGGCGGGGAACAATTCAGCATCTTCATTAGGTGGTCCCGGGAAGGGATTGAGACCTAGTTATAGCCCTTTCGGATCGAGAGAACCTCCACCAGTCGCAGGTGAGTCACTTCAGAGCTCAAAATGGCCAAAGCTGACGGTAGATGCCCCCAAATACACGATTGGAAGCACGCGACATGAACCAAAACCTGCTACTCCCGCTTCAGCCTCTCCTACGATCCAGCATTCGCATCCGGGAGCACCTCACCATCACCACCACCATCACCATCACCATCCTCACGGTACCGCCGCACCGACGCCAGCCACGACACCTGCTACCGCCGCAGCTTCCACGACACCGGCGACTGCCAGCACATCGCTCACCAAACGCGAAGCTCCATTCAATTACGGTTATCGAAGTATGTTTGGTGGTTCCGGACTTTCTGAGCAAGATTTGAGGGAACGTGAAAGGGCTCGTCAGCGTGAGCGAGAGAGGGAACAAGCAAGGATTGATCAAGAGAGAAAGGATAGAGCTGCCAAGGCGAATCCAGCGACATCACCACGCGCAACAACGGGGACACCGGCAAACCCGTACCCTCGACCATCTCTTCCACCATCACCTACGGCTGCTCGAACTCTGCCATCGGCTGCATCAGCATCCCCAGTTATTCCCAACAAAGCATCTCCCGCTCTGCCGTCAACAGCATCAGCCTCAGGCTCGAGCCAACGTCCAAATCTACCCCTACCATCACTCTCTGCCATCGGCGGCAGATCGTTACCATCACCATTCGATGCCCAAGGCCGAGAACGTCCACCTTCGGCCACGGCTCCACAAGCCCCCGGTGCTGTCCATCGTCGCACGCCCAGTGGAGGTACTGGAACACGCCCCGATCCTGCTGCTCTTGGCCCCGGCCAGCTCAGCCCTGGAAAACCTGCAACCACCCAACCCGGCTCTCGAACCGCTTTCGGCACGTCGGCATTCGGAGGCGCACGTGATGCCAAGGCGACGCCAAACACGTCGCAGCCTCCTCTCCCATCTGCTCGAGAACCACCTCGATCCGCTTCGACCGCGGCGGCCGCACCTAAACCTGCAACAGCTGCCACTTCGTCAGCTGCACGACCACCTGGACGTGATTTCCCTGGCTCCAACTATCCCGGATACGGCGGATTCATGCCATTCAGTGGTGGATTCGATTATGGATCATTCGGCGGTTGGGGCAGCAACTCGGCTAATCATGCTGCTCAAAGAGCACATACTACGGCGGAGCAAGATCGATTCGATAGAGAGAGGAAAAGACTTCAGGATGAGCAGGAAGCGCGTATGGCTCGTGTCCGCGCTGTGGCTGCACAGAGGGAAAAGGAAGTTCGGGAAGCCAGGGAAGCTAAAGAGAGGCAAAAGGAGCAGGAACGACTCGCGTATGCTCGGCAAGCCGAGATGAACTCGGCGCGTATCAAGGAAGCGAATCAACGGATGGATCAAGCGAACCGAGATCAATTCAGGCGATACCTCGATAGTAATCCTGCTCATCCTGCAGCGCAGACTCCGCATGATGCTCTGCAGCAAGTGGCCCCTAGGCGAGAACCACGTCCGTATGAATACAAGACGGATTCAAGGGACTATCAATACACTCCAAGAGATAAACGACCTCGAATGGATGCTGCTGTTGACGATGCCAGGCGAGGGAATGCAAACAAGTCGAAGAGGCGTAAAGACGAGGATCGACCTAAATCACCTGTCCGAATACGAGATTTCAGTCATTTGACCGAGGCGACGCGCAAATACCCCGATGTCAAGAGTACCGCGATCGAAGCTTGGCTCAAGACGAAGTCGGAGATGAATCGGGTGGTAGCTACCGAGACGTATACCGGTGGGAATTATCGCATGTCTCATCACCGTTCGCGGAATCTACAGGGCGGACTTGTCAAGGTTCATATTGGCGGTGGATTCCTGGGCCAGAATTGGAAATTGAGAGGAGCACCAGGATGGGAAGACGCGTCCTCGTGTCCGGTCAAGATCCGTGAAGGGGTCGGCAAGGGGCTGGGGGAAATCAGTGCCGGATGGGAGAAACGGGGAATATGGGGTACAGACGTCTATACCGACGACTCTGATCTAGGCCTAGTCCTGGTACATGCCGGCTGGATCATGTGGGGTGGACAAGGGCCGTCGACGGATAGTGATGACGACACTCTGGTGGTGGATGTGCGGATCGTACCCCCACTTGTTCATTATACCGCCACCGACAGGTGTGGAGTCTTGACTAGGAATTGGGGAAACGGACACGATGGATCCAGTATCGTTATTGAGGCCGTCAAGCGTGTTCCTGTGAGTCCATTCTCTTTCTTTCTGTATTCAGCTAATCAGCAGCTCGACAAAGGCATCTGGTCGGGCAGTGGGAGGAAGAACCGCAAGCGCCAGATGGCAGAATACGCTCGAGAGCGAGATCACGTCTTTGATCTAGATCAATCCAAACTGTCAACCTATCCCGACGAAACGCGAGTTCCATTAGCCGACGAGATCAGGCGTGTAAACAATGCTTCGTTGATCGCCGAACCGTTCCTTCTGGCCTCAAGGGATGGGCCGACGTAAGTTATATAACTCCCATGAGGTGTTGTCGCTGACGGATAGGATGAAATATACCCCTTTAGCTGTCTCTGATTACCTGGATCTGAACGATGGTGGGAAAGAGAATGAGGGCGGGAATAATAAAGCTTCCAATTCGATATGGATCAAAGACCTCGAACTCACCCATGGGTCCAACAGGTACGTCCTCCCATGAAATGCTCAATGGAAATGAGGCTAATGATAGATACCGCCTCTCACTTGTTGCAGCGGGTCCATCGCCCATCCTCCGTATGACCCATCAACCACTTTTGATCTCTTCTTCAGAGGAAACGGACACAAAGAGCAAGGACACTGTAACCGTATTCACAGACTTGCCCGCAGACAACATACATTGGTTACCCGAGGGAGTGGTGTATGAAGAATTGGACGGTATGACGAGGTTATGTCGAATCAGCGGGTATAGGTGGGTCAAGAGTGTACCCGTGAACGAAGAGATGGAGGTGGATATGTAGCCATGTGTACCTTAGTGATTGTAGTGTATCATGTAGCCATGTAAGCATTATCAGTCTCGGTGAATTATCTTGGGGCACTGGTTGATGATGGTTCTGATTACGAGTGGAATGATCGACAGACGTCATCCCGATGACCGAATGAGTCACTTGGCTCGTTCCATCTTGAAATTACCTTCTTTCATTCACATATACATATTTGCATGCGTCTGACTGTATATCCTGTCTTGAGAACTTGTACGTTCATGATCCAGACTGGAACCAATGCAGGTGCTAAAAGGTCAGGTCTAAATAGCCCACGAATCCGATTATTCCCATATCAATATCGATCAATAGCAACGACACCCATCATGTCAGCCTCAATCCCCCAAGCACCCGGTCAAACCCCCCAAGCACCTTTAGTAGGATCTGGGACAAACTATTCATCCCTCGTACAAGGATCTACCGATCCTACTGATTCCAAGCTCGTCATTCGACAGGTTATCCCAGGAATGCTTACCTTCAGTTTGCCTTTTGTATGTCATTCTACCTCCCTTCTCGATGTCTTTCCTCTAGATCAAGCTCGATGTGGAGATACTGATCTTAGAATCGAGTCGGTGTAGTGCCCATTGGAGGTCGATCAACAGCTATCCGACTCACTCAATCCACTGAAAAGGGTATCTTCGTCTACGCCTCCTCTCCCCTTTCACCAGCTACTAAAACCGCTATAAAGAAACTTGGTGATGAAGCCGGTGGGGAAGGTGGGGAGGTGAAGTGGCTGGTCACTCCCGATGGAGAGCATGGGATGTATATTGGAGATTGGAAGAAAGCTTTCCCTAATGCCAAGTGAGTCATTGGATTGTCCAGGCGAAGCGGACGAGTAGAGGATCCTTACCTGCCACCGACGAGATAACATAGCGAGAGGGTCACAGTTGGGGGGGCATGAAGTATTTAAAAGGTGGTCAGTAACTGACAACCAGGGCAATTGGTGTCTCTAGGCATAAGGAGCAGAAACCCGATGTACAATGGGCCGGATTATATGGTTCAGGCGGAGACGATCTGAAATACGGGTTCGAGCCAGAGGTACGTTTCCTCTCTTTGCCGTCTCTCCCTTGCTATATAAAAACCACGACGAGAAAGAGAAGAGGGAGAACTGACGAACAGATCTCCCTTCACTCAATAACCCAACATACAAACCACGAACTAGTAGCGATCCACCACCCCTCAAAGACACTACTAGAAGCCGATCTCATGTTCAATCTACCCGGAAAAGAACAACACTCGAGGAGCAAAGAACCATTGTTCTTCCGATTGACTGGGGTACATAAGCATATGCATCCTGGGACTGCAATTCATGCTACGGCAGTATCTGGCACCCTTACTAAAGGACCGTGAGTTGTTTCTACTTCTTTCCGCACTCAAATCCTTGCCCTTGAACATAACTTCGGCGTATTTGTCCGAGCCCGATGCTGACAGATAGTCAACTTGAAAAAGAACTCAAACCCCTCCTAGATGCCGATATCGACAGGATCATCCCATGCCACGGAGACGTCATCGAGACAGGTGGAAAAGGGATCTTTGAAAGTGTATTCAAGAAGTTTGTTGGTGCTTAGTGTGGTCGATTATCGGAATTGCAGTAGCTGGTTAGTAGGTGAAGGCGTGAGCCGTATAGAGTTAAGTATAGTTTAGTGAGAGCATGTCATGTCATCGCCTTGACTACCATCGTCACTGAAACTTGTCGATTTGTTCAGTAAAATCACAATCATTTACTTGACGACGGTCCCGACTATAAGCGCTGCTGGGAGACGATCACCCAGCCCCGATGAGAATAGACTCAGACCGCGAGATGAGGTACTGATGTAATGAATCTACTACTTATCTTGAAAACTCATCACGCTCTTTCTAAGGCGTTGACGCCCCAACAGCTCAGGTAGCATGTCAATAAAGTCCTTATCCGACCACCCTCACGCTAAACTCCTATTCGTCTGGTCCGCACTCGACCTCATCCTCCTGTCAGCTGGGATCTTGACTGTCATAGCATCTATATGCTTTCATCGACCTAAACAGTTGATTATCAATTTAATATTTGACGATATTGATTTCGTTTGTGAGTTGACCTATTCAGGTTACCTCCAGTTCCGTGATGTTTCGGAGTTCAGTTGAGATTAGGACTGCAGGGCATCAGGGAAAAAGGGAAAGATGAGGGATACGGCACCAAGGGGGAAAGGGGGCTAATGATAGGTGGTCTTGTGCTCGGATCAGCTTACCTCGCCGCTTTTGTCTTCTCGATCCCAGCTATCCTCCTAGGTAAAAGGAGATTGTGGGCTTTGAAAGCTCTCAATTGGGGATTAGTGGTATTGGTGGTGGGGACCCTCCTAGTAAGCCTTCTCCCATTCCGCTCATCTAGCGGAAGGGTGGAAATGATAGGGAGATGGAAAGATGAAGGGGAAGGACTGATATTAGTTCGCCAGCTGGATTTGGTTCTTCTCCCTTCGACAACTTCAAGAATTGTGTGATATCTGGGAGTCTCAACCTACATCGATCCAACAAGCGATCCAGGATCAGGTATGTCCTCTCCTCTGCTGAGTTCTCCTAGTTCGGGGACTGATGGTGAGTGGAGTTGTTGTGGGTATTGGTGAGTTCCTGTCCAATAAAGGGGTTCGGCTGATGGTAGGAATGGGACTATCGCTGGCAGGTTTGATACTGTTGCTGGGTTCTGTGGGAATGAGGTATTCGCTGCTGGTCAGCCTGGATGTATGAGTATCAGTAAGTCCTCTCTGTCCTTCCCTGTCCTGCTTTCTCAGTTTGCTCTCCTTCATCTTTGAGGCTGCTTATTCATTTGCCCTACCTGTCCTCGAATTCCATTTACTGTTTGCCCTTGTATCTTACGTGTTAGTAACCTCCCCGAACTCCCCCGGGACAGATCATATCTTGAACAAGATCTTTACATCCCTCTATGGCTGGATCGCAATCTTGATCTCGTTCTTCCTCGCCACAGTCTGCGTCATCAGAGAGGTCAGTCTTCTTCCAGATGTTGGGTGAAGAGGAGGCGCTGATGAGTAGCGACAAGTAGAAGTAAGATTCGCCCGAATAGATGAGAAGCGTGGGGGTGGGGGATTTGTTTAATACCTTGACACAGTCGGATGTATCAGTGTTCAAGATATACATGTAGTACAGCATATACAACCTTGCACCTATATCTAGATGCCAGCTCCGGCCGGAGCTCCTTCACCTACTAATACCTGTTTGTCGACGATGTCGCCACTTGATAAGCGTTTGTAAGTTGATATCGTCTCGCCGTAGTCCGAGATCTCGTATATACGGACACGTCGATCGAATCCGATTTTACCGTAGCCGGAGAATGAGGAGCCTCCGTCGAAACAGATCCTACGAATTAGCCATTGCTGTCAATGACAGATGAGCAAGAAATCGACGAGGCGAGACGAGGAGGCGGACATGAGGGTAGAGTGAGGAACTCACCAGATCCCGTTGACCCGCTTACACATGTCGGTATTATGCGTATGACCATGCCCCAACACCTTTACCTCTGAAACAGGCAATTCCATACCATCACCGCCAGGAACAGCTTCGAATGCTTCCTTGATTCCATTATAAAAGAACCCCGAATTAGTCTTACTAGCTCCTTTGCCATCATCGTGCGTTCCGACCTGCAAGATTTCAGAAGAGTCGGTGTCGGGTGTGTCGTATGCCTCGGGGAGGGGGATATGGAACCACATCATCGCGTTGGGTTTTGCCAATGTCTTCTCCACTCTTGGGAGCCTAGATGGGGATCGACGCCATATATGCCCCAGATCGGTCGCTCCGTCCGGCTGGAATGGTCGTTCAATAGGTGAGATAGATGCTGAAGTATTGAGGAACCAGTCAATTTGGGATCTGCTATCAGCAAGGCGTGGGGAGAGAACGTACTGTTTGATGTAATCGTAATCGGCGTCTATCCATGGTAATCTCTTTTGCTGATATGATCCAGAATCAAGGAAGTAGAGTGTAAAAATGTGGACCTTTGAGGCATCACCGGAATGAAGTTCAAGGTGATCTGTCATTAGCTTCTCCCACTTGATAAGACGTACAATTGCCAACGCCATCAATATCACTTGGACCTGACTTCGCGAGGGAATAAGGTAGACTTCCCAGCGCCCTCATCTGTTCCGCCCTATCTTCTGCAATCTCGGAATCGTGGTTTCCGAATATAGCGGCCCAGGGTATTTGTCGATCAATGACTGGTTTAGTGAATTTGGCAGAAACGGATCGAGCATCGTATGAAGTCTTTTGACCGTTCAGTTGGTCTCCCGAGAATACCTGAAATTAGCTCATGACTAGGGGTGGGGAACATACGACTAGATCTGGCTTTTCTGCGTCTAGCGCTTCTCCGAGCCATTTTAGGGTCTCGGCATCGCCTACGCAAGGGGTTTTGTCGGTATCTCGACATTCTCCAGACCCAACAGAGAAGTGGAGGTCGGCAACTGTTATCAGCTTCGCCTACTTACTCATCAATTTGCTCACTCTGCATGATCTTCAATGTTCCGTCTTCGTGGAACCTTGGTACCTCGGCTTTGGGTGCGACTATCATCAGCTGCTGGCCCAGAGACTAATCTGAGCTAGCTTACCTGGATTACCCCTCCTATACGCCAGATCTACACTTTCCCACTTGCCCGCCTTCTCATCCAGCACCTTCCC
>Ga0308160_10004540_pt1 | contig 14818 bp, 15 predicted proteins | sample PhyFR1_FD_201036 | JGI IMG/M metagenome (GOLD analysis project Ga0308160, IMG submission 201036) | Phyllosphere microbial communities from UC Gill Tract Community Farm, Albany, California, United States - DLSLF.R1 | ecosystem: Host-associated > Plants > Phyllosphere > Unclassified | place: USA...
AATCCAGCCAGGCCGCCTCGAGCGGCTTTTTTTACGCCCATCGAAAGGCACCAATGAGCATCAGCAAGACCACCCCGCCGGAAGTCGGCAGCTACGCCGGCGCCGCTGTCACGGTTGCCACCTCTCTAACCCTGACGCAGGCCGGCGTGATCGTCGGCATCTTCACCGCGCTGCTGACGTTCCTGCTGAACGCCTGGTACACGCACCAGCGCAACTCGCGCGAGAACCGGCTGGCCGAGCTGGAGTGTCACGAACGGGAAGTGCGCCTAGCGCAATTCCTCGCGCAGCTGCAGGCGCCTGAAGTAAAGCCATATTGCCCACCACTGGAGAAACCATGAAATTTATCGACGACGCAAGCAAGCAGTTCCCGAAACTCTGGTCGGTACGCTTCGCGCTGCTGGCCGCCATCGCCTCGGCCATCGAGGCCGGCATGAACCTGTACGCCAGCGGCACCGCTCCGCTCCTGGTGGTGGCCGCCGGCCTGACCTCGCTCGGCGCCGCGATCGCGCGCGTGGTGGCACAACCGTCGGTGACCGGCGAATGAAGCGCGCCCGCATCCTGGCCAGCAGCCTGGCCCTCAGTGCGGCAGCTTTCGTCGGCATCCTGTCGAGCGAGGGCTATACCGAGACGGCCGTCATCCCAACGAAGAACGACCGGCCGACAGTCGGGTTCGGCTCCACGTTCAAGGAGGACGGCGCGCCGGTCAAGCTGGGCGATCGCATTACGCCGGTCCGCGCCATCCAGCGCGCCGCTGCGCACCTGTCGCGCGAGGAGCAGTCCTTCCGCGCGTCGATCCCCGGCGTCGCGCTGCATCCGGCCGAGTATGACGTCTACATGGACTGGATCTACCAGTACGGCACCGGCGCCTGGTCGGCGTCGTCGATGCGACGCGAGCTGTTCGCCGGCCGCTACCCGCAGGCCTGCAGCGCGCTGCTGCTCTACAAGAAGTCCGGCGGCTACGACTGCTCGATCCCAGGCAACCGAATCTGCCCAGGCGTGTGGACGCGCCAGCTCGAGCGGCACCGTAAATGCATGGAGGTCCAATGATCCCGGTCCAGTACCGCGCGCTGGCGGCCGGCCTGAGCCTGCTGCTGGCCATGGCGCTGGCCGGCGCCGCCGGCTGGTTCACGAACGGTTGGCGACACGACGCCAAGATCGCCGAGCTGCAGCGCGCGCACGCGGAAACGATGCGCAGCCAGTCCGAGCTGGCGCTGACCACGCTGCAGGCCGACGCCACGCGCATCACCACGGCGGCCACCGAGTTCGCCGCCATCCAATCCACCCTGGCGCCGCGAATGTCGGCGCTCACCAAGGAGCTGCGCAATGCACCGAAACTTCCTGCTGGCTGTGTGCCTGACCCTGTGCGGGTGCGCAACCTCGACGCCGCAATCGACGCCACCAACAAAAGCATCCCTCGATAGCGCGTTGGCCGCGCCGTGCCCGCTAGTCGAGCGCCCGGCTGCGCCCGACTATGACGTGTGGCAGGCCTGGGCGATCGAGCTCCTGGGCCAGTATGCGGTGTGCGCGGCGCGCCATACGAAGACGGTCCAGGCCTGGCCGAAGTAGGGCGCTAGTTCTCGGCCTCGCCCGCGGCGCGGGTGATGGCTCGCCGAGTGGCGGCGACGGCGTCGTCCCCGTGTTGCTCGCTTGCCCATTCCAGATCGGCATTCATCACCAGCGTGGCCTGCTCCTGTACGTAGACCTGAAGTCGGCGCCTAACGACCAAGTCGAGCGCATCGCCGCTGAAGACGAGCGAATTCCAGCTGTGCACGACCGAGCCGTCGGCGAAGTGCAGGTTGACGTAGCCCTCGCCATCGACCACTTCAACACGCACTGCGCCAATCGCCCTCGCTGCTCGTTCCAGCAGCGCCTGGTCAGCCTCCGGAATGTCCACTCTAGGCCGCTCTGGCAGTTCATCAAAGTCGCCAACCATCTCATTGTCCATCGTCATCCTTTTTCTGGTTTGACCGTTACTGCCCCGCGGCGACGCGGTCCGTCGTCACTTATAACCCTCTGCACCACGTGCAAGGGCGTCGTTTGCCGGAGAACGCGCAAGCCAACCTCGATCCCGAATACGGCCGCAACATTTACTGCCAGATCGACATTGGTCGCGGTGAGGTGGTCTGTTCGTTTTTCCATACGACAAGTATGACAGGGCTGGCTACCAGTGCTTACCGCTGGCCGAAAATAGGCAAGTCGCTTCGAACCGCTGGTACACTGTATGGATGAACAGTAATCCTGCCATGCGCTTCAAACCCGCGCTCACCAAGGATGACTTGACTGCTATCCAGGAGCGCGGCGTCGACTCGCCTGACGTGCGCGCGCTGCTGTGGGAAGTGGCGCGCCTGCGTGCGCTGGCGCTGCGGACGCACGACTATTTTCGGCAGGGATCGTCGTCGACCGCCTTGATCCTGGCCGACTCGCTGCGCACGATGCTCGAAGACGAGCCAGTGATTCAAGAGCAGTCGCGCCTGAAGGACTAAATCGCTGCGCTATTCAACGCAGGCACTTTGAATCGAATCAAGCACTTATACGGCAACAACCAGTGAATCAATAGCGCAGGGTGAGGCCTGCAAGGTTTTGATTAAATGGTACAAATGATCATTGGAGCATCTGACTTCTAAGCTGTGGGTCGGGGGTTCGATTCCCTCAGGGCGGGCCAGATTTCCCAAACCAAACAAGTGCTTATCCGCATCGTGCGGCTACCTTTCCGTAGGCATTGCGCTATTTAAGTTTCCTTGCGCTATTAAATGCCATTTCCCCCGGCTTCACACGCTCTGGCTGTCGGCAATATATGCGCTGCGTGAGCTGACATGTCCGCATACGCGAGCAGCAGCGGTCCGGCGCCAGCGACTCTGGATCATTATGCAATTTGCGCGCAGATTGTGCTCGCTGATTCTTTCCTTGAAGTTAGCCAGGTGCCTAGGACCTCGAGCGAAGACGATTCAGGCTAGCCAAAACAGCAACTCCATATGGCTGGCAGATGGCTTGCACCTTGGTAATAAATTATGTTTTTGTCCAACTTAGGGTGGGTTAGCCAGATGTCGCTCAAAAAATTAGGGGAGGTTTCAATACGCATGTCTCCATCGGCGAAACAAACGCGCGACATGAAATGCGGTTCCTTTCGGGAAAACGCTGATTTAGTTATGCGTCCGCAGCAGTAGTCCCGCGATCATCCGATCGAAAACTGAATTTACCAATTTATCTGAATGAAATGAATAATAAATATGCACTCGAGTTGGAGAAGTTGTCGCACGCGGAGGAGCAAATTCACGTAAAGCATTCTGAGACTTTGCCAACCAAAGCCCGATCATCGACGATCGACATTGCCAAGGGCATCGGCATCCTTTTGATCGTGTTGGGTCATGATGCGGGGTTTAGTGGATATTTCCCCCAGTTCGCGGATTTCTTGGGTGGCATACGAATGCCGTTCTTTTTCTTTATTTCAGGTGTTACTTTCTCACTAGGTCGGCGAGGGCTGACCGATATTGCAATTGCAAGGGCAGATGCATGGTTAAAGCCATTTGTCGTGGTGGTTACAATTTTTGGCTGTCTGAATATCTTGCGTGGAACGGGAACGCTTGAAGGTTTGGCACTGGCGCTGATGTATGGTACAGGGTATACACTGTCACCACGCGCAGTATGGTTCTTGCCACATTTGTGGCTGTTGTATGTGTCATGCAGTGCGTTGTTGATGCATTGCAAGTATCTGTTTTCTACGAGCATCCGCCGCACTGCGTCACTGACCATTTTGCTTGGGGTCGGATACGCGGTTCTCGATATGTTCAATAATCCTTATGAAAATAATGACTGCTTTAAAATTACGGAGTTCAGTACCGCGCTTTTCAGCTGCGGTTTGCCGATGAGCGCAGATTTTTTGCTGATTACGGCAGTCTTTTTTATCTTCGGTGTTTTCATGTCGGCAGCGGTCAAGAATTTCAAGTTTAGCTTATTGCATTTGGGTGTAGCTCTATCCATCGTCACGGTGGTCTGGTTTTCTTTCAATGATTCGATGAATTTAAATTATCGCCAATATGACCATCTATTTGGCACCACCGCTTTAGCATTTTCTGGAATATATTTGATGTTGGGCTTGAGTAGCCTGCTGGGGAAAATAGCATGGGTTGAGAAAGGTTTGATCTTTATCGGTCGCGGTTCGCTCTTTATCCTGCTGTTTCACATGCCAATTTTATATAATTTCCCAGCCATTCTGGACCGAATTCTGCCTTATAAGTTCGCTGTCGAAGCGACTGTCTTGCTATGTGCGATGTTTATTCCACTTGTAATTTGGCAGACTTGCAAGCGGTTTCAGATCACCAGGACATTGTTTTTTCCTATTTATAAAAGAGGTGAGCCGGCGATGCGATCAAGTTAAACACGACGGTGAGATCGCGGAACTGCGGCGCATGCCAGTCCGTGCAGTAATTGCTCACTAGAAGTATTTAATCATTGGTGCATCTGCAGGCGAAAATGACCTTGCCGGCGCTTTTATTAAAGGCGTTGCATTCGCGGCTGGGTGTATATCTATGTCACCGTCGAGAATCAGCTCAGTCGCATTTTTCATGAACGCGGGCGCGCGTTACCTGAAGCAATTCCTGTCCCGAAAATCTGACCTACCGCAGAATCTACAGTCCTGCGCCACATAAGGCGGCGACACCAGGCCGCCCGATTATCGCTGCCAATCATTGGGGAGGCTGGGCAGGCGCGACTACGGGATTGCTATACACGCTAGTTACGCGAAGACAGTATTGGCTAGCCGGAAATGGCACTTCGCCTTGCTCTGCCTTCGATTAGCAAGCACTGTACACACATAGCTGTGTCATTTGCTCGTGCGTGCGTATGCCGGCATCTGGTCCAAAAGACGTCGTGACATCAAGGCGGCAATCGCATTGCCGGTGTCGTCGTAGATGCGCAGCAGGAACGGGTGGTAATAGCTGCCGCTCTGGACCGTATAGCCTATGCCGGCCGTGGCCTGGAAGACGAAGATATCGTCCTCGCTTGCGTACTGATCGACGGTGCTCTAGCGGGCGGTGTGACCGTAGAACTGGCCGAGTTCCGGGTGCCGGACCGGGTCGAGGTCACGGCGTCAGCCCCGGTTCATGGCCGACCACGTCAAGTCATCCAGGTAGTCCAGCGTGGAATAGGCGGACATGGCAGGCCTCGGGTGGTGGGATGCCCTGACGACAGGCTTGGCAATGTCGTCCGATGTGCCGACATGGTCACGCTTTGCAAGTGCAGCGTCTAGTCATCATGCGAGCGCGGGAAACGCCTCGTCCGCATCACCCCAGGCTGCGAGTGCGCGGCGCAGCAGGCGACGTTCGCGGTGATCGATCTGCTGGTCGGCCCGCACAATCTCGAGCATGCCTTTGAGCACCAGTGCGCGCAGCGCCGGATCCTGTACTTCGTCCAGCAGGGCGTCGATCGTGGCCGGTTCGATTTCGACCATGCCAGCCGCGTGGTTGGTGCTGTGGGCCAGCAGATCCTGGGTGAGCTCGCCGGCGGCATCGTCGAACGTGTCTTCGCTCACGCCCAGTACCTCGAGGACGCCGCTGTGGTGCAGCGTCTTGAGTTCCTGTGGCGCCAGGCGACCGTCGGCGATCATGGCCAGGGCCAGCAACCGGCTCATGGCCTTGGGACTGTCGGTCGGGTAATTTCTCATTGCTTCCTCGCTTCGTGTGAACTGAGTCACCAATATACGGCTGCGAAATCCTAAAGTAAAATCGAATTATCTTTAGCAATTCTCAACATTTCTGGTGGTAAGAGCGCATGAATTACAAGCATCTGCAGTACTTCCATACGGTTGCCACGGTCGGCAGCGTCGTTCGCGCGGCCGAGCAGTTGCACGTGTCGGCGCAGGCGATCAGCACGCAATTGCAGTTGTTGGAGGACCAGTTTGGCGAAGAACTGCTGCGCAAGAAGGGGCGCGGGCTGGTGCTGACCGAGGCTGGCAAAACCGTCCTGCGCTATACGGACCAGATCTTTAGCCTTGGTAATGAACTGGAGCAGGCGGTGCGACGCGGCTTGTTCACCGAGACGGAGACATTGCGCGTGGGCCTGTGCGACGCGATCGCCAAGACAATGGCGTTTCAGCTGCTGCAACCTGCGCGCGATGCGGGGCTGGCCATGCACCTGGTGTGTCGGGAAGGGCGTTTTGGCGACCTGATGGAAGACCTGAGCGCACACCGGCTCGATCTGCTGATCTCGGACCAGGGCTTGCCGCCTGGCGGCGCGGTGCGCGGCCATAGTCACCTGCTGGGATCGAGCACGGTCACGGTCGTGGGGCATCCTGACGTCTGCCAGCGTTGGGGCGGTGATTTTCCGCAGCGCCTGAAGGGGGCGCCGTTCCTGATGCCTGGTCAGGGTGCGGCGCTGCACAGCCAGTTGATGGCCTGGCTTGAAGCGCAGGGACTGCGCCCGATCGTGGTCGGCGAATTCGACGATGGTGCACTGCTGGGCGCATTCGCCGGCGCCGGTGCGGGCTTCATGGCGGCGCCGACCGTGCTTGCGGCGTCATTGTGCGCGCAGTATGGGCTCGAGCCGGTAGGGGTGATCGACGCCATTGTCGAGCAGGTCTATGCCGTGACCGTCGAGCGGCGGGTACACCATCCGGCGCTGCGGCGCATCCTGGAACGGGCGCCGCAGGTGTTCGGCTGAGACGCGGGGGCGTACGTCAGATGCGATCGCTTTCCTTGCGCACGACGCGCCCGATCACGATGCAATCGTCGCCCTGGCATCGTTTGCGGTGGTAGGTGCGCTGGTCGGGGTTGTCGGACGTGAGCCACCACTGGGCCGCATCGCGCGCCAGGCGCTTGACGACGGCTTCGCCCTCGACATTGAACGCGTACACGGCGCCGGCGACCGGCTTGGTGTCGAGCGTGTTGATGACGACGATGTCGCCAGCGTAGAGCGACGGCTCCATGCTTTCGCCCTTGACGTAGATCGCAATCAGATGCGACGGACTGTACTGGTTGCGTTCGAGCCAGGTGCGGCGCATGCCAAGCGTGCCGCCATCTCGGGCTTCGGGTTCGGTCTGGTACCCGGTAATGCCCGCCGACAAGCGCAACTTGACCATTGGAATCGGCACGAAGGCATCGTCATCGCCTTCGGCCACCACCCGCAGCGCATTCGGTAACCCGATTGGCCCAGCCGGGACGGGCAGGGCGGCGCTGTCACCGGACGGGCTGCCGGCAAGCGGCGCCAGGATATCCGGCGGCAGCCGGCAGCCAGTAACCCGGGAAATCGCCAGCAACTGCTTCAGGTTGGGGCTGTGCTTTTCATTTTCCCAGTGCGAGATATTGGCCTTGGTATGGCCACGATCTGTACCGAGCTCGAGGGCGAGACGGGCGCCCAGTGCCGTGCCCGACAGGCCGGCCGAGGTCCGCGCTTCTTTCACCCAGTTAGCAATCATTGTTTGAAGGTCCATATGCGTATGGTAAAGGAAATCTATACATCAAAGTATAGCTTTTCTTTACTGCTGTGGTATAGTTTTCCTATACTTTCATCCATCGCATTGATGTGGCACAAGGTAAGCGTGGGCTTGCCGGAGCAGGTTCCGCCGCAAGCACAGGGGAGACACGATGATCATTGAAACATTGCAGCGTTTGATGGACGCCAACCTGGCCGGACTGGCCAGCGAGCTGACACTGACCGATGTCGGCGCGCTGATCGGCATGTTCAGCGCCCTGCTGAGCACCGTCGGCAATCTGTTATATACATGGCGCAAGGATCGGCGTGAGCAGCGCGACAGCGATGCCGCCTGTGCCAGGCGCCAGAAGGAACCCTGAGGTTTGAGCTCGTCTGTCGCGGTAGAATAGCAAACCGCACGCACATCAATCCCGGAGCAGTTCGCACATGGTTTTTCTCACCGTCCCCTACGCCGAAAAAGACGCCGCCAAGGCGCTCGGCGCCCGCTGGAATCCGACCCGCCGCCGCTGGTACGTGGCCGATGGCGTCGCGACTGAACCCTTTGCCAAGTGGATCGATGCGGCATCCGCTTCTGCGTCGGCTTCAACTCCGGCTTCCAGTGGCGGCGCAGCCAAGCCTGGCGCCAAGGCGGGTTCGGGTCGCGTGGACAGCTATCAGGGCAAGACGGTGGTCGGCGTGAATTACGTGGCGCTCGAACACGATTGCAACCCGTTCGAAGAATGCCCGAGCTGCCGGCAGACACTGGAAGGCACCCCATGGTGGCAGGCACGCACCAGCCTGGCGGCGCTGGTGGGCGGCATGCCGGGCACGTCGAGCATTCGGACGCCCGGCAAGGCGTCGTGATCGCCATACGGTCGCGTTAACGCTAAGATGCAAGCCTGACAATAGATCCGAACCGACGCCATGCATCCTGCGACCGCCAGCACGCGACACGCCGGCCACGCCCGCAGCAACCGGCGCCTGGTCGGCGGCATCGCCATCTCGGTGCTGCTGCATGCCTTGCTGCTGTCACTGCAGTTTGGGGTGCCGGGCAGTGATGGCGGCGGTAGCGGACCGTTGAACGTTGTGCTTGCACCTGTGACCGCGCCGGTTCGCTCACTGGCTCCGGTACCGCCGCCGTCACCCACGACCGCTGCGCTGCCGATGCCGGAGGTCCCGTCACCGGTTCTGCCACCGCCCCCTTTACCACCATCGTCCGCTGCGGCCGCCCCTTCAGCACCCGAGCCTGCGCGTGGCTTGCGTCTGGTCGATCTGCAGTCGCCAACGCCGCCGGTAGCGAAGGTTGCGCCGGCGCCGAAGGCACGCCGGCGTCGACCGACGCCAGTCGTGCCAGTGCGTCGTCTGCGTGACGTGGCAACGCCCGTGATTGCGATGGACGCCAACCCGGCGTCCGAATTTTCTGTCGCGGTGCCTTTACCCGAGGTCGATGCTGGTCTACCGCCAGCAGTTGCCGATGTGCCCGTCGTTCCCGAGGCGGTTGTGGCGCGGGAGATGCCTGCCGATCCTGAGCCCGTCGTGGATGTCGAAGCGGAACAAATCGCGCAAGAGGCGCTGGCCCGGCGCGCGGCCGATGCGGCGCAGGAAGCGGCGTTGCAGCAGGAGCTTGCTCTGCAGCAGGAGCAGGCGCAGGAGCAGGCGCAGGAGCAGGCGCAACGCGACGCTGCCGAGGCACGCAGGCGCGCCGAGCTGCAGCAAGCCCAGGACGAGCAGGCGCAGCAACGAGCGCAGCAGCAGGCTGTGCGCGATCAGGAAGCGCTTCAGCGGCAGCTTGAACAACAGGCGGAAGCGGCGCGTGAACTGGCTGCGCAGCGCGCGGTGCAGGATGCGCTGGCCCAGACGCAGTTGCAAGCACGCCAGCGTGCCGAGGACGCTGCCAGGCGCCTGGCGCAGCAAGCGGCTGAACGCCAGCGGGTCGAGGAACTGGCGCAGCGTAGCCAGGCCGAGGAGCGCGCACGCCAGCAAGCCGCCGAGCGGCAACGTATCGACGAACAGGCGCAGCGCAGCTTGGCGGAGGAGCGGGCACGCGAGCAAGCGGCCGAGCAGGCGCGCCTGGACGCCGAGCGGCTGGCGCGGGGCGCTGCAGAAGAAGCGGCGCGTCAGGCGGCGCAACGTTTGCAGGCGCAGGCATCCGGTCCAGCTGCAGGACGCGCTGCAGGGCCAGCTGCAGGGCCAGCCACTGGCAGCGGTGCGGCGGCCACACGCGCGGACGGCGCCGGGGTTGGTGTCGGACTGGGCAGCGGTCCGGGTGCGCAGTCGGGCCCGGGCGCCATGGCTGGCCTGCCCGGCAACCGCGCCCGTGAATTGCTGCGTGGGGTGACCATCCCGAATGTGGACGCCGCCGGCTTGCCGCGCGAGCGCTCGGCCGGCAACCGTCGCGTGCTGGCCGATGGCGGCGAGCGTGATGCGCCGCTGCGCTTGTACGTCGACAGCGTGCGCCAGAAACTCGAGCGCAACGCCGTGCTTGGTGGCGCGCGTCTGTCGCTGCGCGACGTCCGCATCGATCCCCTGGTGAGCGTGTCGCTGCGCAGCGATGGCAGTATCGACGAGATCACCATCGTGCGATCGAGCGGCCGTGCCGACGTGGATGACGCGGTGCGCCGCTTCGTGCGCCTGAACGCCCGCTACGCCGCGTTCCCGCCGAATGTCGCCGCGAACTTCGATGTCATCGAGATCCGCCGTATCTGGCGCTTTGTCGATGGGCTCAAGCTTGTCGAAGAAATGCGCTGACGCCATCGGGCACGAACGCACCGCCATTGGTGGCGACATCGATGGCAGATGCTGTCACCCGTCCATCGGACCGCGTTCGGCCGTGCTTGCCATCGTTTTACCCCAGGAGTTCAACCGGCTCCACGCCTTGCAGCTGCCGCGGTCTGGTCGCGTCCAGCAGGCGCTGTGCGACGTGACGGACCGCCGTCGCCGCCATATAGGATCCGATCGGCAAGCTCAGCACGGACGCAGCCATCGCGTCGGTGACGGGGCAAGACGCGCCGCCTGTCAGATCGATGTAGGCTGGCTGGCGGTGCAACGGCACCGGGTAATGCACGGCCGTCGGGATGCCGGCCCGCTCCAGGATTGCGCGCACGCGCTCGCGGTCCTCGACCAGCACGGTGTACTGGGCATGGACGCTGGTCCGGTCGGGCCGGCCGCCAATGAGCGGCACATGTGGCTTGAGCATGTCGTCGTATGCGGCCGCGACCAGGCGGCGCTGCCTGATCTCCCAGTCGAAGCGTTCCAGCCTGGCCAGCACGATGGCGCATTGCAGTGTGTCCATGCGGGCGCCGGGGCCAAGGCGGACATGGACACGCGCGTGGCGACGCGCCCGGCCGTGCATGCGGATGTCGCGCATCGTCATCGCGAGCGCATCGTCGTTCGTCAACAGGGCGCCGCCATCGCCATAACAACCCAAGGGATGGCTCGGAAAAAAGCTGATGCAGCCGATCAGCGCCAGATTGCCGCTCTGGCGGCCGTGGTAGGTCGCGCCAACACTCTGCGCACCGTTTTCGATCACAGCCAGGCCGTGGCGGGCGGCGACGCCGTTGATGGCGTCCATGTCGGACGGCTGGCCGTACAGAGAGACCGGGATGATGGCGCGCGTTGCCGGCGTGATCGCTGGTTCGATCAGGCCGGGATCGAGCGTGCAGGTAGCGCGCTCGATGTCAATGAACACCGGCCTGGCGCCGGTCAGCAGAATCGCCTCGGTCGTGGCGATGCCAGCGAACGGTGAGGTGATGACGTCGTCGCCGGGCCCGATGCCGACTGCCATCAGGGCGATCGCCAGTGCCGTGGTGCCGGACGAGACAGTGATGCAATGGCGCGCGCCCGTGTAGCTGGCCAGGCGGTGCTCGAGCTCGGCCACTTCCGGGCCCATGACATAGTGGCCGTGATCGAGAACGGTCTGGATACGGCTGTTGATCAGCCTGCGCGACGCGTCGTATGACGATTGCAGGTCAGTAAATTTCATTCGATGTCCTCGTTCACCGATGTTGGGGTAGGCGGCCCTTGCGCAGCGGACAGGCCACCTGGTCGTGGCCACCAGCGCTGTGGCTGTCTCGTGGTTCAGGCCTGCACCACGTTGGGCGAGCGGTGCGGGAATACGCCGCGCGTGTCCACGATGAGGCTGGCGTTTTGATGCACGAGTTCGTAGTCGAACGCACTGTGGCCGGTCGCCAGCAACACCACGTCATAGGAGGCGAGCGACGACGGTGTGAGCTCGACACTGGCGAGGTCGAAATGGTGTTCGCGCATGCGCGGAAACACCGGCACATGGGGATCGGAATACGCAACCGTGGCGCCACGCGCGCGCAGCAGTTCCATCAGCGCCACCGACGGTGACTCGCGCATGTCGTCGACATCCTTCTTGTAGGCGATCCCCAGCACAAGGATGCGGCTGCCCTTGACAGCGCGGCTGCGGCTGTTGAGCGCATCGACAACCTTGGCAATCACCCAGGCCGGCATGTCGCTGTTGATTTCGCCAGCCAGCTCGATGAAGCGGGTGTGCAGGCCGAACTGCCGTGCTTTCCAGGTGAGATAGAACGGGTCGATCGGGATGCAGTGCCCGCCCAGGCCCGGGCCGGGATAATACGCCGTGAAGCCGAACGGCTTGGTGGCAGCGGCACGGATGACTTCGTGGATATCGATGCCCATGCGGTCGGCGATGATTTTCATCTCGTTGACCAGCCCGATATTGACGGCGCGGTGAATGTTCTCGAGCAGCTTGGTCAGCTCGGCCGCGCGGGTCGAGCTGACCGGGACCACGGTATCGATCGCCTGCCGGTACAGGGCCAGGCCCGCTTCCAGGCAGGCGTCGGTCGAGCCGCCGCAGATCTTGGGGATGGTGCGGGTGTGAAAGTCGGGGTTGCCGGGGTCTTCGCGTTCGGGCGAGAACACGAGAAAGACGTCGTGACCGACGCGCAGGCCGCGCGCTTCCAGACGCGGCCGCAATTCTTCTTCGGTGGTGCCGGGGTACGTGGTGCTCTCGAGTGACAGCAACTGACCGGGCCGCATATGGGGCAGCAGCGACTCGACGGTGCCGATCACGTACGACAGGTCGGGCTCGCGGTAGGCGGTGAGGGGCGTGGGGACGCAGATGATCAATGCATCGGCTTCGACCACGCTTGAAAAATCGCTGGTGGCAGCCAGGCCCGCCGCACGGGCCGCCGCGATCGTCGCCCCCTTGATATGCGCGATATAGCTCTCGCCGCGGTTGAGCTGGTCGACCTTGGCGGCGTCGATGTCGATTCCGAGGACATGGAAGCCTTCGGCCGCATAGCGCAGCGCGAGCGGCAGCCCGACGTAGCCAAGGCCGACGATGCCGATCACGGCGTGGCGCTCGCGCAGCCGGGTCAGCAGCTGCTCCAGGTGAACTGATTGGTTCTCGTCTCGCATGGTGTCCTCGACAGTGGTAGTGATCGTTACGGATGAGAGTGATGACAGCGACGCGTCAGGCCCGCGATCGTGCGGTGGTGCGCCGCTGCCGCTTTACTGACCGGATCATCGTGGGCAGGGCTGCGACCACACGGGCACCACATCGCGGCCCTGGCCCGCCCGCGCGCGACATGACATGACACGAATGGGCGGCGAACGTGTCAATCGCCAGTGCGCGGCGCGCACATACCTTTTTTCGGGAATGGCCGGGGTGGAACAGGCAAATAACAAATCGGAAGCGCAGGGCAGGCCAATGGTTAGTGGAGAATAGCGCTGGATGAATTGCATGACGGCTTGGTGGTCAATGGCTTGCGGGAATGCAGCCAATTCCGCGGCGGTAGGCAGTAATTGATGTTTCGCGAGAATAAAGGAACTGCCGATGCCAAATCGATGTGCTTGAAATAAATAGCTGCCGCAAAATATCGCGGCAAATAACAACAACAGCATCAATGCAGCCGGGCCCATCACCATCATGAGGGCGGCGCTGGCCCTGCGAGGCGCCGACTCGCTGCCCACAGAGGGCCGGCTTGCAGTGAGAACGCATTGGGTGGGCATGGCGACCGTTACCTGGTTAAACAAACGGGCTATTAGATTCAAAGAAATTTATTTGAAACATACCCGAATCACAGCAGGTTCAGCCTGTCGATTCGTGGATCGAATCACGCCAACATTGATTCCCGGTGATTCGCGAGTTGATTATCCGATCCTGCCTGCATGGCGGGATTGAGATCACTCAACAGCGCTCGGGGATATTGGCGGCGACGGGTGTTATTCAACTTGGAAATGAAAATGGAAATAGAATCAGGGAATTAAATTTCTAATTCCCTATTTCTTTATTGAAGATTCAAGCGGAGGCGGGTAACGTTCCCGGCCCGGCAAGCCGGGAACGCACTGCGGCGTGCTACGCGCCCGGCCGGCCAGGGCGCGGCTGCGGCGCCATCGGCGGCACCGTGATCGTCTCGTTCAGGCGCAGGAACTTGAAGCCGGCCAGCATCTGGCCGGGCTTGCCGGCGCGTGCATTGTCCGCTTCGCGGCCGGCCACGCGGGCCATGTACGAAGCGAACGTTTCTTCGCGCACCTTGGGCGCCGACGAATGCAGGAAATGTCGCTCGCCATTCGGCCCCAGCACCACCAGGCCCACGTGCGAGGCCCAGTATTCGCCGTTGCGGGTCGAGATCACGTTGACGAAGTCGCCCTCTTGCAACTGATCGAGGATGGCCGCCACGCCGTCTTTCGGCACGTAGGTCTGGCGGCTGGTTTCGACGGGGATGTCGCGCACCGTGTTGTGGCGCGTGCGCAGGAAGCGTGCGCGGTCGACCCGCATGTCGTAGCCGGGGCCGTTCGGGCCGGCCAGGTTGGCGCTGATATCGGTGACCAGCCAGCGGTTGGCCACGTTCCAGTCCAGCTCGGTGTAATGGTTACGCGTGGCCACGCCGATCACGCCATCGCGGTAGCGGATCCGCTGCAGCATCCAGAAGAATTCTTCCCACGATTGCGACAGTGCCATCGCATAGGTGTGTTCCACAAAAACCACACAATCGCTTTGTTCGATGCTGTACATCGGCAGGCTGTCGTGGATCTCGAACGGGAACTCGCCCAGCAGGTTCAGCGAATACGGCTGGCCGATGTTCTGGCGGCCGATCGCCGCGATGCGCTTGCGCAGGTCGGGCTGCGCGCCCTGCATGTGCGGGATGTACTGGCCGGCTTCGAACGGCGTCATCTTGTAGATCGGCTTGTCCAGCAGGGCGGCCATTGGCGTGGGTGGCGGTGGCGCACCCGGGATCGGCGGCGTGGCGGCAGGGGGGCTGGCGCAGCCGGTCAGGACGGCGCTGGCAAGAAGCAGGCAGGCAAGGCGCATGGCGGTCATCTCGGGAGAAGGGAAAGTGTCACGCTAATCCGGTAAGCGCAATGGAGATAATGAATTCTGCGTCGTTGCCCATAACCAGAACGACCCATCGAAAACATGCAT
>Ga0308160_10004542_pt1 | contig 14814 bp, 10 predicted proteins | sample PhyFR1_FD_201036 | JGI IMG/M metagenome (GOLD analysis project Ga0308160, IMG submission 201036) | Phyllosphere microbial communities from UC Gill Tract Community Farm, Albany, California, United States - DLSLF.R1 | ecosystem: Host-associated > Plants > Phyllosphere > Unclassified | place: USA...
TTAATGAACCATGGAGACACATTACTGAATTTCGCCGATTCCTGTCGCAACGCAGGACCGGCGCACGAACGGGCACGGCGTGATCAGAACGCGCGTCGCATCCCGACGTTGAGCGACGAGCCACTGCCCGGCTTGACGCCCACATGCACGCCGGCCAGATGCTGGATGCGCGAATAGGCGGCATAGAAATCCAAGCGGCGCGAGACGGCGTAGCTGGCGCCAACGGCGACCTGGCGCGCATCGCGGTTGGACAGGTCGCGGTCATTGCGGCGGATGTAGGAGGCCAGCAGCGTGGTCGAGTGGCTCATGGGCACCGCCACACCGGCCAGTACGTCGCGGCTATTGGTCGAACGCGTGGCGGCCACGCCGGCGCTATAGGGATTATCCGGATTGAACAGCGGTGAACTGCCCCAGCCGCGGCTGGCACTGTAGGCGGCGTACGCCGTGCCCCAGTCGAAGCGCATATTGGCGGCAACGATGGAATTCTTGGCGGCCATCGTGATGTCGACCTGGTCGTAGCGCGTGACCTTGGCCACGTTGCGGTTCTGGTGGGCCGCGCGAATGGTCAGTGGCCCGAGATTGACGCCGACCGACATGCCCCAGGCGCGGCCCGAGGGCGAACCATCGACATCGCCCTTGCCCCACTTGGCGCCGGTCGACACGCCAGCAAGCTTGCCTTCGTAAGCGACGCTGTCATCGGCGCGTGCGCCGCGCGGCGCAGCCTGGGCGGCCAGGCCACCGTGAAACGGGTCGCCCACGTCATTGAGCGTCGTGTAGTCGATATTGAATTGCCGGCCCACGGTCAGCGTGCCGGCGCCGATGTGCGCGGGGGTTGGCTCGGGCTCGACGGCAGACTCGCGGGTGAAGACGGCATTGCCGGCGGGCGCATTCACGCCATCGGCGCGCGCGCCCAACTGGAGCTGGACCAGACAATCATGCGCGCACACGGTTTCAGGGATCGCAACATTGCCGGTGTCCCTTGCGGTGGCCACCGATTCCTGCGCCGAAGCACATACCGCACTTGAACCCAGCACGGCCATAGCGATGAAAGACATTTTCATGGCGTCACACTCTCCCTGACACCTACTATCCGCGAAATGCCGCGAATCCATCTGTCTATTACTTCACATTACTTTGCAGAAGCGCCTGCTTCCGCTCCGGTACTGTGCAGCACATGCAACCGATCATACTCTACCGGCGCAGCATCGCAAAGCCGGCTGGCTCCCATTCGCGCAGCGCGAGCAGCAAGCCGGTACCACGCCGCTGCGCCAGCGGCGCGGCCAGGCTTTCGTCGTGCAATTGCGCGAAGCGACCGCGCAACTGGCGCAACTCCTGCTGCAGCTTGGCGCGCGCGCTCTCGGTCAGCATCCCATGCGCAAAATCGAGCGACTCGCCCACGCCGCCGAACGCGCCGGCCACAAACTCGGGCAAGCCCTGCTCGCGAAAGTACGCCCGGATTGGCCCGTCAGGCAACCAGTCGAAATCGCGCGCCACGTTCACACGGATACGGTTGCCGGGCAAGAGCGAGATCAGTTGCAGGCGGTCGAGATGGAGCAGGTGCTGCACGCATTGCGCTTCGGTCAGGGCATAGGCGCCAAGGATGTCGAGCATGCGCCAGTGGTTCAGCGCGCAGACGGCGACGAGCAGCAGCTTCGGATCCGACACCAGCTCGGCTTCCTGACCGGCACTGAGCGTACGCAGGCGACGCTGGCCGGCCTGGGCTTCCTGCGTGATCTCGGCCAGCGTGAAACCAAGCAGGCTGCAGATTTCGACGATCCGGTCGAGAGTAAATTGCTCGCTGGCGAACAGGCGCTTGACGCTCGGCTCGGACAAGTCGAGCGCAACGGCAACATCACGGTAGGTCAGCCCCTGCAGTTTCAGCTGACGCTTGATGGTGGCAATGATCTGACTGATCTGGTTCATGGAGGCTACTGGCAATCGCAAAAGACAACTTGGGGCGTGAAGGCCAGCCTGCGCCTCATATCGGTACGGCAGCCAGCGCCACCGCATTCTTGCCGCCGCGCTTGGCGGCGTACATGGCATGGTCGGCGCGCGCCAGCCAGGCATCGAGATCGGGCTTGTCGCCCGGCGCAAACACCGCGACGCCAATGCTGGCGCCCACGGTGACGTCAGTGGTGCTGAGCGCATACGGCTCGCGCACGCGGTCGAGCAGCTTCCACGCAGTTTCCTCGGCATCGGTGCGCGAGGTCAGCATTTCCAGTACGACGACGAATTCGTCACCCGCCAGGCGCGCGACCATATCGGTCATACGGATCGACTCGGCAAGGCGCGCGCCAAACTGGCGCAGCAGCTCGTCGCCTTCTTCGTGACCGTGGTTGTCATTGACCGCCTTGAAGCCATCCATGTCGATGAACAGCAGCGCCGCCGGGCGCCCGCCCCGGCTGGCGCGGCCCATGGCCTCGGGCAGCGCTTCGAGCAGCGCCCGCCGGTTCGGCAGGCCCGTGAGCACATCGCGTAGCAGCAGTGCCTGCAGTTCCGCCGTACGCTGCGCCACCTTCGATTCCAGGTGTTCATTCATCTGCTGCAAGGCGCTCCGGTACTGCTCTTCGCTCTCGACCAGGTTACGCATCGTGCGCGACAGCATATTGGCTTCGTAAAAGCCCTGGATATGCGGAATCGTCGGCAACTCGTGACCGCTGGCAGTGGCTTCCGTCACCCGCTCGATCGCCTCGCCCAAGCGCGTCATCGGGCGCGCCAGACGCTGCGCCAGCAAGGCCGCAACCACGGCCAGCACCACGCCCAGCAAGCCGCTCCACATCAGCATCCGGTGCTGCAGCAGCTTGGCACTCTGCAAGGCCTTGTCTTCGTCCTGGCGCACCAGCACCGCCCAGTTCAGCGACGCCTGGTTGCCGATCTGGCCGGTCTGGCTATAGCCGGTGAGATAGGTACGCCCATCGGACCACGCCTCGCGCAGTGCGCCCGTGTCGCCGAGCCTCGCGCGGCGCAGGCTTTCCGTTGAAATCTTTTTCTCGACCAGTTCTTGCGGGCCAAGCATGACCGTCCCGTCATTGCGCACGACCAGGATCTCGGCGCCATACTCGCGCAGCGCCGGTGTCAGGAGCTTGCGCGCCTGGCGCCGTGCCCAGTCCCAGCTCAGGTGCAGGCCAAGCACGGCGAACATCTCGCCGTCGTGGCTGAACACGGGCGTGGAGACATCGACGAAGCGCCACGGATCGCTACCATGAGGCATGAGCTTTTCGAGCATGACGGCAGGATGGTAATCGGTGGCGCGCACGCCCACCTGACCCGACTTGAACCACGGCCGGGCGCTGACGTCTGCACCTTCAAGCTGGCCTTTGGTGGAGGCAGTGACCTTGCCACCGATGTCGGCCAGGCCGATCCAGGCGTAATCGGGGAATGTTTGCTGCAGGCTTTCCAGTGCAATGCGCGCGGACGCCGGACTGCGCGCGTTGCGCACTTGCGGCAAGGCAGCCAGCAGGCGGGCGTCGCCCGTAGCCTGCTCGACCACGCGGTTGAGCGAATCGCGCATCTGCCATGACAACTGTTGCAGGCGTAACTGCGCTTCAGCATTGGCCTGTCGCACCGCAAAATGGTTGACCACCGCCAGCAGCAGAGCGACCGTCAGTGCCACCGTGGCGCACACGGCCAGGGTCATCAGGGTGGACAGTCGAAATCTACAGAGCAAACCTTGCATGTGCGGTATTAGCAAACGGGTAATAGCTCATCATGATAGCGCCGAAACCGGTAGTGAATTCGGATTAGTTCAGATGCGCCTTGGAAATACATTTCCGAACCGCTATTTTGGATGAATTGCAACACTGTAACGGAGATCTGGGGCACTGACCATCTTTACGCTGCAATGGCACAGGAACCCTGGCTGCGCTCGTGTACTGCCGGTGCACTGGCTGGTCGCGTACTATTACCGACAACCGTTCAACCACCGATCAAGAGGCCCACTCATGCTGCATCGTTCCCTTCCTCCCCTGCTTGCCATGTCGCTCATCGTGGCCGCCTCTGGCGCAACCGCATCGCCAGGCGCACCGGTGATCACCGTCGACACGGGCAAGGTGGCAGGCTCGACCGATGCAGGCGTCGCCAGCTGGAAAGGCATCCCGTTCGCCGCGCCGCCGGTGGGCACGCTGCGCTGGCGCCCGCCCGCGCCTGCCAAGCCGTGGCCGGGCGTACGTCAGGCCACCGCCTACGCGGCCGATTGCATGCAAGTGCCCTTCCCCAGTGACGCCGCGCCACTGGGCACGACGCCGAGCGAAGACTGCCTGTACCTGAACGTCTGGAAGCCAGCCGATGCCAAGGGCCCACTTCCCGTGATCGTCTGGATCTATGGGGGCGGTTTCGTCAACGGGGGCGCGTCGCCCCCAACCTATTCCGGCGCCGAACTGGCGAAACAGGGCGCGCTTGTCGTCAGCTTCAATTACCGCATCGGGCGCTTCGGGTTCTTCGCCCATCCACAGCTGACGCGCGAAACCGGTAATAAAGGCGTGGTTGGCAACTACGGTTTCATGGACCAGATCGCAGCGCTGGAATGGGTCAAGCGCAACGTAACAGCGTTTGGCGGCGATCCGGCGAATGTCACGATCGCCGGTGAATCGGCAGGCGGCATGTCGGTCAATACGCTGCTGACTTCGCCAATGAGCAAGAGCTTGTTTGCCAAGGCAGTCGTGATGTCAGGCGGCGATGGCGGCACGGCGCCGACGCCGCTGGCGGACATCGAACGCATTGGCGTGAATTTCGCCGCCGGCAAGGGCATCGCGGCGGACGATTCAAAAGCGCTGGAGAAGCTGCGAGCACTGCCGGCGGACATGATTGCCGACGGCTTGAACCTGGCGAACTTCATGCAGCGCGACAAGCCGACGTATCACGGCCCGTATGTTGACGGCAAGCTGGCCATCGATTCACGCGCCGCGTTTGCCGAAGGCCGGATGCACAAGGTGCCCGTGATGATCGGTGCGACCAGCGCCGATATCGGCGGCAAGACCGGGTATATGGTCGCCGGTGCGCGCAGTCTGGCCAGCACGCTCGCCGGGCACGGCGCGCCCGTGTATGCGTACCGCTTTTCCTACGTGCACCAGGCCAATGAAAAACCGGGCGCTGGCGCCGGGCATGCAACGGATATCCCGTTCTTCTTCGACACGGTGGCGGTCAAGTACGGCGCGCAAGCGACGGCCCGCGATCTTGGCATGGGCAAGACGATGAGTACGTATATGGTGAATTTTGCGAAGCGCGGGGATCCGAACGGGGCCGGACTGCCGGCATGGGAACGCTATGCGCGCGCGGCCGACGCGATCATGGACTTCACCGCCAACGGCACCGCGGTAATGGGCAAGGATGCCTGGGGCACCGACATCGATGCGGCGCAAACGACGCCCGCCAAGGCTGGCGAGCGTCGGTGAAGCGCCAGCCTTCAGCGCTTAGAGTTCCATCAGGCCAGTTGCGGCTGGAACGTAATTGCGTTCGGGCGGCGCGTCGTGACGGCCTGAACCGGCGCTGACACGGCGGCCGGTGCGACCTTGAACACGCTGACACGATCGGCCAGCCCGGCAGCGCTTTCCTGCAACGACGTGGCAGCGCTGGCTGCTTCCTCGACGAGGGCGGCGTTCTGCTGCGTGACTTGGTCCATCTGACTGATCGCGTGGTGAATCTGCTCGATGCCCGAGCTCTGCTCGGCGCTAGCTACGCTGATCTCACCCATGATGCCCGCCACCCGGCGCACGCTCTGCAAGATTTCTTCCATCGTTGCACCGGCCTGGTCGACCAGGCGCGTGCCTGCATCCACCTTGCTGACCGAGTCGCCGATCAGTTCCTTGATTTCCTTGGCCGCACTGGCCGAACGCTGCGCCAGATTGCGCACTTCGCTCGCCACGACGGCAAAGCCGCGGCCCTGCTCGCCGGCCCGCGCTGCTTCCACTGCTGCATTGAGCGCCAGGATATTGGTCTGGAACGCGATGCCATCGATGACGCCGATGATGTCGACAATCTTGCGGGCTGACGCATTGATCTCGCCCATGGTGCCCACGACTTCGGTCACAACAGAACCACCACGGGTCGCGATCTGCGTGGCCGAAGCCGCCAGCTCATTGGCCTGGCGTGCATTTTCTGCGTTCTGGCGCACCGTGCTGGTCAGCTCTTCGACCGATGCGGCCGTCTCTTCGATGGCGCTGGCCTGCTGTTCAGTACGCGCCGACAAGTCCATATTGCCGGCGGCGATCTGGGTCGACGCCGTGGCAATCACTTCACTTTCACTGCGCACATCCTTGACGATACCGGCCAGCGACGCGGTCATGTCACGCAGGGCAGCCAGCAGCTGACCAAATTCATTGGTCGAGTTGACCGGCGCCTGGACACTCAGGTCGCCATCGGCTACACGGCGTGCTACGGCCACGGCTTGCATCAGCGGCGTGTTGATTGCACGGACCAGGTAGAACGCGGCACCGATGCTGAGCAGGATGGCCACGACGATGGCGGCAATCACGACGGTGTTGAGCACGGCGAGTTCCTGGTGCAGTTCCTTGCCCTGACGGACGTTGCGCTCGCTCATCAGCGTCTGTAATGCAGCGAATGCTTCGGTCGACTTGTTGTAGGTCGGGTTGATCTGCTTGCCGAGCATCAGGTTGGCGTCATCCCACTGACCCGATTGAATCGTGCGCATGGCATTGCCGATCATGTCGATTCCCAGATTGTCGCTAGCCGTCATCCATGCAGCAAAACGGTCACGCGTTTCAGGGAAGCGCAGACTCGCCTGCAGCTCCTGCTGCTCCTTGCGCATCTCTTCGCTGTTCTTGGCGATGAAGTCGCTGTGGAACGTCAGCGGATGGTTATGCAGCGCCGCGTGCTTGTTCTCAGGATTGTGCTGCAGGGCCTGCAGGATGTGGCTGCGGTTGGTTTCCATGCGCATTTTCAGGTCGGACATGCCGATCTGCTGGTTGGCCGTGGTGAGTGCGAGGTTTTCGAGGAGGTCGACGGCGCGCTGCGTGGCGTGGTAGCCAAGGGCGCCGACGGTGATCACGGCAAGGATGAGCAAGCCAATGACGGCGGCGATCACGTACTTGATGCTGAAGTTTTTCATGATGGATGGGAAGTGGGGCGCGAACGATGTCGCTGAGGGGGTCGATTATCCACAAACTTCGGCCATATTTCGAACGAGAAACATGACTTTCCGTCTGACAATATTCACAGTTGTTGTTCGGGCAATTCGCTGTGTCTGATGCGAGTGCCTGGTCTTGTGGGACCATGTAGCTAGCCATAGCTGGCGCTCTTCAAAGGCAAGTACGGTTCGCGTAATCTGTTCGGCCCTGAGCGTGTACGGGCATCCAGATGGCCCACTCCCTGCCCCGTGAGGGATGCACCATCAATTCGTTCGCTAGCGGTGCGCAGCGATACCGAAAGCAGAAGTATCGCTCACCGGCGACTGTGAGGAAAATCCACTGAAAGGCGCGGCTATGAATTGCATGAGAGCGCGGGCTGATCTGTTAGATCATCTATCCCCACGCGATACGGGTGACTCGGCGGTATGGCTCGCCGTAAGCGGCTGCATTGAGGCGGACGACGAAAGTTTTTCGCCGTTGATAACGCAACAGATCATCCATGTTGCAAATTGCCAATCATGTCAGGAGTGGTTGGATTTTATCGACCCCAGTCGAATAACTGCGAGAGAAAGGGCGGAGAAATTCTGCTGTGCTCAAATGCAAGGAGCGGTAGACGGTGATGATGGGACAAAGTTCTCGTTCGAGATGTTCAGAAATCAAGATCCGTGTTGGTGCATCAACGATGACTACGCCTTCGCATGGTTCTGTCCATGGTGCGGCAAGGTGCTGCCTGATGGGCCATTTGAGTAATCCGTTGCGGCACGAACCTGTCACGTATTTACAATTCGCATGGTGCGTCCAATTGGATAATAGGTGACAGCAGTTTACAGTGAAGGGTTGCCGAGGTAATCAAGCCGACTAGATAAGGCGGAGACTGCAGAATTGCGTTCCAAAAACTCTTAAATAATAAGCGTAAATTTTTGCAATCACGCCACTAAATCAAAAGCTCTAAAAACGAAAGATTCGTTGAAAATCAACGGCTTGTTTTTAAATACTGGCGAAAGCGGTAGAAGTCGAACTACATCCTGAAACCCTCATCTTCGCTACGTTTCGCATAGGTCGAGAGGAAATCATGCTCCCAAGCATGCCCCAAAAAGATTCATTCACCCAACTATATCTGTCTGCTCTGCCCCCAAACTGGAGCAACAATCCGAGGCTACAGGGTTCAGCGGCCGTTACAAGACCGCGACGGGAGTGGTTTAGGTCAGCAGACCTAATAGAGGTAGCACGCAGCGTAAGCGCTGCCTTTTTGAAGGGCCGCCGACCCTGCCCTACAAATGTCAATAACTTCACGAACCCGCACATCTAGAGTACGCAGGCGCTACACTGCAGCATGCCCATTGCCACCAGTGCAACGCACGCCGCACAGTGAGCCTAAGTAAACTTTGTAATCGGCTAAGAACGGATTAGCAACCAGACGCTGTGCCAAAGCCTTCCGACGCAAACTGATCCATTGATGTCTTAAATTTTTAGTGTGAGAAAACTTTGAGTCGAACCTTTTTTGCATATCACCTAACACACGTTTTCGGTGCGTTTAGTTTGGACAGTTATTACACCAACAGCGACAAGCCGAATGAAGGTGATTTGGTCTATGTACTTTCCGGCGACAAAGACCCGGAGGTACGCGGAGTGGACTATTTTCTTGAAGGTATTTTCAGGATTAGGCGGAGGCATACCGGACCGTGGCTACTGAAAAGTCTTCGGGGTGAAATCAAAGAATATAGTCGTAGACTTTCAATGGAGCCAGTTCGGCGACCAGATGCGCCTGTTCCGTTAAGCGCAGCGCCATGGTACTCGCGGGAAGACGTGCACCGGCACTTTTCGAGCGGTCAGAATTTCAATCCATTGCCGACCGCCCCCGATTACAAAGTGAGGTTTGACGAGCTGCTGGCAGGCTACGGATCCAATGAAGCTGCTTACCTTATTGAAGATCTTGACCGGCTGTCGCGAGAAGTTCCAGATGTAACCGAGCGAGATGTACTGGCAAAAGCACGAATAGGTCAGGGCCGGTTCCGCGCGGACATCGTGGCAGCGTGGCGCAAGGGCGAAACCTGCGCACTAACAAGACTGGGTATTCGAGAGATGCTAATTGCCTCCCACATTAAACCGTGGCGTGATAGCTCCAATGCTGAACGTCTAGACCCAATGAATGGGCTATTGCTTGTCGCTCATGCGGATAAGCTGTTCGACAGATTTTTGATGAGTTTTCAAGAAATTCGGGGTACATTTGTAAGCGTTCTGCACCCGCGCATTCGTTTAGATGTGGAAAAGCTGGGGTTACGTAATGACATGGTTCTGGACACGAGCCAACTTGGGTTCTCAAACGAATCCAGGTTTCGTCGATATATGGCGGAGCATCTAGAACGTCATATTGACCTGGCACACCGGAACAAACCGAGCTGTTAGTGACGCATGCATGCCCCATCCAAAACTCACCCTCGCAAATTATACCTCTAGCAATTACCAGATTTAAACGGAGAAAAAATGACTGATGTTAGGACGGCCGTTAATCGACATATCGAAATTTGGTTAGATGAGCTCGCCTCAATCCATGCGACACATAAAGAAGAATATATTGGTGCCCTTGTAAAGTGCACGGATCGTTACGCGCTCATGCCGGTTCCGGTAATCCCATTTTTGCGGCAAAATAGGCATGATTTACTTGCTGGGATCGGAGTTTTGCTATCGAGATTTCTCCAGATCGCACCGCAGGTTGACTGTGATGACATCATTACTTACTCTAAAGCATTGATCGAAAGGCAAGCCGAACTCGACCTTATTGAAGCAGGAAAGCTGTTTCGCTTACAACGGATGGCCGGATTCGAACGCGAGGGCCTATTTCAATCCGAAAAAATCTCATTGAATCATTACGCTATTCGCGCCATCATTGCTGACACAGAGCGTTTTGAACGACAGGATGAAGAGTGGGTAGTGAGACGTAACCGAACGAAAACGCAAGTTTCTCGTAACGACGTAGATCAGCGCATTTTTAAACGATTGAACAACATGAATATTCATGACTACGCCAGCATTAACGCCGGCGAACTTCAAATAAGGGCATTTGATCCTGAATTATTTACACTATCGAAAATGCAGGCGTCGTTTCTTTGGTCTGAATATAACGAATCCAGTTCTTTTCCTGATGATGCAGTAATCGGAGCGCGCACCTTTGGAGAATGGCGAGAAATATGCCAGACGGCGGCAGCCAATATAAACATGTACTTGTTATATGCAGGAAAGGCAAAAGCCGAGAAAATGACTGGCGCCGAAAATTTGATGAACAATCTAACGCGTTTCGTTGACAACTATTTTGAATCCGGTTTATTTCAAGTTGGGCCAGATGATACGCGCGACTTTAATACAGAAGACGTGCACGACGTGTTCTTCCTGAGTGCCGAGGACGCAAAGCGACTATATGATGAGGGCGAAATTCCTCTACCGTATGGCATCAAATGCGGAAACGGCTTAGTCCTCCCCGTTTTCGGCTATCTGGGGAATATGACCTATACGTTAGTAAATAATCTCCGATCGAAATTCAATCGCGATTGGCAAGCAATGGTTGATTTGCGAGAACCAACTTTACAAGCTGAACTGGCAAACCTGTTTAAAGACAGCAATCATACAATCGGTAAGTGGAATTTGAATATCACTACACTGCATGGCAATACTGATACTGACGGCGCAATTTATGAGCCTGAGAGCAACTGCCTTTATATCTTCCAGTTGAAGTGTCCAGACGTCTGGGCTCGCAATCTGAATCAGCGACGAAATAGGCTTCATGATTTAGCCAAGGCGAACCAATGGATAGAACGGATTAATTCGTGGATCGAGCACACCCCCAAGTCAGATATAGTTTCAGGGCTCGAATTGAATGGAGCAGTCGAAGATATTGAGGGCATGACCGTTCGGTTATTCGTACTATGTCAGTCTGACACCCGGATAAGCACGGCTACGGATATCTATAATCGTGATGCAGCCTGGATTTCGTGGCCGCGTCTCCAGCGACTGGTCCTAGAATGTAAGACACCTGACCAATCGTTAGAGCATGCTTACAATGAATGCGCTAAGCTCGACGTCCGACAACATGTTCAAACTGGGAAGCACACCGTTTTTGAGTTTAAGAATTTGCTGGTAGATTTTTACGAATAGATGGGCTTCAGCCTCTAGACAACAGGGCTCCTCCTCTATTCGTCACCTCAAAACGAATTTTTAGCTATGGCAGTGAACTACCGCGAACTAGCGTATGAGGCAGCATTTACAGGGAGCGCAGCCGTGATACTTGGTCATGCTTGGGGCCCTGGCCTCGGAATTTATGCTCTTTCATAATGTCAGGCTCCATGGAATTTGGGAGATGGTCACATTTGGGGGAAGGTTCGGTCTGGCAAACCGACCCGGCCTCGACACTTAGGCTGCATATTATGATGGCGATGAGCCTATTTCTATTTACTGGAACTGAGCTCACCCACTAGACCTCATCCTAATTATGCGACAGGCCGATTTACAGGATCAGGCAACCGCGCCGAAATTCGATTCATAACGATGACACTCGACGAAAGGTTCCGCAGCAGTATCTACAATGCGTAGCAGGCGCGGGCCTTCGTGGGGCTGGCAAAGGTTTGAGTCCCATCAGTCACAGATAAAAGGGAAATCAGCGCCTTAGTCCGTGTATTCCACGGTACCAGCGCCAATACCACAACTCCTAGCCTGCGACTCCACTGTGGGGTTATCGCAACAGGCGCCGCAGTACAGCTAACACCTCTGCCAAACTTGGCGCGATGAGTTTGCTTATGGAGAGAAAGGCGCGCTACTGCTGCTGTTTGATCGGACTCGCCGCAAAAGCGTCAGACAACCCGAGAGGCAGCACTGTCGGAACCTCAGTTCAGCGGCGGGCAAATGTTGCCTGGACTGCTTGATGGAGAATAGCCTCATCGATCTTTGCGTAGGTCGCGAGAAACCACAGATCGAAATAATCTTTCAAGCGTGTGTTGGTCATACCCAGACTGACAATCGCTTTGTACTTCTCGGCGATTACGGTGTATACCGGATAGACACGCAGCGATGGCGGCGCGACGTCTTCAAGAAGCGCCGGAAATTGCACGAGTTCTGCCGCTGGCGTAACGGCATCGCCGTAGCCAATGTCGAACTGCACCTAGCAGCGCGCAACGTCCAGTTTGCCGGTCACCGTCACGCGCACACCCGCATAGTTGGCATCCTTGCCAGTCCGTGCCGCCTGCACGCTGATTTGGTCGAAGACCATGCCATCGTCAGACGTCTGAATACAGACCTGCTGAAAAACTTCGAGCAGGTCGTCAATTTCGGACGGCCCGAAGCCAAGCAAGTCGATATCACGGGTCGGCTGGTGCGGCTGATCGAACCACAGGTCGAAAAGAAGTGCGCCCTTTAGCAAGAACTGATCGGACCAAGGCGAGATGCTCAAACGGTACAACAGCCGCTCGAGCGAGTACCGCGTCAGGATCAGGTTGAAGTCTATCCTGTCGGCCTTCGCGCGGTTTAGCAATCATGCACGCACCGATGCGCCACGATTCGCTGCTTTCATACGGCCCCCACCGCTTCAAGATACGGTCGCATGACGTTCGCTACCCGGCACATCTCGGCATAACGCCACAGGTCGTCCATCGTCGCGCGCTTATCGTTCCAGGCTCCGCGCAAGGCCTCGAGCGCTACGTCGAGGCCGATCTTGTTGCGAAATTTAAAGCAGTCGGCAACCGTCTTCGCCACGCTGAACACGCGCACCTGAACACCACCAACGTCTACAATCTCGACGCCCTGAGTCATCGCCAACCCCGACATGCGGATGATTCTTAGCGGCGGATAATCGAAGCGCGGAGCACGGGCCTTGTGTGGGATGGCGAGCCAGATGTCGGACGACTGCTGCGTGGTCAAATCATGAAAACGCAGCGCGGAAAGCAGGCACAGCACCCCGTTTTCGCTGCGTGCAGCTACTTCGGCGAAGCTTTCGTGCTCCGACGCAGCCCGCTCGGGCAGTGTATACAGCCCGCGGCCGAGTTTGAGCAGCCGGCCGTCGTCGGCCAGCGAGGCGAGCAGTGCGCGCGGTGCACCGGCAATGTCGACATCTCGTGTACGCAGTATGCCTTTAGACTTTGCAAGCGCAAGAATTCGTTCAGCTGATTCATTCATATGGCCAGTCTATACAAAATATCGGCACTTATCCATATTTGCCGACATATTGTGCAATGCCTCTCAATATGATTGCTTGACTGGACATGAGGACTACGAACTGCAATGTTGAAATTTCCCCGATGAGAAGACGAAAAAAAGCCCCAACTTGTGGGGCTTTTTTTCAGTGTCTTGGCGGAAGCGGTGAGATTCGAACTCACGAACGGCTCACACCGTCGGCAGTTTTCAAGACTGCTGCCTTCAACCACTCGGCCACGCTTCCTGTTGCACGGCATTATACATAATCAGCGGCTGTGTGAGGGAGTTCTGCCCTTTCACCCCACCAACGCCCAATTCTCCCGCAACGCCTTCTCGAACGCATACGCCGGCAACGGCGCCGCATACAAATACCCCTGCACCTCATCACACCCTGCCCCGCGCAAGAACGCCAGCTGATCCAGCGTCTCAACACCCTCGGCAATCACGCGCAAACACAACTGCCGCGCCATGCTGATGATCGTCCCCGCAATCGCGCAGTCACTCCCATCCGCCGGTATCCCCATCGTGAACGACCGGTCGATCTTCAAAGTATGAATCGGGAACCGCTTCAGATACGACAAGCTCGAGAACCCGGTCCCGAAATCGTCCAGCGACAGCGACACGCCCAGCGCCGTGATCTGGTCCATGATGGCCGTCACGCGATCCACGTCGTGCATCAGCGTGCTCTCGGTGATCTCCAGCTCCAGCCACGACGGATCGAGCTGATAGCGTCGCAGCGTGGTGGCCACGCGCTCCGGCAGCGATGGCGTGAACTCGCGGGCCGACACGTTCACTGCGACGCGGAACGGCGCGATGCCCGAGCGCTGCCAGATCGACGCCTGCGCACAGGCTTCTTCCAGCACCCACTCGCCCACCTGCACGATCAGGCCCGTGGTCTCGGCCAGCGGGATGAATTCGCCGGGTGGCACGATGCCGCGCTCGGGATGCATCCAGCGCACCAGCGCTTCCGCGCCCACCAGCCGGCCGCTGGCGATTTCGAACTTTGGCTGGTAGTACAACACCAATTCGCCGTTGCCCAGCGCATGGCGCAGGCCGGATTCAATGCGCATGCGCTCCTGCATGCCCTTGTTCATGTCCTGGCTGTAGAACGCAACGCTGCGGTCCGGGTTGGCGTCGTCGCCCTTGGCCCGTTCCATCGCGATGTCGGCCAGCGCCAGCAGCGTTTCTGCGTCGTTGCCGTCCTGCGGGTAGACGCTGATGCCGATACTGGCGCCCACGCGCAGGTCGTGGCCAGCAATCATGAAAGGCGCGTCGAGCGCGGCCTGGAGCTTTTGCGCCACCGTGTTGGCTTCGAAGTGCTGGCGCACGTCGGCCAGGCCCACCGCGTATTCGTCGCCCGACAGGCGCGCCACCAGATCTTCGTCGCGCAGCGTGGCCTTGAAGCGCTGGCCGACCTGCTTGAGCAGTTCGTCGCCGATGCGCCGGCCCAGCGTGTCGTTGATGCGCTTGAAGCGGTTCAGGTCGATGAACAGGATGCAGCCGGCCGTCTCGTTGCGCTGCGCCACCATCAGGGCCTGGTCGACCAGGCGCGCGA
>Ga0308160_10004543_pt1 | contig 14812 bp, 14 predicted proteins | sample PhyFR1_FD_201036 | JGI IMG/M metagenome (GOLD analysis project Ga0308160, IMG submission 201036) | Phyllosphere microbial communities from UC Gill Tract Community Farm, Albany, California, United States - DLSLF.R1 | ecosystem: Host-associated > Plants > Phyllosphere > Unclassified | place: USA...
CTGTGGCGCCGCGAGTGGATCTCGGACGTGCAGATCACCATCGCCGAAAAGATCGGCGTCGGCAACCGCCTCGGCTACTACGACAACTCGGGCGCGCTGCGCGACATGCTGCAGAACCACCTGCTGCAGCTGCTGTGCATCGTCGCCATGGAACCGCCGGCCTCGATCGCGCCGGACGCCGTACGCGACGCCAAGCTGCAGGTGCTGCGCTCGCTCAAGCGCTTCACCCCGACCACGCTGTCGCAGAACATCATCCGCGGCCAGTACCGCAGCGGCTACGTCGACGGCCAGCCGGTGCCGGGCTACCGCGACGAACCGGACGCGCCGAAGCAATCGAAGACCGAGACCTTCGTCGCCATGAAGGCCGAGATCGACACCTGGCGCTGGGCCGGCGTCCCCTTCTACCTGCGCACCGGCAAGCGCATGGCCGACCGCCTGGCCGAGATCGTGGTGCGCTTCAAGCAGATCCCGCACTCGATCTTCAACCAGCCGAATTCGAGCTTCCAGCCGAACAGCCTGGTGATCCGCCTGCAGCCGGACGAAGGCCTGTCGCTGAACCTGATGGCCAAGACCCCGGGCGACTCGATGCGCCTGAAGCAGGCCGAACTCGAACTCGACTTCCGCGAACAGTTCGGCGGACCGCGCATGGAAGCCTACGAACGGCTGCTGCTGGACGTCCTGCGCGGCCAGCTGACGCTGTTCATGCGCGGCGACGAACTGGAAGCAGCCTGGGAATGGGTCGAGCCGATCCTGGACCACTGGGAGCAGGACGACACCACGCCGGTGCCCTACACCTCCGGCACCTGGGGTCCGGCCGCGTCGAGCGCGCTGATCGGCCGCGACGGCCTGCAGTGGCGCGAAGAAGCCCTGCCGGAAGATTAAAGAGAGACTGCCTTGCTGCTCGATTCGATCCGCACCCAGCTCGACTCGCTGTCCAAGTCCGAGCGCAAGGTCGCCCTTGCCGTACTGGCCGCGCCCAGCGCCACGGTCAGCCAGAACATTACCGCGCTCGCCAAGAGCGCGCAGGTGTCCGAGCCGACCGTGGTGCGCTTTTGCCGCACGCTCGGCTACGAAGGCTGGCACGAGTTCAAGCTCAAGCTGGCGCAAGGCCTGGCGCTGGCCCTGCCCGGCACCAGCGAACAGCCGTCGCAGGACGACCTGGCGTCCGACCTGGTGAATAAAATCTGCAGCCGCTCGATCAACACCCTGCTCGACCTGCGCAACAACCTGAAACCGGAACTGATCCAGAAGGCGCTCGACATCCTGTCGCGCGCAAAGAAGATCGAGTTCTACGGCCAGGGCTCGTCCGGCTTCGTTGCCGCCGACGCCCAGCACAAATTCTTCCGCTCGGGCGTGCCGACGGTGTCGTACACCGACCCGGCCATCCACGCGATCGCCGCCGCCCTGCTGCGCGAAGGCGATGCGCTGGTCGCGATCTCCCAGCGTGGCAACAACCCGGCCCTGGTACGCTCGGCCAAGCTGGCGCGCCGCGGCGGCGCCGACGTCATCGTGCTGGCCCCTTCGGGCACCCAGCTGGCCGAGATGGCCACCGTGCTGATCCCGATCGACCTGGTGTTCGCGACCGACCCGTACACGCCGATCTCGGCGCGCCTGGCTTACCTGGTCGTGATCGACGTGCTGGCGGTCGGGCTGGCACTGCAGCGCGGGCCGGAATTCCGCAAGAAGATGCAGAATGCGCAGAAGGCGCTGCAGGAATTCGACATGCAGTTCGATTCGTTCATCGGATAAAGGAGCCGTCATGCCCAGCCTCGCCCGCCGCACCTTCCTCGTCGCCGGGATGCTGGCGGCGTTGGGCGTATCGGCCCAGCCGGCAACCGCGCTCCAGGCCACCGCCGAGCGTATCCTGCATGAAGTCACCGGCGCCGAGGTGCGCCCCTATTCGACGCGCGACTTCGGCCGCGAAAAATATCCGGCCGGCCGTTCGGTACGCATCGCCGAGGAAGGGTCCGAGGACTTGCTGGACAAGGTCAGGCGCAAACTGCCGGCCGGCCTGGTGGCCTGGACCGGTGCCGGCCGCGATCATTCGGTGGAAAACTCGACCGGCGTCGAGCTGGCCATCGCACCGGGCCGCGACCAGTTCGACATCCTGCGCGCCGCCGCCACCGACGGCGCCAACTACAGCATCCAGACCGAAGACATCGTCAAGGAACTGCAGGCCTGGGACCGCGAATTCGGCATCGACATCTGGATGGCCGAAACCGACACCGTACAGATGACCTTGAAGAGGCTGCCGAAGGACGTGAAAGCCTTCGCCAAGCATCTCTACAAATTCTGTCCCGATGTCGTCGACCAGGGTGTCGGCTCGGTCGCGGAACTCGCGCGCACCATTGCCAAGGACAAGGCTGTCTACCTTTGGTGGGATTGAGCCGGATCGGCCCCGATCTGCCCGGCCTCAGTAGCCGACCGTGAAGCGCTCGCGCACATGCGCAGGCCGTTCGATCTCGTCGGCCAGGGCGACCGCAAAATCTTCATAGGAAATCGAGCTGCCCTGTTCGCCGACAAGCAGGTCGTCCTTGCCGAGGCGGAACTTGCCGGTGCGCTCGCCGGGCACGAACAGCGCCGACGGCGACAGGAAGGTCCAGTCCAGGTCGCCCGCCTGGCGCAAGGCGTCCAGGAATGCCGCCCCGCCCGCCGCCTCGGGTTTGTAGGCGGCCGGGAAATCGGGCTGGTCGATCAGGCGCTGGCCCGGTGCGACCTGCAGGCTGCCGGCGCCGCCGACGACGAGGTAACGCTTGGGGTGGAAAGGCCAGCGCCGTCGGCGGCGTCGCCGCGCACGGCGGTGACGCCTGGATGTGCCGGAATCTTGCCGGGATCGCGGGCAATTGCAGTAATCTGGTGGCCGCGTGCGGCCAGTTCCTTGAGCAGGCGCGTGCCGACATTGCCGGAAGCGCCGATGAGGGCGATATGTGCCATGATTCTCCTTTGGTCTGGAATCGGGAGCCGGTCCGGAAAATGGACCGTTCACCCATCCTATGCTAGGCTGCGCATGCGGCGCAAGAAGTCAGCGCCCCATGATCAGGTCAGCATGGCATGACCTTCAACCCATCGGAATGCCCCATGTATCCAGCCCCCATCCCCGCCGAGGACGACCCGATCGACCATCCCTGCCCGATCAGGAACGTACTCGACCGTATTGGCGACCAGTGGAGCCTGCTCGTGCTCGATGCGCTCGACGGCAGGACACGGCGCTTCAACGAGCTGATGCGCGACCTCGGCGACGTGTCGAAGCAGATGCTGTCGCAGACCCTGAAGCGGCTCGAGGAAGACGGCTTCGTGCGCCGCACCCTGTACCCGGAAGTGCCGCCGCGCGTCGAATACGACCTGACGCCGCTCGGGCAGTCCTTCATGGTGCCGATGAAGGCGCTGGTCGAGTGGGCGGATACCCACCACGAGCTGGTGCGCGGCGCGCGCCGGGCATACCGGTCGGCGCCCGTCGCCCGGGCAGCGCCGAATGCCGCGCTGCCTTAAAATACGGCCTTTCGACAAGTTCACGTTCAACGCCATGCACATCAATCCCGAACGCAGCACCCGCCCCGACTACGCCCTGCTGGTACGCCAAGTCACCAGCGTCCTCGAAGGCGAGCGCGACCTGACCGCGAACGCTTCGCAATTCTCGGCCCTGGTCTACGACACCCTCGCCGACCTGAACTGGGCCGGTTTCTACCTCACCGTGCCGAGCAAGAAGGGCGAAGGCCAGGACCTGCTGGTCGGCCCGTTCCAGGGCAAGCCGGCCTGCGCCCGCATCCCGTTCGGCCGCGGCGTGTGCGGCACCACTGCCGTCAAGCGCGAGACCGTCGTCGTGCCGGACGTGCACGCCTTCCCGGGCCACATCGCCTGCGATTCGGCCTCGAACTCGGAAATCGTGCTGCCGGTGATCAAGGACGGCAAGCTGGTCGGCGTGTTCGACATCGACAGCCCGAAGCTGGACCGTTTTTCGGACGAGGACAAGGCCGGCCTGGAAGCGATGATCGCGGCCTTCGTCGAAGCGACCGACTGCTGAGCGACAGGAGGCGCCGCCATGCTGACCGGATTGAATCACCTGACGCTGGCGGTTACCGACGTGGAACGCAGCTTTGCGTTCTACACCGATCTGCTGGGCTGCAAGCCGGCCGCGGTCTGGGATGGCGGCGCCTACCTGACACTGGACGCACTCTGGATCTGCCTGTCGCTCGACCCGGCGCGCGCCGTCGTGCCGCCACAGGCGGATTACACCCATTACGCCTTCACCATCGCCCAGCAGGACTTCGAAGCCTTCCGCGCGCGCCTGCTGGGTGAAGGCGTGATCGAGTGGCGCAAGAACCGCAGCGAAGGCGATTCCTTCTACTTCCTCGATCCGGACGGCCACCAGCTCGAAGCCCATGCCGGCGATCTGCACAGCCGGCTGGCCGCCTGTCGCCTGCAGCCCTACGCCGGCATGCGCTTCTTCGACTGAGCGCTTTCAGGGCATGCTTCTAGGAAGGTATCCAGTTGCCGTGAAAGCCGTTCGGCACCCGCACCGGCAGGCTGGCACTGGCCAGCGGCCCGGCGCCGACGTCGCGGGCGTCGAACACCAATAAATCGCTCCTGTCGGCCGCGCCGCGATAGGCCACCGCCAGCAGCCAGCCGTCGCCCTCCTCCGCACCCGGCGAACGCGCCACGAACACCGCTTCCGAGCAGGCATCCCCGTCCGCCAGCGCATGCACGTCGGGCGCGAAGGGCCGTGTGTGGTCGATGTGCACGATGCGGCTGAACGGCTGCTCGCTGCCCGGGTCATGCCCACCTGGGTCATGCCCAATGAACCAGCCGTGCCGGTACGGCAATCCGCTGCGGCGCTCGTCGATACGCGGGAATTCGCCGCGCACCTCGCACAGCAGTTCCGAACGCGCGGTGTGGCGCCGGTCGTCGAGGTCGATGCTCCAGCGGCTCAGCCGCGCTCCGCCGGCATCCGCCACCGGCGAACCGTCGGGCCGCGGGAACAGCGCCGCGGCGTTCGCCTGCATCACGTCGATGCGCAGCACGCGGCCGTCTTCCCAGGCATTCATCACGTGGTAGGCATGGCAGGCCGGCAGCGACCACCAGGCGATGCTGTCGACCGGCGCGTCGCGGTGCAGCACGCCGAGCGCACAGGCGCGCTCGCCTTCCCAGGCGAACGGCGGACCGCCGGCCCGCATCCGCTCGCGGCTGGCGGTCAGCGGCTGGACCGGAAAGACCGCGTAATGGGCGGTGGCGGCGAAGTCGTGCACCATGCTCGCATACGGCGCCTCGAAGCGGTCGAAGCGCTCGACCCGGCCGCCGGCATCCAGCACGCCGAAGCACATGCCCGGACCCAGCCAGTCGGGCGTACCGTAGCCGAAGAACAGCAGCTGGCCGGTGGCGGGATCGACTTTCGGATGCGCCGTGAATGGACCGGAAACCGGGGAATCGAAATCGGCGCTGCCCAGCGTCGCCAGCCCGTCGAGCCGCAGCGCGACCGGCGGGTGCGCCTCTTCCAGCGCCAGCAGGCGTCCGCCATGGTGCACGATGCTGGTATTGGCCAGACCGTCGCCGGCGGTGTCCGCGAGGCCGCCGGCCAGCGCCCGGCCCGCTTCCCGTTCGGCCAGCCAGCGCGCCGTGCGCACCCAGCGGTTCTGGTAGCGCACCGTGCCGCCGGCGATGTGGAACGCATGGACCATGCCGTCGCCGGCGAACCAGTGCGCACCCTCGGCCGGAAACAGCGGGTTCGGTCCGATGCGCAGCAGGGTGCCGTCGAGCTGCGGCGGCAGCCTGCCCTTGACGGGAATGTCGACCAGGTCGACTTCGAGGCCGACCGGCGGCATGTTGCGGAAGAATCCGGACATGATGGCACCTCCTTCCCGCCTTTGACTGCCGCGCGACGTCCCTGTTCGCCAGATGCGCGCATTTTTCAATTGAACGGCTGACGGCGGTACAATCCCGTAGTTACCCATTCACTTTGTATTGTTGACGCGCCATGAACCAACTCGAACAACTCAAGCAGTTCACCACCGTGGTGGCCGACACCGGCGACTTCCAGTCGATCAAGGCCTACGCGCCGCAGGACGCCACCACCAACCCGTCGCTGATCCTGAAGGCGGTGCAGAAGCCGGAATACCGTCCGCTGCTGGAAAAGGCCGTGGCCGAGTCGAACGGCGCCTCGGTCGAGGACATCGTCGACCACCTGCTGATCGCCTTCGGCACCGAGATCCTGAAATACGTGCCGGGCCGCGTCTCGACCGAGATCGATGCGGCGCTGTCGTTCGACACCGAGGCGACCGTCGCCAAGGGCCGCGAACTGATCGCCCTGTACGAAGCCGCCGGCGTGAAGCGCGAGCGCGTGCTGATCAAGATCGCCTCGACCTGGGAAGGCATCCGCGCCGCCGAGATCTTGGAACAGGACGGCATCCACTGCAACCTGACCCTGCTGTTCTCGCTGGTGCAGGCAGTGGCCTGCGCCGAAGCCGGCGTCAAGCTGATCTCTCCTTTTGTGGGCCGCATCTACGACTGGTACAAGAAATCGACCGGCACCGACTACCAGGGCGCCGACGATCCGGGCGTGCAGTCGGTCAAGCGCATCTACCAGTACTACCGCAAGTTCGGTTTCAATACCGAAGTCATGGGCGCGAGCTTCCGCAACACCTCGCAGATCCTGGAACTGGCGGGCTGCGACCTGCTGACCATCTCGCCGGACCTGCTGCAGAAGCTGGCCGATACCGAAGGCACGGTCGAGCGCAAGCTGACCGCCGAGGCAGGCAGCGACATCGAAAAGATCGCGATCGACGAGAAGACCTTCCGCTTCCTGCTGAACGAGGACGCGATGGCGACCGAAAAGCTGGCCGAAGGCATCCGCGCGTTCTGTGCGGATTCGGTCAAGCTGAAGAAGATGATCGAAGAGCTGCGTTGATCGAACCCTTCGTTGGCAGGTGATAACGGCCTGCTGCATATAAACGTCGCCCCTGCGAAGGCAGGGGCGACGTTCGGAGCCAACGGTATCAGCGCAAGCTGGCTGAAACCTACCGCTCCACCGCCGCCGCAATCTGGTCGAACAGCCGGTTCACCCGCACCGCCCCACCCTCGTCGTTGTACATCCCCGCCGTCACCACCACCACCAGCCCCAGCGAAGGCACCACGAACAGCCGCTGCCCGCCATTGCCGAAGGCCGCGGTCCAGGCCTGCTCGCGGCCCAGCGCCCGGGTCTTGCCGTGCCACCACTGGTAGCCGTACTGGAGACCGTCGCCGGTATCGACGTGCGGCTGCAGCGAGGCGTCGACCCAGTCGGCCGGCACCACTTGCGCGCCGTTCCAGCGGCCGCGCTGCAGCATCAGCTGGCCGATCCGGGCCAGGTCGCGCGGGCGCATGCGCAGGCCGGCGAAGGCCAGCGGCCGGCCGCGGAAGTCGGTCAGCCATTCCCAGTCGGTGATGCCGAGCGGCGTGAACAGGCGTTCGCGCGCGTAGGCGGGCAGCGGCATGCCGACACCCTGTTCCAGCAGTTCGGCCAGCACCGCCGTGCCGCCGCCGTTGTAGTTGAAGCGCTGCCCGGCGGGGCTGGCCATCGGCCGCTTGAACACGTAGCGCGCCTGCGCACCGCGCCAGTACAGGCCGAACTCCGGGTTGCGCAGCCCGTACGGGCCGGACTCGTCCCAGGCCAGGCCGCCCGTCATGTCCAGCAGGTGGCCGATGGTGATGTCCTGGCGCCCTTCCTTTTTGAGGTCGGCCAGGTCCGGCAGCAGGTCGAGCACGTGCGCGTCCGGCGGCGGCACCTTGCGCTCCGCCAGCGCGATGCCCCACAGCAGGCCCGTGACCGACTTGCTGACCGAGCGCAGATCGTGCCGGGTGGCAGCGTCGAAGTCGACCGTGTGGCTGAACATCGAGAACACCGGCTTGTCCTTGCCGGTGCGGTAGCATTCGGCCACGCTGGCGCCGCGGCGTTCGATCACCAGGCCGTGCAGGTTGGCGCTGCCGGACTGGAACGCCGACAGCGCCGCATACAGGCGGCCGGGATCGAAGCCGTTGGCGGCGCCGTGGGCGGTATCGCAGCCGGCAATGGTGGCGGCCGCCGCCGTGGCGCCGGAGCACAGCGCAACACTGGCGACGGCAAAAGACAGGACCGGACGCATCGGCGCTTACAGCGGGAAGCCGGCCAGGCCGGCTGCCTGCGACCCCGCCGGACCCGGCGTGCGCGCCACGTTCATGACCCAGCAGATCATCGTGAAGTAGCCGATCAGCGCGGTCAGCTCCACCGTGCCCGGCTGGCCGAACTGGGCCACGGCTTCGGCATAGGTGGCGTCGCTGACGCCGTTGCGCAGCATCAGCTCGCTGGCGAAATCGGTGGCGCAGGCCAGGTCGGCCGGCAGGCCGCGCGGCCGGCGTCCTTCGCCGATCGCGGTCACGGCCTCTTGCGCCACGCCGGCCTTGACCGCCAGCGGCGCGTGCGTCTGCCACTCGAACTGGTTGCCGACCTCGCGCGCCACCACGCAGATGACGAGTTCGCGCACGGCGTCCGACAGCGTGCCCTTGAAGCGCAGTGCTGCCCCGGTATCGCCGATGTGTTCCATCACGCCGGGCGACTGCAGCAGCGCCACGAAGGGACCGAAGATCGCCTTGCGCGGGCCGTTGACGATGGCGTCGGCCGCGGCCTGCTGGGCGGCGTTCATGGCCTCGCGCGCGGGCAGCGGCAGGCGTTCGGTGGTGGCGCTGCCAAAGCCCTGCGGCAGGCCGGATGCGGGTGAAGTGCTCATGGGGATTCCTCGACGAAGTGATTGATCATGTTGCGGCAGCGCTGCCTGCCTTGAATTCTCGCCATAGATAATAGCTGCTTGCCAGCAAACCGGCCGCCGACATGCCGAGCGCCAGGTGCAACGCCGCCGCCGCGTTCGGCGCAAAGCGCGCGATCAGCGCATTCACCAGCGGCCCGGCCAGCTGGCCGGCGGCAAAGCCGGCCGTCATGCGGCCCAGTACCCGGGTCGCCTGGGCCTCGGCGCGTGCCCGCGCTTCCTGCATCGCCACCATCGTCATCACCATGAAGGTGCCGCCGACCAGCAGCGCGGCCAGCACCACGCCCTGCAATGTGCTCCACACCACCGGCAGCAGCACCCCGAGCGCCATCACGAAGCTCGACACCGACCACAGCGCCAGCCGGTTGACCCGGCCCAGGCGCCAGGCCACCAGCAGCGTCGACAGCGCGGCGGCGCTGCCGAACAGCGGCCACGCCAGGCCGAACACCTGCGGATCGTCGACCAGCTGCCGCGCCAGCGCCGGCAGGTAGGTCGCGGGCAGGATGTAGCCGAAGCCGAACAGGGTGTAGCAGGCTACCAGCCCGGCGGTGGGACGCGGCGCAGCCGGCGCGCGCGGCGGGCTGCCCCCCGGGCCGGGGGCGGCCATGTACACCGGCAGGCGCCAGCCGATGGCCAGCGGCAGCAGCGCGGCCAGCCCCGCCACCCCGGCCAGGCCGACCCACATGCGGGGCGAGGATGGCGCCGGCCCGGCCGGCAACAGGCAGTACAGCCCGGCCCCGGCGATGCCCAGCCCGACGCCGGAAAACAGTACCCCGGCCAGGCCGGGACGGCCGATGGCCGCCAGCCAGCCGAGTCCCCAGGTGCCGGTCGCGACCAGGGTCCAGGCGCTCGCCATGCCGGCCAGGAAGCGCAGCACGATCCAGATGTGCGGGGCGGTGGTCCAGCCGACCGCGGCGGTGATGACGACGGTGGCGGCCAGCCCGGCGGACATCAGCAGCGCCGGGCGCAGGGTGACCCGGGCGGCGCTCAGCGCGCCGACCAGGTAGCCGAGGTAATTGGATGCGGCGAGCCAGGCGCCGGCATGGCTGTCGAGCAGGCCGTCGCGCACCATCAGCGGGAACAGCGGGGTGAAGGCGAAGCGGCCGACGCCCATGGCCACCGCCAGGGCGATCATGGCGGCCAGGCAGACGGCGGCCGCAGTGCGCCCGGCGTGGACGGGCGGAAGATGTGAAGTCGTCATGTTCTTATTAGAACACGACTATTTGAACGCCGTGCTAAGTGCCGCGCAGGCGCAACCCGTCCATGTACGGATCGATCACGCACTGCCCCATCTTCAGCAGGTCGAAATGGTCCGGATCGAACATCCAGTTGCGGATCAGGCCATCGACCATGGCCCACATCGCCATCGCCGCCGTGGCCGGATCGCCGTCGCAGCGGATCTGGCCCTTGTCCTTGGCCAGCCTGATGCGGCGCTCGGCGCGCGCCATCCACCGGCTCAGGTTGTCCTTGCGGCGCTGGCGCACGGCAGTCATGTCGTCGTCATCGACGAATTCCACCTTCAGCGTCACGATCTCGAACACGCGCCGCGCCTGCGGGTCTTCGACGGTGCGGCGCAGCACCGACATCATGTAGTCGCGCAATTCGCCCAGCGGATCGTCCGATTCGGACTGGTCCAGCACCTGCATTTCGGTCTCGAGCGGCAGCGTGGCCCGTTCCATCATGGCATTGAACAAGGCGCCTTTGTCGTCAAAATGCCAATAGATCGCGCCGCGCGTCACGCCGGCTTCGGTTGCGATATGCTGCAACGTCGTTCGGGATACGCCCTGTTGAACGAACAATTTTTCAGCTGCATCCAAAATGCTGTCTCGCGTGGCGGCGGCCTCTTCTTTAGTCCTGCGGGCCATTCATTGCTCTCTCAATTTTTGGGGGGTCAGAAACATTAAACATACACTCATGATAGTATATCTGGGTTTCTCCATACGTCAGCAATAAAAACGCACGCGGCACTCAAGCCAATACCGCGGGCGTTGTTGCATTTAATTCAACGAAGGAAGCATACTAATAATGCGCTCTGCTCACTCCACTTCCCTTAGCCTGACCAGGATCGCCGCATCGACCTTGGTCGCCGTGGCCCTGCTGTCGGCCTGCGGCTCCAAGGACGATGCCGCCAAGGCCGGCCCCGGCGCCGGCGCCAAGATGCCGCCGCCGCAAGTCGGCGTCATCACCACCAAGCTCCAGCCGGTGGCGCTGGAAACCGAACTGCCGGCTCGCGTCCAGGCGATCCGCGTCGCCGAGGTGCGTGCCCGCGTCAACGGCGTCGTGCTGAAGCGCCTGTTCACCGAGGGTAGCGTGGTCAAGCAGGGCCAGTCCCTGTTCCAGATCGATCCGGAGCCCTACCAGGCCCAGCTGAACGCGGCCCAGGCCGCGGTCGGCCGCGCCCAGGCCAACCTGACCTCGACCGCCGCCGTGGTCGAGCGCTACAAGCCGCTGGTCGAAGCCAACGCCGTCAGCAAGCAGGAATACACCAACGCCATCGCTGCCCAGAAGCAGGCCGAGGCCGACGTGAATTCGGCCAAGGCCCAGGCCCGCCTCGCCAAGATCAACGTCGACTACGCCAACGTGTATGCGCCGATCTCCGGCCGCATCGGCCGCGCGCTGGTCACCGAAGGCGCGCTGGTGTCCGCCACCGAAGCCACCCAGATGGCGCTGATCCAGCAGACCGACGCCATGTACCTGAACATCACCCAGTCGGCGTCCGAACTGCAGAACCTGCGCAAGAAGGCGGGCGGCAAGGGCATCGACTCGGCGATCCCGGTCACCGTGGTGCTGGACGACGGCACCGTGCTGCCGCGCCAGGGCAAGCTGCTGTTCTCGGACGTGACGGTCGACCAGACCAGCGGCCAGGTCACCCTGCGCGCCGAAGTCGCCAATCCGGACAACGCCCTGCTGCCGGGCCAGTACGTGCGCGTGCGCCTGGCCCAGGCCGAGCTGCCGGCCGGCATCCTGATCCCGCAGCAGGCAGTGACCCGCGGCGGCCAGAACGGCGATACCCTGATGGTGGTCGGCGCCGACAACAAGCCGGTCTCGCGCACCGTCAAGATCGCCTCGCAGGAAGGCGCCAACTGGGTCGTCGTCGACGGCCTGAAGGAAGGCGAGCGCGTCATGGTCGACGGCTTCCAGAAGCTGCAGATGCTGCCGCCGGGCACCCCGGTGCAGCCGGTGGCCTGGACCCCGCAGACCGGCAACTCGGCCCCGGCTGCCGCCGGCAACCCGGCCCAGCCGAACGCGTCCGGCGCCAGCGCGCAGAACGCCGCCGTCAGCGCCCGCACCCCGGCCAACGGTTCGCCCGCCGCCGGCGCCGCGACGCCAGGCCAGACCCGCCAATAAGCATTAGGAAATTCAATGGCACGTTTTTTTATTGACCGCCCCATTTTTGCCTGGGTGATCGCGCTGTTCATCATGGTGCTTGGCGGCGTCGCCATCAAGTCCCTGCCGATCGCGCAATACCCGACCGTGGCGCCGCCTTCGATCGTCGTGACCGTCGCCTATCCGGGCGCATCGGCCCAGACGCTGGAAGACTCCGTCATCTCCGTGATCGAACGCGAGATGAACGGCGCCCAAGGCATGATCTACATGGAATCGACCAGCCAGGCCAACGGCACCGGTACGATCACCATCTCGTTCGAGACCGGCACCGACCCCGACCTGGCCCAGGTCGACGTCCAGAACCGCCTGTCGCGCGCGACCCCGCGCCTGCCCCCGGCCGTGACCCAGCAGGGCGTGCGCGTGGACAAGGCACGTTCCAACTTCCTGCTGTTCACCATCCTGTCCTCGGACGACCCGAACTGGGATCCGGTGGCGCTGGGCGACTACGCGTCGCGCAACGTGCTGCCTGAACTCCAGCGTATCAAGGGCGTGGGCCAGGCCCAGCTGTTCGGTACCGAAAAGGCGATGCGCATCTGGATCGATCCGGCCAAGCTGGTCGGCCTGAACCTGTCGCCGTCCGACGTCAACACCGCGATCAGCCAGCAGAACGCCCAGGTGGCATCCGGCACCATCGGCGACCTGCCGCTGGCCCAGGGCCAGCAGATCACCGCGACCGTCATCGTCGCCGGCCAGCTGAGCAATGTCGAGCAGTTCGGCAACATCGTGCTGCGCGCCAATCCGGACGGTTCCACCGTGCGCCTGAAGGACGTGGCCCGCATCGAAATCGGCGGCCAGGCCTATTCCACCACGGCGCGCCTGAACGGCAAGCCGGCGGCCGGTATCGGCGTCCAGCTGTCGCCGTCCGGTAACGCGCTCGAAACCGCGAACCTGATCAAGGCCCGCATGAAGGAACTGCAGAAGTTCTTCCCGCACGGGATGAAGTATGCGATTCCCTACGACTCGACCACCTTCATCCAGATCTCGATCCACCAGGTGGTCGAGACCCTGATCGAAGCGGTGATCCTGGTGTTCATCGTGATGTACATCTTCCTGCAGAACTTCCGCTACACCATCATCCCGACGATCGTGGTGCCGGTGGCGCTGCTGGGTTCCTTCGCCTGCCTGCTGGCGATGGGCTTCTCGATCAACGTGCTGACCATGTTCGGCATGGTGCTGGTCATCGGTATCGTGGTCGACGATGCGATCGTGGTGGTCGAGAACGTCGAGCGCATCATGTCCGAGGAAGGCCTGCCGCCGCTGCAGGCCACGCGCAAGGCGATGGGCCAGATCTCGGGCGCCATCATCGGCGTGACCGTGGTGCTGATGTCGGTGTTCGTGCCGCTGGCCTTCTTCTCCGGCGCGGTCGGCAACATCTACCGCCAGTTCTCGGCGGTGATGGTCTCCTCGATCGCCTTCTCGGCCTTCCTGGCGCTGTCCCTGACGCCGGCGCTGTGCGCGACCCTGCTGAAGCCGGTCGAAGCCGGCCACCACAACGACAAGCGCGGTTTCTTCGGCTGGTTCAACCGCACCTTCACCCGCGGCGCCAAGCGCTACGAAGGCATCGTCGGCGCCATCATGAAGCGTGCCGGCCGCACGCTGGTCGCCTTCGTGCTGCTGATCGGCCTGGTGGGCCTGATGTTCACCCGCCTGCCGAACGCCTTCCTGCCGAACGAAGACCAGGGCTACGTGATCGCCAACATCCAGCTGCCGCCGGGTGCCAGCGCCGAACGTACCGGTGCCGTGCTGCGCGCGATGGAAGACTACGTCATGAAGCAGCCGGAATACGCGAACATGGTGGCCGTGACCGGCTTCTCGTTCTCGGGCCAGGGCCAGAACATGGGCCTCGCCTTCATCCCGCTGAAATCCTGGGACGACCGCAAGGGCGACGGCCACGATGCGCAATCCTTCGCCAACCGCATCACGATGCACATGGGCGCCCTGCGCGACTCCTTCATCTTCGTGGTGAGCCCGCCACCGATCCCCGAACTGGGTACCGGCACCGGCTTCTCGTTCCGCCTGCAGGACCGCGGCGGCAACGGCCACGAAGCGCTGGTCAAGGCACGTAACCAGATGCTGGGCATGTCGATGCAGAGCAAGGTCCTGACCGGCATCCGTCCGGAAGGCCTGGAAGACGCACCGCAGCTGAAGCTGAACATCGACCGCGACAAGGCGCAAGCCCTGGGCGTGACCTTCGGCGCCATCAACCAGGCGCTGTCGACCTCGCTGGGTTCGAGCTACGTGAACGACTTCCCGAACGCCGGCCGCCTGCAGCGCGTCATCGTGCAGGCCGACGCCAAGGACCGCATGCAGCCGGAAGACCTGCTGCGCATCAACGCCCTGAACAGCCAGGGCCGTACTGTGCCGCTGTCCTCGTTCGCCACCACCGAGTGGGTCACCGGTCCGATGCAGACCGTGCGCTACAACGGCTATCCGTCGATGAAGATCACCGGCGAACCGGCACCGGGCTACTCGAGCGGCCAGGCACTGGAAGAAATGCAGCGCCTGGCAGCCCAGCTGCCGCCCGGCTTCGCGTTCGAATGGACCGGCCAGTCGCGTGAGGAAATCCTGTCCGGCTCGACCGTGTTCGTGCTGATCGGCTTCGCCCTGCTGGCCGTGTTCCTGGCCCTGGCGGCGCTGTATGAAAGCTGGTCGATCCC
>Ga0308160_10004544_pt1 | contig 14812 bp, 24 predicted proteins | sample PhyFR1_FD_201036 | JGI IMG/M metagenome (GOLD analysis project Ga0308160, IMG submission 201036) | Phyllosphere microbial communities from UC Gill Tract Community Farm, Albany, California, United States - DLSLF.R1 | ecosystem: Host-associated > Plants > Phyllosphere > Unclassified | place: USA...
CATGAGTTTAGCGTTCATTCCGATTAAAGAACATGGTAGGGCATCCGTTAGGAATTCCTGCTCAATCTTGACGGCTTCCCTGATGATTCGCTCAACGGTGTCTGGGCTGGGTCGTCGTCGGAGGTGGGTGAACAAGAGACAAGCGAAATCGGTGTGTAGACCTTCATCTCGAGAGATGAGCTCGTTGGAGAATGTTAATCCGGGCATGAGTCCTCGCTTCTTGAGCCAGAAGATGGAAGCGAAAGATCCGGAAAAGAAGATACCCTCGACGGCCGCGAAAGCGATCAATCGTTCGGCGAAAGTAGACTTGTCGTCAGAGATCCACTTCATGGCCCACTGAGCCTTCTTTTGGATACATGGGATAGTGTCGATGGCCTCGAATAGGTATGTACGACGTGCGGGGTCCTTGATGTAGGTGTCGATGAGGAGAGAGTAGGTTTCAGAGTGGATGTTCTCCCTGTTGGTGAGCGCTGTTCTTGTAGGGAAGTGGGAGACATACATCATGATTTGGAAACCGTAGAAGCACTTGGCCTCGGCGGCCTGGACCTCGGAAGAGAATCGCTCGACAAGGTTCTCGTTGACGATACCATCAGACTGAAATTAGCTTACTCTGAGGATTCGCGAGGAGCTACGTACGGCAGCAAAGAAAGCAAGAACGTGCTCGATGAAGTATCGCTCGTTGTCGTTGAGCTTGTTGTCCCAATCGTGAAGATCAGGGGCGAGATTGATCTCTTCGGAGGTCCAGAAACTGTTGATTAGTACTGGTCATAGCTCAGAGGAGGTTGTCAAGAACTCACGATGCCTGAGCCTGCTTGTACATTTGCCAGATCTAATCATCAGCACCCAGTCGACAGGATAGCAAAGTAGACTAACCTCTCTGTACTTGATGGGGAAGAGGACGAAACGAGCGGTAGTCTCTTGTAGTAGAGGCTCATCCTTCTCCTCACAGTCTAGGTCACCAACAAATCGCTTTCGGTACTCCTCAAGCGCTTGCTCCTTGTTGACCTCCTCGACAACGACAGGCTTGGTAGCAAGTGTCGTCTTGTCTTCACCGGATGCCTTTAGCTTCGCTAGTAGGGTTGGCTGAGCAGCCTCCTTTCGGGGAGTGTTTAGGTCCATGGTGGAAAGAGCATTGGCCGTAGCCTTGGAAGGGGTCTCGACGATAGACATGATAGATGTAATGGGTCGATGAAAGGTAGGTAAGATGAAAAGGCGAATGTGTGAAGGATGACAAGTGAAAGAAAGAGAATGTAGGATGGTAGGATAGACTATATACCTGATTCCTTTCGGGTGTTTCGGACCCTAGCTTACGCGACTATGGGACGCGTCAGGACATTAAACATGAGCAAAACACAATCTGTGATCTGTGTGTTGATCACTTTGGACGCGTTCTTCACCCTTCTCGCGTCAATTGGACGTGACGGTCCCGTGACCATTTTCGAAAACTAAGGGAGGGGCGTTCAGGTGTGTTCAGGAAAGGAAAGTCGCGTCAACCACCGTCAGCTTTCGGTGTGGTTTAACAGGTTTAACAGTGTTAATGACGTGTCTGTCTTGCTCATGTATCACTCGGGACGCGGGACGCGACCGCGAAGTGGAGGTACTAGGAAAGTCGACTGACGAACGAGTGAGCAAGAGTAGCTAGTCCAGCCTAAGATAGAGCCAAGTAATCTGTCGGCCGACAAGCATACGCCTGGTGTAGACATAAGCCGCTGATCACTGTACCATCTGGACCGGAAGGAGTTCTTGTCGTGCGAGATGGCCAAAGAGATCCCCAAAGAGAAGTGAGTCAAGTTCCTTCTCTCCCGTACGAGCTCGGGCATGCCTCTTGTTCTTCGTCCCCACTACGTTGTCCCCTGCGCAACCACAGAGGACATCACTGATGCAGGACAGGACCAAGCAGACCACGCTTGCTGGATTCTTTGGAAAACCTAAAGCCGGAGCTGCACCTTCTCGAACACCTTCATCTTCCGCTATATTACCACCCGTCCCTCGATCTCAACCACTTCCTCCCGTAAAGGGCGACTCAAGCAGTCAGACTGCAATTGAGCCAACATCCCCAGCGTCCTCCAGCACTCTCAAGACTCCCTCTTCACTCGCAGAGAGCCCCCACCCCAAGAAGGAGAAGGAAAGGAAACGAGCCGGAAGTCCACTTAAGCAGAGCTTTACAATTGAAGACGATGGTAGTCTGAGCCCGGCACCGGTGGATGTGGACATGGAGGATGTGAAAGAATCAGTGGAGGATTCGATCGAGGCATCGGGAGAAGGAAGAAGGGCAAAGAGGAAGGTCGTCTATGCCGAGTCTGGAGGATCTGATTCGGATGATGATGTTCCTCTTCAAAGAGGGGCGAAGGGTGAGCCTAAGACTACTACTTGAATTTCTAATCCTGATGTGTAGGACGCAAACCTCGCAAGAGCCTCAAAGAAGATTCCGACTCTGACGACTTTGTCATGGAGGACGATTTCGATGATGCCGCTATGCGTATGTCTCTTCGACCGTGTATATTACCTTACTAACAAACAGTGGCCGTCGCCGAAGAGTACGAGGCATCCGCAGCAACTCCTTCTTCTATCTCGGAATCTTCTCCCGCGCCGGCACCCAAGAAGAAAGCCAACAAGGGATTCCAAGCTCCTAAACCCAAACCCTCCGCCAGTTCTTCGAGTATACCATCTCGCCCTGCCCCACGTCCACTCGCAAATTCGTCGCACAGTGCTCGTTCAGCCTCGGCTTCCGACAACTTCCTCCTCACCGCAGCAGAGAGACAGAGAATCCTGACGGAGGAAACGAAACGGGAGAATGAACAGTGTTTCGATTTCCTCAAACCCGAGAATGTCAGGGATAAAGAGGGAAACAGACCTGGTGATGCCGATTATGACAAGAGAACCATCAAGGTTCCTAAGAGCGCTTGGGCATCGTTCACACCGTTCGAGAAACAGTTTTGGGAGATCAAACAGGATCATTTCGATACCGTCCTTTTCTTCCAAAAGGGAAAGTTTTACGAACTGTACGAGGATGATGCGTTGATTGGACATCAGGAATTTGATCTCAAATTGACGGATCGTGTCAAGATGAAGATGGTGAGCTGCTCACGCCTGGTCTTGTAATCGATACTGATTTTACAGGTGGGTGTACCAGAACAAAGCTTTGATCTGTGGGCTTCAAAGTTCCTGGCAAGCGGATACAAAGTCGGTAAAGTCGAACAAGCTGAAACTGCCATCGGGTGAGCTTCATATTACAGAACTTAGTGCTGATGGGCAGAATGGAGATCAGACAGAAAGACGCAGGGAACAAAGGCAGAGAGATCGTTCGTAGAGAACTCGGTCGAGTGTTTACGAACGGTACGATTGTCGATGGAGAGTACCTTTCGACACACGATGCCAACCACTGTGTCTCTATCAAGGAGCTTTCGCCTGGACCAAATAAACCATCGACTTTTGGGGTCTGTATTGTCGATGCCTCGACTGGAGAATTCCAATTATCGCATTTCCAGGATGATATTATCCGGACTAGGCTCGAGACTTTGTTCCGCCAGATCCGACCAAAGGAGCTCATTTGCGCCAAGGTCAGTCGGTCGTCTTGCGTCAACTAGTAAACTGACAAGTAGGGCAACTTGACTATCGCCACTGAGCGGATTCTCCGTCAGACTTTGCCGATAAGCTGTATTCGCCAGACCTTCAAGGACGGCAAAGAATTTTGGGACTCTGCGCGAACGATATCCGAGCTGGCGACAACTTTCGGCGACGATATTCCCGCTGAAGTCGCGTCGTTACAAGATCAGCCTACCGCAATGGAAGCATTAGGAGGACTAATGTCGTATCTACAAACTCTCAATCTGCGCCAAGATCTCCTCACTCAGCGCAATTTCAATATCTACGACCCTATCCGTGAAGGGAATCGGTTGATACTTGATGGTCTGACATTGGGTCATATGGAAGTACTTGTGAATAATGAGGGAGGGACTGAAGGGACACTGTTGGAGTTGCTGCAGAATTGCGCTACCCCTTTCGGTAAGCTGGCAAGGCCAATGTGTGCGCTGAGCTGACCCAGTAGGAAAGCGGTTATTCAGGATTTGGTTGGAATGTCCTCTTCGTGAAGCTCAAGCCATTAACGATCGGTGAGTTGCTTTCCACGCTTGCAGTCTGTCGCTGAGCTGATGATAGTCTCGACGCAGTTGATGACATCATGGCCAACCCAACTTTCGGGGGAGCATTCAACAATTGGGCAAGCAAGGTCCCTGATCTCGAGGTAGGTCTTACTGCACAGATAAATGTCGAAGCTGACGGGTCAGCGTCTCGTGTCTCGAGTACATGCCGGCTCCATCAAGCAAAGCGACTTCCTCAAAGTCATGGATGTAGGTCATTGGTCACTGTATGCGTTTACAAGGCTGATGAGAGTAGAGCTATAAGAGGATGAGCCATATGATTACCGAACTTCTAGATGCGGCCAAAGGCTTTGCTTCTTCCTCAGTGGCTGGTCTGCTGAGGGGAGCGCCTGACTTGGAACCTCTGGTGGGGTATATCGAATCTTTATACCATATTCCAGAGTCTGGTAAGCTATTACATGCTCACTGCAAGCTCATAAAGCTGATGATTCAGAAAAGACAGTCGAGATCTTGCCCAATGAAGGGGCAGACGCAGAATGTGATAAACGTTCAGCTGAAGTCAAAGAGCTTGAAGGTGCTCTTGATGCGCTGCTGAGAAAAGCAAGGAAGGACATCAGGTGTGTTTCCCCTTGGAGGTCCAGGGTTTCTGCTGATGTCAGCTGTCCCGAAGCCAAATTCTGGCACTCTGCGCAAGGCGGAAAGGACATTTACAATATTGAAGTACCTGTCAAAACTAAAGTACCGAGCAATTGGGCCAAGCAATCCGCAACTGGTGTACGCCTACTTTGTCGTCGTAGGAATAGGAGCTGTGCTGACGAACGTAGAAAATTGCTCGGTGGATCACGCCGGAAACAGCGCCCAAGATTCGAGCTCTGCAAGAAGCTCGTGAACGTCATTTTGTCGCCAAGCGGGCATTCTTCGGTACTCTTCTTGTTGAATTCGATAAAGATCGCACAGAATGGTTGAAAGCAGTACGAGTCGTTGCCGAGCTGGACTGTCTGGTCTCACTGGCAAAAGCATCAATGGGGATGGACGAACCGAAATGTCGACCTACGTTTGTCGAGTCTACCGAAGCTTTCATTGACTTCACCGAATTAAGACACCCATCCATGTGTCTGAGATCATCATTCATCTCAAATAATGTCCAACTTGGTGGTGGAGTCGCTAGGCAGGTACTATTGACTGGACCGAACATGGCTGGTAAAAGTACTCTGCTTAGGATGACGGCTGCTGGAGTCATATTGGCTCAATTGGGGTGTTATGTCCCTGCTGAATCGGCGAGGTTGAGTCCTATTGATAGGATCCAAACTAGAATGGGGGCTTACGACAGTAAGTATTGAATCTTGAGTAATGAATAGGAGGGAGTGTGGTTGATGATAGATATGTTTTCGAATGCTAGTACTTTCAAAGTCGAGCTTGATGAGGTGAGTTATCTTGATAATATGCCAGGACGAGCTGACAAATAGACATCGAAGATCCTGAGAGAAGCTGGTCCTAGATCATTGATTATTCTCGATGGTGAGCTACCGACCACTGACCCATTCCTCGATCGTAAGCTGATTAGCAGAACTCGGTCGAGGAACCTCGACATATGACGGAATGGCGATAGCAGGAGCTGTGCTTCACCAAGTCTCCACCCATACTTTACCCCTTGGATTCTTTGCGGTAAGCTTGATTCGTTTTGAGTGAGCCTCGTCAAAGCTGACATGTGAGACGCATTACGGATCGCTCACGGACGACTTTGCGTACCACCCAAATATCAGGCGGATGCATATGCAGACTCATGTCGATGATGAGAAAATGGCTGTAAGCTCCCGTTCACTGTACCTGGGCAAACTAATGAAAAGGTGGTGTTCCTCTACAAGTTGATTGCAGGAGTCGCAGAATCATCTCATGGTACCCGTAAGTCAATCTCTTCTCGCTTAACGACGAAAACTGATAAAGAGACGTGGCGCACATGGCAGGTGTGCCTGCATCAGTCGTGTCCAGGGCTCAAGAAGTCTCGGCGGAATTCTTCAAGACTTTCAAGGATAAGCTTGATGCTAGAAGGAGGTCATCGCTTCCTGTACAGGCTCATGCGGATTTTGTCTATCTAATCAATGTCGCCTTAGGGAAAGTGGGCAAAGAGGAGGTTGATGGGAAAGTGGGCGTGAAAGCCAGTCTGCGACAACAAATGGATGTGATCAGGGGGTGTGTTGGAAAATACGAAGTTTGATCCATATTCGAGAGAGACATTGGAGGATAGTTGTACAAGGGTCATCATTACGCATCACAATCAATTGTATATAGCATTATATGTATGGCATCTAAGGAAACCCTCGTTACGCTTGAGCTACCTCTAGCGAGCCGAAAGCAGGTGGATCTTTCCTCCTTGATTTCCCTCTTCTCCGCTTGATTGGCAACCCATTCCTCTCATTCCACCCTTCCCTCTTGCGATTCCCTCCTTGCATCGCCTTGTCGCCTAGCAAATCCAAAACCTCACTCCATTCGCCTTTGACCCATTCTTCACCCCATCCACTTCCACCTCCGCCGCCTTGGGTAGGTCTGAATTTTCGCCCGGCTCTATCACCTGATCGGAAGCCGAAATTGGTTCCCAAGAGAGGAATAGATATTCTAGGTGTCTTGTTTAGGTAATCTTCCATGACACCAGGCGGGATTGGGATGATTGTTGATTGATAGCCTTCCTCTTCCTGACTCTCCATGGACATAGGGAGAGAGGAAGGAGGGGAATAGGCAGGGAAAGAGATATCAAATTGAGTCCCGTTCTTTGGGATCACTTTGATCACTGATTTTGGCGTGACTAAGCGGAACGTCGATGCTGTCTCTTCGATGACTAATCCGCTTATTCCATTCAAAGAGGGATTTCGGGCGGTAGTGATTGTAAGACTGGCACCTGTGAAATCTGCTTTGGAGAGCTTCGAGTGGATACTATCAGCTGACGAGGTGATGGTTGGTTGTAGTGATTCGGATTTAGAAGGAAAAGGAGGAAGGTTAAGGAGGTTGGCGATGTAGATTGTATGTAGGTGATGAAGTGGTTGCACCCTCTCGTACCTGTTATCAGCGTTGATTCCAACCAAAAAGAAATGGGGACATACTCAATCTCCTGCCCAGCATCCAATACCGCCCTCTTTCTCTTTCCCCGACCCATCACCTCCAATTTCCTCCTATCCTCCTGTTTGTCCAAAGCCTCCTTCCGAGCAGCCTCCCGAGATGAAGAATCACCTAGATTCTTTTTTCTGCCTTTAAGTGCTTTAGCTTCATCTGTCGCTGCTTGTTTGCCCTGAGTGAAGTTCAAGGCTTTGTTCTGTACTTTTTGTGTGTATGCTGTTGGTCTCAGGTCGAGGAGGGAGGTTATGGGAGGGGGTAAGGTAGTCGGCAGGAGAGCTTGAAGTGGTTTCTATATGATCAGCCCTGATGATTGAATACACGACCTCGAGTAGAATGTAGCAGAGACTGACCGTGACTTGATTTGCCAGAGGTCGATAAATATCGATATTCTGCGTAGGTGTAGATGCTCCTCTGGAGGTGGAACCGCTCGCCACCGAGGTCCCCTTCGCGCCAGCGGTCATACCAGCCGCCATCACTGCCTTTCTTTGTTAATTTGAGTTAATCTGCCAGCTAAAGAAGGGGGCTGATGATGGATAGTATGTGGTTTCCAATGAAAGTTGATCCGAAAAGACAAGTGCGGGGCCAATAGTCGCGTCCAAGGACAAGGTTAACGAGCGGTAACGTCAAAGTCATATATCTATTGTACTTAGATCCGGCCACTTTCGCCTGAACACGCGGGCGAATCAGGCGAGGAATCGGATAGGGCATCATTACACTGCGAGGGATTGCTGCTAGACACGACGTCAGCGAGTCCGAAGCTTTGAATCTTGGATCTGGCCGTAATGTCTCGCCCACCTGCCCCGACCGCCATCCCGGCGAGGCCACAGGAATTTACGAATCCTCGGACTGTCTCTTCCTCTTCTTCAAGGGCTGGTGTGAGTGCTGCTTTTGTTCTTTACCCTTGTCCAACTAAGCTGACAAGAAGCCAACGATAATTGATTCATCAATAACGAGATTACTAGTTTTAACGAAACAGATGTTACAGGGTATGGAACAGTGGTCACAGGGTCAGATTGGTGAAGAGGATGTCAGTTTTGTCTTCTTCCCGCTTCTTCCCGAAAAGAGGAGGAGGAACAAGTAGGGGAAGGTGCTGATGATAGGTTTCTGATATATATGTGAAATTGGGTAATGGGTTTGAGATTTGTGTGGAATCGTTTCGGAAAGTTGGACTGAGTACCAAGTGAGTCCTTGTCTCTCTTGACCTCTGAGCGCTGTATGGCTGACATTTAAGGGAACTAGACTCGATACCGAAAGACTTGAGAGTCTGCTTGGAACAAGCACTTGCCGAAGATCCATCTCAGGAAACACTCAATATCTACCTACCGAATATCCGAACTATCATTTTCTCTCTCCTGAATGGCTTGAAACAAAAGCAGGCCGCATATAAGCGGATGATCGCAGAACGACAGGAACAAGAACAGGAGCATGTTATACAACAGCAACAACAGCGATTACAATCACAATCTCAAGCTCAACCACAACCGCATAATCAGATCCCAATACCACAACGCAGACTGGATCCAGTGGAGGAAGCAAATGCAAAATTGACAGGACGAAGTGTCAGTCCGAACGCTCCGCCTGGCGCTTTACCTCGGATGCCAAGTAGCTCCATGTTAGCGCAGAGGAACATTTCTGGGAATGGACCTTCCCGCCCTGCTCCTCCCGATGCATTCCGACCCGCTAGGATGAGACCACCCGAAGGACCTCGCGAAAGGAGAGCTAGTGCTACTTCCAACAGAGACAGAGACAGGGAAGGATCATCATCTAGTACTGGTACCGGTACTGGTAGTGGAACCCCACCAATGGCGACTAGTAGTACGATCTCATTACCGGAAGGAATGGTACGACATCAATTGACGGATAATCCTGTTCCAACTTCATCGAGTTCGGGACCTACGACCCTTGCGCCTGCGGCAGCTGTCAAGCCGACTCCTCCGCGACCTGATCGGTTCAGCCGAGATAGTTTCGGGAATCCAAGGCCTATATCACGTTTCTCGATAGATTCAGATGTGACTACTGGAAATTCACCTATACGGTCGCCTGGCGCAAATACCCCACCCAGACGAATATCAACATTACCGGAAGATGAAGAGGATCGAGGTTCAGAAAGTCCACCAAGGCTAGCTCCTCTCTTGCCAGTACTCAATTTACCATCCGAATCCATATCGATCGATACGAGCGATGTAGTCACACCCCCACTCTCTTCTGTCGAACCGGTGCCCGAGGTCCCGCCAGAGACCAGATCGACATTGGCAGCTTTATCGCGACAAGATCCACTTGAACGTAGAGCTTCACGTCGATTCTCTTCTTACAACTTTAGTAAAATGTTACCTGGTTCCCCATCGTCCAAGAAATTAAGCTCTCCACAACGACCCATGCGACGAGCGAACATCCCGCCAATGCCACCTTTACCTGAAATGAATTTGACCAAGGCTATCGAAGAGGGAAATTCATCTCGATCACATCTTGGAGCCAACGGATCTTCGTCAGGCCGCTCGGCCAGTCCTTCGTCAGTACGCACACCATCTCCTCAACCCGATCACGACTCTTTTATGCGTGTTATACCTACTCCCGATGTAACGCCTACACCGGCCGCTCCCGCTCCTCCAATTTCATTATCGGTCTTTCTGCAGATTGGGCGTCAGGTCAAGAAGACGACGATAGAGTTGCCGACGAGCTTATCGAATATCAAACTGTGCTTCATGGAGAGGTTTGAATATGATCCTGGAAAAGAAGATTTCCCAGAGGTTTACATCAGGGATCACAGAACTGGAGTTCAGTTTGAGCTCGAGGATATCGATGACTTGGCAGACGGAACGGTGTTGAGTTTGAATATTGAGCGTAAGTTGACGAAACGTCAGAGTGTGCCCGTCCCCAAGCTAACGAATAGCGCTTGATCAGGTCAAACAGCACTTTGATCTCACTGTTGGCGGTCTGATGCAAGAGATTAAGGAAATGAAATCGTCCCTTGATCATACCCGCCGTATGTCTATGGCACCTCCTTCTCACTTGACCGTCTCGCCTTCGTTGAGCATGGCGACCTCCATGACTCGCCTACCGAAACCTGAACCTCTTCGCCTCTCGCCATCCAACTCCAATTCCGAGCTCAACACCGCAACAATACCTCTTTCGACCGAAAAGAAGGTCGAGCTACAAGCACAATATGATGAGGTTACTTCGCTCCGTCGTGACCTTGCAGTCATGCGTCAAGTCCACGTCGATTTCCTCGCCGAGACCAAGGAATCGTTTGCCAAATTGCGGACGCAGAATTCAGCGATGCGAGACGTAGTCAAGACGAAAATGGGTGGAAGTAGGGCCTTACTCGATAATTCTAAAGCGAAAATGGAAACCCAATGCCAGGAAGCTATTCAAGCAGTCGAAGAGATATCAGACACGATCGACAATGCTCGTGAAGATGCTTATAAACGATTCGTCACTCCTTCCGCTAAACAAATCAATTCCATCAAGGCAACTCTTGAAAAGGCTACCAATTTCGTTGATCAATTCGCTAGGGATGTTGCGCTCGCCGATCCATCTTGGAGGAGTACCTGGGCATCTGAACTTAAAAGGGTTCAAGAAGAACAAGGATTACTCTCTCACCAAAGGAAACTTGCTGCGGATCTCAAGAATGATATCAAGGATGCAGCCGAGATGTTTGGTGCTGTACAAGGATTCGTCAGTCAAAGAGGAGCTGGTCAGAGGATCGGATCGAAAGGATTCAGACCACCTAGTCCTAGTACCGATACTGGTGGCATGCCCAACTTATTAATGGAGATCCGAACGAAAGAAGCCGATCCCCATCAACGCCTACGAGCTATTGAAGCACAGCGGAAAGTTAGGGAGAAAGAACTAGCGGAACGAGGTGGGGACGAGTTTCAATCGGAATTAGGCAATTTTGTCCAAGGGCGGAAATTAAAGAAAACAGGGGGACACGAGGAAGTAGAAAGAGTGAGGGCTAAAAAGTCTGAAAAGACTTTAAAGAGGATGTTGACTGGTGATGGAGCAGAGGGGGTCTTGTCACCGCAATTGACTGGGGCTAGTATGTTGAGTTCTCAAATGACTGGAACGAGTTTCTTGACTGCTCAAACTACGGGTGGGTCGTTGATCAGTCCACAATTGACTGGTGGAGGTGGAGGTTCAGGTGCAGGTGGACATCGGTTGAGTGGGAGTAGTACAGCTGAAGCTACTGGGTCGAAACCGGATCTATCTGCGAAGAAGGAGCCGAGTGACTAGGGCAAGGTTGGAGACATGCAGTGTAGATACGTATTGGATTTATAGTCACGAGCGTAGATGTTAGAAACGATTACTGGTAGACATGTATTGGTATATTACGACACCTGTCATTCGATGGATGTGGCAGAGTTGTGGTCGACGTACGAAGACACCCATTTCTTTGACTGGCTCCCGGAATGGCAAGAGCGGGTCAGGTCATGCCTGACGTGATTGCCCATAGCAGAATATATTGCAATAGGTGCCACGATGTCGATCACTTGCGTCCGTGTTAAATGTAGTTGATACATATTGACAAGTCCGCTGTGACGGCTCGATAAGTTGCGATGTCGTGTAAAGACAGACAGATGATGGTTATGACTATATATGTACATTATCGGCAGTGCGCCGGGCACCTCCTCGATCCTGCTTCTTTCACACATACACGCTCGCTGCCCTTCCTTCTTGTGCGGACACACTAGACCTCGACACCAGACAAGGCTTTCTGAACTTCCCTCAAAGCCTTCTCCGCACTCAGACTATCCCTCCTGCCCGGCTTGATGGGTGGTGGTCCATCATCACTTCCGGAAGACACTCTACTAGGATCCAAAGATTCGGAGTGTGTCGGCATTTTACCCGAGTTGGATGAGGGGAATTTCAGAACACTAGCCGAACCCATTGAACCCATCGAGGTCCTGGCCCAAGATTGGGAGGCTGAGCTCGTTCGAGCGTGTCGAGCTGGTTTGGTAGGCATGACGAAAGAGCTCATTGATCCAGCACCGTTTCCATGTCCATTTGCGCTGGCGTCGGTATGGGAGGGTGCCCTTGAGTGAGCGGATGGGTGGAGAGATGAGATTGAATTCATCCCTGATGCGGAGGATCGGTGGCCCATGGCTCGTGCTGTTAGTTGAGCGATAATGGATGCTGCATCGGGTCGGTCGTAAGGTTTGATTTGAGCGGGAGAAGGGATGAGGGTAGGTGCTCTAAGGAGAGTTCCGAGGTATGCTCGTTTTGCTATCTGTCAGTCTCGTGTCTTCCTGCTCCGATCTCTCTCCCGTCGCTCTACCACCATGCTGATGAGACATACCGACAGTGGCATCGTTAAAGACGATCAGTGCGTTGACATCGTCCACCCACTTGATCCTGAATCCTCCCTTCTCATGCTCCCATGAACTGAAGATTGACTGAATGTCTCGGGTTTTGAGCCTACTCGTCAGCTGATCTGTACTAATCTAGACTAGCTGGACATACTCTGCGGAGAAATTGGATAGATGGAGGATACGGGTGACAGCTGCTGAGACTGGAGCGGCAGAGGGTGTAGAGAGGATGGTACCATTAGGGAGAGAGATGGACATTGCGATTCGTTATTGTATTGTTGGTCGTTTCGAATTTAGGTGTGCTTGAGGGAGTGTGATTGGCCTTCGATACAAGGGACTATATGGTGTAAAGACAGGAACTGATGAGTGGACAGAAGGGTGCTAAGATGGAGATGATGTATGATGATATGAGGTCTATAGACCATTCGCGCCTGAAGAGCATGAGTCGCGTAGCTCCCACATCCTATCTCGGTCTTCCCCGGATGCCACTATTGGAATAACGCCGATAATACCGTGCACACCCTGAATACCCTGCGGGGATCCAGCCATAGTCACGTCACTCATATGACAGATAGATACACCCACGCAGCATCCCCCCACCTATACCAGTGTATACTTGTCATTCATCTTATCGTCATACTCTTCACTTATACTTCATCTCTTCCAGAGACATCCTCAACTTGTGAGTCATTATCACATCTCTGGTGCAATCTATGGACTGTAAAGAGTGCATAGGACTAGGATTCACACATCTATATACCCCTTATCAACGTGGGAAAGGCTTATCTTGCCACCCATCATGGGACGATCGTTGGATCGATGTCCTACTGTAACATCCATGCATCCTTCCCATCCACTAGCTTCTGGCATATTCTGCTTCTGATAGCGATGGCTGGATAACGATGTCATTCCCTCCACTATCTGCCTCGATACCCGCGCCGAGTCACTCACGTGAAGGAATCAACGCTGACTAAGTCTTCCTTTCCCCCGTCAATCACACATCGCCCTTCTCTTCTCTCTCATCAATCCCACAACATCTACCAATCCAACAGACCTTCAAACGTAACCTACCATCTAAACAATCAGCACTATGCAGATCTTCGTAAGTCACACTTCTCACCGATGTTGATCGTGGCTGACAAAGCAGGTCAAGACGTAAGCCACTCGATCAGGATATCATGTACCGCCACTGACATCTAGCCTTACTGGAAAGACCATCACCCTAGAGGTTGAGTCCTCGGACACGATTGACAACGTCAAGTCCAAGATTCAAGACAAGGAGGGCATTCCTCCCGATCAACAGCGATTGATCTTTGCTGGAAAGCAGCTCGAGGACGGCAGGACTCTGTCTGATTACAGTAAGCTCGCTTTAGCCCCGCTTTGCAACCGAGCTGATCAATTCAGACATCCAGAAAGAATCTACCCTTCACCTCGTCTTGCGACTCCGAGGTGGTATGCAGATCTTTGTCAAGACGTGAGTTCCTGGGTTCGCGAGCTGGATAGACGCTGATAGTCAGCCTTACCGGAAAGACCATTACTCTCGAGGTTGAGTCATCCGACACTATCGACAACGTCAAGAGCAAGATCCAGGACAAGGAGGGCATTCCCCCTGACCAGCAGAGGTTGATCTTCGCTGGAAAGCAGCTCGAGGATGGCCGAACCCTTTCTGATTACAGTGAGCTTAGTTGAGAGTTTTCAATTGCGCAGCTGACATGTAGACATCCAGAAGGAATCTACTCTTCACCTAGTCCTCCGATTGCGAGGAGGTATGCAGATCTTCGTCAAGACCTTGACCGGAAAGACCATCACTCTCGAGGTCGAATCTTCCGATACAATCGACAACGTCAAGAGCAAGATTCAAGACAAGGAGGGTATCCCCCCTGATCAGCAGCGACTCATCTTCGCCGGAAAGCAGTTGGAAGATGGCCGAACCCTCTCCGATTACAGTATGTTCTATCTGTCTATATTTAGGATACTTGCTGATCTGCAGACATTCAGAAGGAGTCTACTCTCCATCTTGTCCTCCGACTACGTGGTGGTATGCAGATCTTCGTCAAGACTTTGACGGGTAAGACTATCACCCTCGAAGTCGAGTCGAGCGACACCATCGACAACGTCAAGTCGAAGATTCAGGACAAGGAGGGTATCCCACCAGACCAGCAGCGATTGATTTTCGCTGGTAAACAGCTCGAAGATGGACGAACCCTCAGCGACTACAACATCCAAAAGGAATCTACGCTCCATCTCGTTCTTCGATTGCGTGGTGGTATGCAGATTTTCGTCAAGACGTGAGTAATC
>Ga0308160_10004545_pt1 | contig 14812 bp, 16 predicted proteins | sample PhyFR1_FD_201036 | JGI IMG/M metagenome (GOLD analysis project Ga0308160, IMG submission 201036) | Phyllosphere microbial communities from UC Gill Tract Community Farm, Albany, California, United States - DLSLF.R1 | ecosystem: Host-associated > Plants > Phyllosphere > Unclassified | place: USA...
TCTCTCTTCTACGAACATGAAGGATTGAAAAATAGAGAGAGGCTGATGAGCGTGAGGTGATGATGGGGATATGAATGTGTTTAGAAATCTTTGAGTAGAAGATGTTTGGATCAAGCTTCAAAAATTTACGAACCTTCATCTTCAACATCAACATCATCATCTTGCTCCTCATCATCGTTCAAGTCGATCAGATCTCACCTTCACCATTCATTAGGAGTTCAAGCATACAATCTAGGGAAACCATTAGAAGCTATTCGAGAATTCTTGAAATTATTAGAGACGACCACCGAGGAGGATCGAGTAGAGGGAGAGGGACAGGGACAGGTAGATTGGTTGGAAGATTTCGAATTGGCTTGGGATTTATACGTTCAACAAGGAGGAGAGCTCGAGGGGTTCGTCGGGCAGGAGTTGCCGAAGGGGTTGTTTGAGAAGAAGGGAGTGAGAGTTAGTGAGAGAGTAGTGAGTGGTCGAGAGGATGATGTAGAGAGGAGGTGGGGGGAATTGGAGGACAAGATGTCGATGTCGATGAGGGGGAAGGGGAAAGGGAAAGTGAACGATGGGATATCGAATGAACAGGCTTTGGTTGGAGGTACGTTGCCAAACATTTCACTATCTCGTTCTGGTGCGAAACTTGATAAATGTTCTTCGCTTCATCAACATACAGAAACTTTCCACCTTGAATTACCTGTTCGGAACCCATTGGAGAACTTTTTATCGATTGGTGGCTTGACCGTCAAACATCGACGAAAGCGGATAGAAGGGAGTGAAGGAGATGAAAGGGAGAGTGATTTGGAGGTGGATCAAACAGTCGAAGGAGAAATTATCGAATTAGCTCCCTTGGAATCTCGAATCGTGAGATGTTTTTTCTCATTCCAATCAGCTCTTTCCCCTTGATCCTCGAATTCTGAGCTTGCCGAATTCTCCCTCACCAGATTTATGTACCGATCCGAGGATCCTCTTCAGGAACTTTCGAATTCATTTCCCTCTCCTATCGTTTCCACAATCTCTTACCCATCACAGAATCCCTCTCAATTCCTATCCCACGAAGAACGACCCTCGCACAACTCAATCTAGATCCAGAACCGGTTCCGACTGTCTTACCGAGCGTTACTCTCCGACCTCCGATACCTGTATTGACGGTTTCGAGTGAAGGAGTAGAGGGGAGATTCGTACATGGTCAGAGTTTGATCAAGAGGGTTAGGGTGAGCAATGCTGGACAGGTCGGAATGAGAGGACTGAGAGTGATCAGCTCGAATCCGGAAATCACGTTCTTCAGACCTGGTGCCTCGTCAGTCGAATCAAAGGGAGATGGAGGCAGGGTGAGAGTAGGGAATGAGATCAGAGATAACTCGTCAGTGAATCTCGTGGAGGAACTGAGACCGGACGAGGAGAAGGAGGTTGAGGTTATCGTGAGAGGGAATCAAGTTGGATCGGTCGAAGTCAAATGGTTATTCGCTTATGAATCAACGGTACGTTCACTCGAGAATTCAGTCTTGCCTCGATAGAGCTCAGCGCTGATTTCGTTCAGTTCGTGTACAGGACGACGCGAACGAAATCTTCTCGACAAGAACAACACAAACTTTCGAGATACAACCTTCACTAGAATTCCGTTACTCGACACGACCAAGTATTCAGGATGATTTCCCATTCATGCTGAACCTCGAGGTCAGTCGACGGTAGCTCTTCTTCCTGAGCTTGAGCTGACCAGTCTTCCTCCCGTCGACAGGCTTACAATTCTGGAATCCCTTCTTCCGATCTTCGTATCACTTCCGTCTCGCTACTATCGCCGATGTGGAAGCTATCGTCGCTACCAGGTCTAGCTTTCGAAGATCTTGCGTCTTCACCGATAGCCTGGCAACAACTTTCGAATCTAGGGTTCGCGATCAGTCCAGTCGAAGATATCATCACACGGAAAGGAACAACAGAGTGGAGTGTCAAACAGGTCGAGGGGTTGCTGCAGGGAAAGAAGATTGAAGGATCGAAACCTGGAGAGATTGATCTCGAATATTTAAACCTTCCCTCTGTAAGCTCTGGATTCCCTCCACCCCCCTTCTTCTTCGTCGCTCACACTGCTTGAACGTTACAGACAATTAAGATCGATCTCTCTTCCAACTCTCCTTTGCTGTCTTCCCTCATCGCCTCTCATTCCCACCTTCGTTCCGAATCCCTCTCTTCCCAATTCCCAGCAATCCCACTGTCCCTCCTTCGTTCAATCTTTCCCCTCTTCTCCTCAACTTCCGCTCTCGTCCTCGTCCACTTCTCCTCCCCATCTCTCGATTTGTCAGGCACTCATTTCCTCCCGATCACTTCACTCGGAGCTTCTTCAAACGTTCTTCGAGAGGTCCTGACGACGGCCGAGCTGAAGGCGGGCGGGCTATATGAAGAGTCGCAGAGGGAACGAACGACGTTGATCAAGGGATTGAGAGCGAGTGAACTAGGAAGAGATGAGGATCCTGCGAGTGTTAGTATCGAGGTTGAGGGAATCAAAGAACACGCTTTCGATCAAGGGTGAGTCGGACTGTCCTTCGCACTGCTGATGATAGGGAAGCTGACCTCAGTGCGGGTTCTTGATCGACTTGCAGCCCTTGCTCGTTGCCCGTCACTTTCGCGATCCGAAACCTTTCGACAACGAATTCGTTCGATTACCTCTTGCAACTCGGGACAACCTCCGAGTGAGTCCCTCATCATCTTTCCTCTTGTCTTCTCCGTGCTGACCCTTTGTTTCGATAACCTCAGTTCCGCTCTGATCTGTACCGGTCTCCTAACTCGACGAGGGACGATCGCACCTCTTTCTCTCGCTCGTATCACAGCGAAAGTTTTCATCTTACGAGAAGGTATCTACGATGTCGGAGGCTGGACGCTGAATGTGAGTGGAACAGAGGGAGCGAGGAATTGGGTCCAGAATGGTGAGAAGACGGAAATTCGAATGAGGGGGAAAGAGAGGGAACGCCGGAGGGAGTCAGGGATCGAGAGTGTGCGATTAACTGTACCTGTTGTAGCTTGATCATCGCATTAGAAGCACGCCCTTTGCATTTCTCGTCCGCTCTTGAGATGTTGGAAAAAGCGAGAAGTTTGCGAGAGAACCATTGTTCACTTCGAGGAGAAACTCGAAACAGGGCCGTTGGCGATCATATCGTCAAACGCTGACGTACAGAGTGCTGTGATGGTGACAAAGGGAAGGTGGGAAAGAGTTTTGAGGAGGAAGAAGGAGCGAAAAATGGGAGGGCGAAAAACGATAAAGTTTCTTCTGCTTCTGCTTACGACCGAATAGAACCGCGTCTACTGTTCTTGGCTATACTCAATGTTCTCCGCTCGTATACCGCTCTACGGGGACAGAAGAGAGAAGACTTTGGTGAAAACTCGATTTGTTTACAACATCAGCACTGAAAGTGCTCCCACATATACTCTAGCGCCCTACTAAGCTACCATTCACCACTGTAAAGCCCGGAGAAGGGGAAGGGGGAATGGATGAAAGAGAGACAGAAAAAAAAGGAATGTCCAAACTACCGGCCCTCTCCATTCCTACTCACGACGAGTCCTTGCGAGACAAACGTCAGAGGCTAAGGAACGGAGCATATGAGCACTAAGATGTTAAGCCACGACCATCTCGGCATGAGATGAGGGTTTCAAAATTCTAGTCGACCAAGGACACCAGCGCTTCACCCTTTAAATCGGTAGGTCGAGGGGCGTCGAGGCAGGCAACACGGAAATGAGCTATGGAGAGTAAGATGGTGTCAGTTTGAAGGTCTCTGGAGGAGTCAGAGCAAATTCACGCACGCCGACAGAAAATGCCGCACATTTTCAAGAACCAAGGGGTGCAGGGTGCCGCGCGCGGGTCAACCAGTTTCCAGCATTGACAACAACAATCAGCCTTGTCAATAACAATACAAAATAGGAAACATACCTTGAACAAGGATCACAACACATTCTCGTCTTCGTTTGTTCGGCTCCTTCTCCTCTTTCTCAGCCTTATTTCTCCTTTCTTCAATCGTCGCTTGTCACTCTCAGATGAAATCTTCGATCACGCGATCTCCGATCTTGCGAAACGAAAATTCGCGGCATTCGAGGTCGAGACGATCGTGGCTATGAAGCAGAACTAGTATAGAGTCCCGCGACAATTGTGGCGGATATCGAATATAATGTCTGTAGGCTGGCGGGCGGGTCAGTCATAGAAAAACAAGAACACAAGAAGACACGGAGAGAGGAGTGCGAAAATCGAGCTCAAGCTCGACATCGCTTGATAGACGAGTCACAGCATGATCAAAGCCCTCTCAACCCCCAACATAGTCAGTCAGATCGGGATATGGGTCTGCTCGATGCACCTTCCCACGAGAGAACTGAAATCAATCGCGAGAGAATCGAGCCTTGCGAGAAGAATGTCGCTGCGAGCCTTTCTTCTGTACTGTAGCGCTCGACTGAGCGCCCTCGCCGTTGCGTAAGAATTCTGATCGACTCAATGACGGATTTGTCAGCGCTTAAAGCCCAGGAGACTCGAGATACACTCACTAACCGAGACGATCCATTCCTTCCCTCAGCTCCGATTGAGCCTAGTCGATTGCGCTCTCTCTTCGGTACACCATGAATTCTCTCGTATGCTGAGCCTCTCGACTGCGCGTCGTCTTGCCCTTGTTGTGGTGACGAGTCGTGTCTGAGTTGATCCTAAAGCCGAGAGAAGCGCCCTAGAGTAGCTGGAGAGTGTCGACGCGAGTCGTAGCTGCTCTCCAAGATCGTCTGTGATGATATCTAAGAGCTGAGGTGAAGTGAAGGAGAACAAGGGAGGTGAGAGAAGGAAAGCCTTGTTCTTCGCAAGTTTCTCTCGCTTTTGACGATTCTCTCAATTCCGCTCAAAAGCTCTCTGATTCAGCTCCCAGCGCTCATATCGTCGTCTCTCACCTCTAGCAATACCCTCGAGCTCTCTTCTAAAGGATAGCTCGACTTCTTCTCCTTCGCAACCTCATTTTCCGCCGCTTTTCTCGAGCTGCACACAGCGCGTGGTTCCAACGACGTCCCTAGAGAGGATCGAACCAAATTCTGAGTTGTCTTTTATCTCCTCTTCTATCGCTTAGAATATCGCTTACTCTCTGCTTTCTGTCTCTCACTCTTGCTCGGCTCTCAAAATGCTCAAAGTCTCCAAAAACTAGCTTGTCACTCTCGAATTCACCTTCTCTCTCTTCGATTCTTCACGCTCACTTGAACTGCTGGACAGCTTCAAATAGAGTCGCTCCTTGTATCTCTGTCTCATCTTCACGACCCATTCACGATCACGCTCTCTTGTATCCTTCATCAAACTTTCTCTTCCAAAATATGTCCCTCAAGCAAGAACTACAAACCTGGTCAGATGCGCTGGTAGCATTCGATCAGAACGACTATCCAAAGGCTCTCTCCCTCTTTCAGGTGAATCTCAAGCTGTTCTCTCTGATTTCTTACCCGATCTCTCGACTCACCTCGCACATCCCTCCTTCCACAGTCAATGGAACCCTCTTCCAAGATCTACTTCAATATCGGTCTCATCCACGCTACTCGAGGAGAACACCAACGAGCGATTGATTCGTTTGAGCAAGCGATCGAACTTGATTCGTATCTAACCGTCGCTTACTTCCAAATGGGAGTCTCTCAATTCTTGTTGGGTCGGTTCGAGGATGCTAGGAGGGACTTTGATGATGCTTGGCTGGTGCGTCGAGACGGAAGACCTGATCAAACGTGAATGAAGCTGACCCTGATCTCTTTCCTCCATCACAGTACCTTCGTTCGAACGAGATTATCGATTACGAACAGTGAGTATTCTCCCGATCTTCCCTTTGAGACATGAGCTAAACATGCGACGACAGAATTGGTCTCAAGTTTCAACTCTACTCGTGCGAAGTGCTGTTCAATCGAGGTCTCTGTCTCGTTTACATGGCAAGTCCTCGCCTTCCTTTCCCTTCCCTTCACACCATAAACCTAATCTCGTCGCTATAAAGGGTCGATTGGAAGATGGCTTGAAAGACTGGACGATGGCGATGAAGGAGAAATACACTCAAGAACACGACGTGATCGATGAGGCGTACCTTGACAATGGTGCGGTGAGCTCTTTTCTCCCCTCTTTCCATCCACAGCCAACGAGCTCACAGTATGTCAATCGCTGAGCAGGGCTACACCGTTTTCAGCGTTTCAGTCGGCAGCGTTTTCAGACCTCCCGAAGCGAAACTCGCCAATCTCGCTCAACGAGACTTCCTCGGCAAAACAACCGTCATCGCCGCTTCCAACCCTTTTGAACTACACGTCGACTTCCACAGAACCGAGACAGCTTCTTCAACAGCTCCTTCGACAGATTCATCTCGCTCGAATTCGACTGAACCTCCCAAAGTTCGCTCCCTCTCGAGGAGTCAGACTACTGCAGCTCGACTCGAAAAGTCCGTCGATGGAATGGCAAGACCGCTTCGCCGTCGTCCGACTCAAGAAGAGCGCAAAACTCTCGAGAACAAGTTGAAACGCTCTCAAACCGCTCCCGTCACTACTTCGGCTCTTTCCGCTGTCCACTCTGGGGGAGTCCACTCTAAGGAAGTCCCTCGAGTTATCAACCTTCCTACACTGCCGCCTCCCCGAGATCCGAGACCTCCTTCTCCTCCCGATTCGCTCGAAGAAACTATCGCTCTCAGAGTCAAAGCACAACAGACCAGCCAAAGTGTCAAGTCTCGCTCTACTTCGACTACTCGACCACCTCCCCTCACGCTCAAAAGCTCCGCTTCCACTTCGAACAATCTCCAACTCGCCTCGTTCTCGGAGAAACGCAGTCGTCGTAACGGCCTCACAATCCAAGTCCCTCCACCTCCTACTGCCCCCTCTCGCTCGCCTCGAACTGGGTCACGCTCCGGCCATCTCGCACCTCGTCCTCGTCCAGCTTCTTTCCACTCTCCTTCTCCTTCGAAACTTTCGGCGATTTCACCTGGTCTTCGTACTCCTCACTTCCGCTCGACTTCCCTTTCGTCTCCTCGCACACTCGCTCCCATCGCTACTCTACAACCCACAACACTCCACCGCGTCCGTCAACAGAAATCAGTCACTCGTCCTCAACCTCCCGTCAAATCGAGCTCGACCACTCCCTCTGTTCGCACTCACTCGTTTGACTCTCGTACGAAAGTCACCCCAGCTCGTCAAGATAGCTCTTCGTCAACATACAGCACCAAGTCCTTGAAAATGTGTCTTTCACCGGTTGGCGAAGAAGTGTCAAAAGCGAAGATGGAATCTGCTAGTTCGATCATGCGAGCCTACCTTCATGACGACGGAAAGACGACAGCTCCACTCGGATTGAGCTCGATCGATGAAGGTTCGTTGCCCGTCGTAGTCGAGAAGAAAGTGAGGATTAGGTTGAGGCATCAAGGAACTGTACGAGTCATGGTGAGTTCCGCCTCTTCCTCTCAGTCGACCTGTCCCTGACTCGAGGTGGTAGGTCGTATCGTCTACTATCGGTCTCGATGCCCTCGTCGAAAGGATCCAGATCAAGCTCAACGAGTCAAGCTCGCTTCTCTTGAGGTGAGTCTCAAATCGCATTATAGTCTTCCAGCTGGCTCACACACTCACATATCTCCACGATGTGTATCTTATAGGTACGTCGATGCAGACAGGTGCTTGATCTCGATCTTCGATGATGAGGACTGGCAAAGTTCGTTTTCCTTCTCTTCTCTCGCAGTGCTCCAGATCTCACAGGTTCTCTCTCTCTCTCTCTCGCAGATGCACTCGATATGGCTCAAGACTCAGTCTCTCCCTCGTCCGATTTGAAGCTCGAGATCGTTGTTGGCGAAACTGAATAGCTCGATTGATGTCTTCACCTTCGATTCTCCGCTCTCCTTGACCTTGACCTCTTCATCTCTATCTAGCTCTCTACTATCTCACGAAGATTTGCTATCGTATCTGATGTCCACCTGTATCTCGCTGCATCCTGTATCTCTCAATCGACCTGTTTTACCAATACACCGAATTTACTCATTACAGACAATAGGAACGGGAGAGCGCTGATACGCTGCCTACTGTCCCTCAGCTCGAGTTCAGACATGTGGCGACCAGCGTGGGTATAAGGGTACTAGGGACGGGGAAGGGTACTGGATGATGCGATGCGAGAAAAACGAGGAGTTTGCCAGAGGACCTATAGGCGGTCGTTGAAGGTCAGTCTGATGTAGTGATGCAGACTGAGAAGTAGATGAGCACTCACAGGTCTGTTCAGGCCTTGCTTCGTACCGTTCGAGTGCTCGAAGGTGTCGGCTTCGTGAATGGAGGATCTGTGGACAAAGCTTGACGAGGTCTGTGGTGAAGTAGTCGTCAGTACACGAATTTCTCGATATACTGACTGTAGTCACTTACCGCTCGATCAACGGAGTCAAAGGAAGCAAAAGAGGACCTCGAAAGGGATAACTTTCTTTGGGTTTCGGAGGCGATGAAGCCATTGCTCGAAGATTGAAACGTGCCAGGGCGAAGATAGAGCTACTCGCGTATAGGCTTTCAGAAGAGTTGGAAAGGAAGTCAAGAGATTGAGCGCATCGACGGAGGGAAGGCAAGCTTTGTCGTGGAATGCAATGGAAAATTCCACAAGTTTCGCTGAGCTTCGGATAACATCTGGATCTCGTTCAGATCGAAACTTAGCTGTGAGTGTAGCTGCTATCGACAGCAGCCAAGACGGTCCCAAGGGCAACGGCGAAAGCGAAATGAGGAAAGTGTAATCTTCGTTCTACAAGCGAGAGGATTGAGAGAAAGCAATGATGGGAAGTGGCGAGAAGGCGATGAGACGCGGTAACGGGAGCAAATAACGATTGGGGAGAGACGACGGAAGGGAAGGGACTAAAAGTAAAGCGAGGAAATTGGTAAACATCAACAAAGAAGGGAGAACAGGAAGAAAGGGTGTGCGTAGTAGTAAAAGGAGACAGAACGTGGGGAACAAGCTGAGAGATACAACTACATGCGAGAAAAGGAGGAGAGAGAAGAACTATGCGAAGTCCAAATCACGAGCACCGAGTTGAGAGAGTCCTGCGATGAGACCGAATGCACCCGAGAGAATTCCGACAGCAAACGTAACGATGTGAGAAGAGATACGTCGTCGTTTGGCTGCCGTGGGGATGTTGTCGACATCGAGATCGTCAAGTCCATCGTCAGAATCTTCCTCAAAGTCGGTATCTGAAAGTCGACGCTTGAGAGAAGTAGTGGAGGTACCGACTGTCGATAGAGCTGAGACAGTGCCATCTCCGAGTGAAGCTAGTAAAGTAGATTACAGTCAGCTGATGTTTCCGAAAGAAAGTGATAGTGAATATAGCTTACAAGTATCGGTTTCGAAGTCTTTGACGGGGACAGCGAGCTCCTCAGGATCAATCGAAGAGATTCGAGGTTCCTTGAGCTCGGGAGAGATAGCGCGAACTCCGATGTTGTCCTTGACCTCCTCGACGAGAATTTCGATTTCCTCCTCCTCCTCACTTTCGACGATACCTTCCTTGTCCTCCTTCCCTTCTCCTTCGCCCTCGTCCATCCTCCTCATCGTCTTTTCCTCCTCCGGATCAACCTCGTCGACATCAGGATCTCCATCGGCGTAGGAATCGACTTCATGAGCGGTACCATCCAAATCGAGGTCGACTCCGAAAGGTTGTCCGTCATATTCGAGTGGTGCATCCTCGTAGTCTCGATCGATCTCTGCTTCGTGAAGTCCCTTCTCGACCTTGATGGTGAGGTCGGCGTGAGTCGGTCCGTTTGGTTTCGGATCTTGCCAATCGATTCCGTCCTCGTCGATTTCCTCCTGCTCCTCGAACTCGTTCGTAGCTTTCCCTCCATCGACCCAGAACCCTTCTTCTTCGTCTTCCACCTGCACCGATTCAGCTCGAACGTCACTCTCTGATTGATCCACCTCGCTAGTATCCATCTCGACTTGACTCTCAATCTCTGCCTCACTTCCTTGCTCTTCTTCACTTTCGGGTTCACTCTGTCCCATATCAAGTAGATCCTCCTTGTGATTACAATCGATCTTCCTAGTAGACTCGAGGTGATCGTCAAATGCGGCTCGATCTTGTGAAAGTTGTTCCATCGTTTCGTCAAAGTCGTTCGATCCAGGCGAGGAAGAAGTTTGAGCTTCTCCTGAAGAGCCATCGTCCTCTCGAATGATAGCCAAGAGATCCTCCTCCGAGGGGATGGCTTCTGCTGCTTGATCTATCTCTTCGACCTTGACGATGGTCGTCTCTTCACTACTGATCGCAGCGGATCGATAGTCGCTCGTATCCTCCTCCAAATCGACCTCGAGCGAAGAACAAGCAGAGAGTTGAGGAGAAGGGAGATGGCTAGCTTGAGAGAAAGCGTCTTCGCAATCGTCGTCGATCTTCGAGGGGAGGTGGGATTTGGAGGGAGGGAGAGAAGGTTGGTGCTTCTGGAAACTGGCTAGGCGACTATTCGCTGAGACGATCGATTGGGAGGAGAAAATTCCGGATTGAGAACCGGAGGGAGGAAGGAAGTAGTCGTGATCGTCCTCCAAGTCGTCGTCGGAAGTTACAAAGCGAGGCTTTGATAGATCGAGTGCTTCGGTAGTGCGAGAAGGAAGTTGGTCGGGACTGATGGGGGAAGGGAGTCGAGAAGAGAAAGGAGAACGAGCGTCGGAATCGTCGCGAAGGGAAAGGTCGACATCTTGCTCTCTTGGCGAGGAGGAAGCGCGTCTGCCATATTTCTTCTTGTTGAATTGTCGTGAACCGATGTAATCGAAATATGACTTGGTCTTGCTAACCGACTCGACATCTTCTGATACTTCTTCGTCTTGACTCGAAGTAGCGAGGAGGTCCTCCTCCGAAAGACCGAATCCGCGTCGACCCGAAGAAGAAGAGGCGCAGGTGGGAAGTCGACTAGCGGCGAGAGTCGAAGCTGGAAGCATGTCGTTGTCAGAACTGCCGAGAACATCATCGAGGTCTTCGTCTGAATCGATTTCAGGGCTCCTCCTGTCCGAGAGAGTACTCCTACGTTGGACCTGATGTTGTGTTTGAGAGGCTTCGGTTCCTTTGAAGCTCTGTTTGTCGTAAGGCTGCTGAGAGACCTGGTCGAGAGAGGACGATTTGGAAATTCGAGCGAGGAGGACGAGAGGTTCTCCAGAGACTGAAGAGCAACATTTCTCTCTCTCAGTCACATACATTCGACGGATTAACGAAGAGGACGTAACTTACGACCAGGGCGAGATGAAGTGACCTTGCGACCAAAGGTAACGGTTGTTCTGTCCGAGATCTGAGGGGACCAACAAGTCAGCCGAATTATGTCGGAACAGAGAGGGGATGTAGGTGACTCACCACGTATGGTACATTGTGTGCGAGTCTCACAGTTCCTTCTCCTTCTCCCCGATTGATGTAGGTCCCGTTCGTTGATTCCGTATCTACGAGCGTGAATTGATCGTTGATCCATACAAGTTTCGCATGTTGTGCACTCATCACTTTGGTTTTATCAGACCTGAACGAGCCAGTTGAAAGATCCTTTGCTTCACTTTCCTTCCCTCTCCCGATTGAAAGCGAACTTTGCTCCGAATTCCATTCTTTGACAAGAGTTGAGGGGGTCGTGGAAGTGTCGTAGAGTGCAAGGTAGGTCTTGCTAGGTCCAGAGGAGTCGGACATCTTTGTTCGAGGTGCTGAGAGATAAGGAAGATGGACTTTGAACTGTGAAGTGAGGAGGCTTTAGCTGATGGGAGAGCTGCTCCAGCGCTTCGATTGTTGTACTCGAGAGTTCTTTGGATGTCTTGAAGGGTTGCTGGGTGTGTTTGCGATGAATGGGGAGAGGGAGGAAGGAGAGAGAGCTATCTCCCCACATCTAGCTCTCATGAAGTCTCTCCTCCTTCCTCAGCTTCTCTCGAATGCTATCCCTAGATCGCTTTATGATCCTCTATTTGACCTAACTGTACCCTCGCATATTCGCTGGAAATTGTGGTCCCCTGGTTTTCGCAAATTCTGAGATTTCGCAGCTTGGGAGTTTCGCAAAACCTTTTCACTTTTCGCTACAAGCCCCCGAGCTGATGTAGATACCTGCCTTAGTGAGATCTGCTGCGAGAAGCTGATTAAGTCTCGCAAAATCGAGGTGCAACGAATTCGCAACTTGACCTTAAAAAGTCGAACGCGAGAGACGCTTGCCTCGTCGAGGTCTTGCGTAAATGGGAGCGTCGATAGAGCGTCGTTGGGGCTACACTCTTGAACTGCAACGAGATGCGAGACAGAAAGTGAGGACGAGAAGATGGCTGATCTGTTGTTGTTTTTCGCAGAATGTGATCAAGCTCGCATTCTCAAGGATGATCTCTTTCTTCCTCTCTCTTCTTCGTTTCACTTCTCTTCTATACCACTCTGACTTCTCCTACCATCTACGACGCTCTCACCCTCCTCTCTACGTCCACCATGCCTACTCGTTCCCAATCTCCTCGTTCATCGATAAACAGCACGTCTTCGCTGCCTCGTTGTCCCCCACTCTTGAACTTCCTCTTCCCTCCTCTACCTCCTCTCAAGCATAAGAGAAGCTGCTGGCTCGCTCGGAACTTCGCCGGTATCACGAACAAACGACTCAAAACGAACGACCCCAAATCGTTGGAGGAGTCGAAACCTGTCAACAAGAAAGACTTGCGCTCTCGTCGCATTATACCGAGTCCGGACCAAGTAGAGGAGCCCGACAGAGCTGCCAGAACTTCAGAACTAGGCAGCGTCTTCATCACACTGCGATTCGCGAAAAAGGAAAAGGTCAGTTCTGTCGTTCGTTCTCCTTTCTCCCAGGCCTCGTTCTGATATCATGTTACTTGTACATCAGATCAGCTCAGGACGTACATCAGCGAAGGTCGAAGGTTCCTCACGAAAGGATCAAGTCTTCACTGCTCGAATCGTCGAAACCGTCAAAATTGTTCACGTCGTCGAACCCAAACTCGAGACCCTCACGCCCATCAACTCTGTCGGATCAAGTGTAACAGACTCAAGATCAAGCCGAATCTCACAAGACACGATCGATCCGAATCTACCGTCTCGCAAGATCAACCCTTCGCGAGATTATTGCAGAACGACTCGTTCGAGGTTAAGAGCGGTCAAGCAATGGATCGATAGCATCGACTGTCCGACCGTGGTCAAGTATGAGCTGTATCGCTGGACGACCGCCGAGGTCCTCAAGCTCGCACCTCAAGATAGGATCAACGAGGAACTTTCGAAGGAAATGGGAGAATCCTTGTACGAGAGGCAGGACCGGCATGAGGAAGAGCTGGACGAGATGATCGCTTTCTTCGAGGATGTGTATCTTGCAGAGTTGTCATTGAAGGAGTATGATCGTAGGTTCAGAGCTTGGAGGGACTGAAGGTTGAAATTGAATCGTTTCTGTCGTTTCTGTTTAGTTGTCTATCCTTTCTTCTCCTTGTAGTACCGTCTCTCTCTCTCCCTCACTGGTCGTTGTAACAACGCTAGCTATTTCTACCATGCCTGGCCGTGAGCTTCGTCAAACTTTTGACCTCGCGAAAGTCTTCAAATCGGTATCGGTCGCAACTCGCATCTCATTTCAAAGATCGACCGAGTGATTTCAATTGAAGCTTGACGCTCTCCACACGCCTTCGCTCTTCCTTGCGAGTTGCGAAATAATCCAACTTGCTCTGCGAAATCGAAAGTTTGACAAATTCGCTCATCGCTTGATTTTCCAAACCTTCATCTTCCGACTTCTCCTCCAGCACACTAGACCGATATGCTTCTCAGGAGGTTATCGAGGAAGTGGATCACACTCTCTAGTCCGCCGATCTCTTCTATCAATTGCTTCCGACTCGCTTCTACATCTGCAGATCAACCTACCTCTAGCGCAGTCGAAGTAGCCGATCCCTTACTCTTATACTTCTCTCTCGTAGCTCAGGGCAAGGTCAAGAAGGATGAGGAACAGCTCAGAGCTCTAGTCCAGGTGAGTTCACCCCGCTCATTCCCCCGAAGTCCTCCTTTTGCTGATCGTTCCCTCTGTACTGTTCGATCGATGACGTAGATCCGCAAATTACACGAGCAATTGATCGACTATCAACCTCCTATCCGATTACTCACTCTCCTCGAATCAATTCGCGAACTTTCCCCTCCTTCTTCATCCCAATCCACCTCTGTAGTCCCTAAATCCTCCTTCCCAGCATGGCCATTCCGTCGATCAGCATACTCAGATTTGGGACAAGACTTGTTGCCTCAGGAAGTGGACGAACGGAATCGATTAATGGCTTTGAGCGAGAAGGAAAAGACAACTCAGCTAGTGAAAGTGCTGAAAGCTCATGAAGGATTGGAGGAACTCGATACACCGAAAGGATTCTTATTGACAGGACCACCTGGAACTGGAAAGAGGTGTGTATCTCTGGTATTTTCGCTCTTTCGCAGAACCTCGCGACCTGATTCTGCTTCGCACTCTTTAGTCTCTTGATGGACCTCTTCTTCCAATCGCTTCCTGTGCCTCACAAAGTACGATTCCATTATCATGCGTTCCTGCTTTCTGTCTATCAATCGGTAAGACTGCCAACTCTCGACTTCTCGAATCTGGAAAATGCTGACATTGCTTGTTCTTGCTCAGGTTCATCAAGCACTCGAGACACAACGCCTAGAGAATGAGGAGGAGGAGAGACAGGCGAATGAGCTGTTCCAGAAAGGAGGAGGAGGAGGTTACCCTTGGAGTCGAAAAGAGGAGATGAAAGCGAGAGCGATTAGTAAAGGTTGGCAATCAGTCTTTGCTGGAGGACGCTCAGCGTCAGACCCAGGACTCAACACTCGCGAGTTCGTACTTGCTCGAGTGGCCCTCGATCTCATCAAGACTCAAGGTTGGCTGCTCGCTTTCGACGAAGTTCAGTTGGTCGATATCGCCG
>Ga0308160_10004546_pt1 | contig 14812 bp, 11 predicted proteins | sample PhyFR1_FD_201036 | JGI IMG/M metagenome (GOLD analysis project Ga0308160, IMG submission 201036) | Phyllosphere microbial communities from UC Gill Tract Community Farm, Albany, California, United States - DLSLF.R1 | ecosystem: Host-associated > Plants > Phyllosphere > Unclassified | place: USA...
TCGACATCCCGCTGGCCGACCCGCACTTCTGGACCATGCAGGGCTCGGTGCGCGTGGCCCAGCTGTGCCAGATGTTCGGCCTGACCTGGGGCTCGCACTCGAACAACCACTTCGACATCTCGCTGGCGATGTTCACCCACGTCGGCGCGGCCGCGCCGGGCAAGGTGACGGCGATCGACACCCACTGGATCTGGCAGGACGGCCAGCGCCTCACGAAAGAGCCGCTCAAGATCGAAGGCGGCCATATCCGCATCCCGGAACGGCCGGGCCTGGGCATCGAGCTGGACGAGGCGGAGCTGGAAAAGGCGCACCAGGCGTATAAAAACATGGGCCTGGGCGCGCGCGACGATGCGGCGGCCATGCAATTCCTGGTGCCGGGCTGGAAGTTCGACAACAAGCGGCCTTGCCTGGTGCGTTGATTTAATCAGATGAGCGGCTGGCGCCGCTCACTTGGTGCTTATTTAACGTTGATGAAGGGGATGGCGCCGCCCGCCACGTTCGGCAGCTTGCCATCCCACTTCTCGATCGCCATGCGCTGGTTCTCCATCTCGCGCAGGCGGATCAGTTCCGGCGTCACCTGCTGGCGCTGCACGGCCAGCGATTCCGCCTCGGCGCGCGCCTGCGCCACGCGCTGCTTGGCTTCGACCTCGATGCGCTGCAGGTCGCGTTCCGCCTTCAGCTTCAGCTGCTCGGCCGTGGTCTTGGCTTCGATCGCCTCGTTGAAGGAGCGCGAGAAGTTGAAGTTCACGATCGAGAACTCGTCCACCACGATGCCGTGCCGGCCCAGGCGCTCGCGCAGTTGCGTCACGATCTGGTCGCGCACGTCGGTGCGCTTGGCCACCAGTTCCTCGGCGGTGAAGCGCGCGGTGACGGCCTTGACCGCTTCCTGGGTCGCCGGGATGATGATGCGCGTGCCCGGCTCGTTGCCCAGGTCGCGGAACACCGACACCGCCGCTTCCGGCTTGATGTGATAGTTCAGCGCCACGCGCGTATGCACGGTCTGCAGATCGCGCGAGGCCGCATCGCCATCGCCTTCCCCCTTCTGGATCGACACGTTGACCAGGTTCATCCGCTGCGCCAGCGGGATGCGGAAGTGGATGCCCTCGCTCAGCACCTGGTCGCCCGGACTGCCGAAAGTCGTCATCACACCCCGGTGTCCCGCCGGCACGGTGGCGAAAGGCGCCAGCGCGACCAGCACGACGGCACCGGCGACGATACCCACGACTTTCAATGGCAGAGTTCTCATTTTCAAATCCCCTTTCTGATTGTGCTGCGCAAGCATGCGAGCCTGGCAGGCCGTCATTCATGTTGACGGCAAAGAAAGTGTATAGCGGCCGGGCTTGGCGATACATCAGGAAAATCAGATATTTCGCTGCGGAAAATTCGAATGAGGTACAGACGTCAGCGCAGCGCCAGGTCGCCCAGCAAGAGCAGCAGCAGCGCGAAGGACAGGCCCTTCCAGAAGACCAGCGGATCTCGTTCGACCAGGGCCGGTCGCCTGCGCGCCAGGAATGCCGGGTTCGGATGGTGGAGGTCGTGGATGAATTCGGCGACGTCGCCATGGCGTCTGGCTGGATCGGCCTGAAGCGCCTTGCCCAGCGCGGCGTCGACCCAGTCGGGAATCGAGGCGTCGTGTGTGTGCGCCGGCGTGTACGCGAGCCTGCGTTGCTCGGCGCAGCTCTTCGCGCCCGGCATGCCGACGCCATACGGCAGCGCCCCGGTCAGCATGCGGTACGTCAGCATGCCCAGCGCGAACACGTCGGAGCGCACTGTCGCCGGCTCGCCCAGCAAGGTTTCCGGCGCCGCGTGCAGGGCGTCTCCCGGCGGCGTGCCGTCATCGGGACCGGTGGCCATTTCCGCCAGCCCGGCCACTCGCACCGCGCCGACATCGATGATGATCGCAGTGCCGCTGGCATCGAGCATGACGTTTTCCGGCCGCAGGTCCTGGTGCAGCATCTCCAGCCGATGCAAGGCGCGCAGCCCCTTCGCCACCTGGCCGGCGATGCGCCGCACGGCGTCGATGCCCGGCTTCGGATGGTCGCGCATCCACTGGGCCAGCGTCATGCCGTCGATGTATTCGGTGGCGAGATAAACGAAGCAGCGCGGCCGCTCGCCCGCCGCAAGCTTGACCACGTGCGGGCTGTCGATGCGCCCGAGGATCCACGCCTCCAGCGCAAAGCGCGCCAGCTGCGCGCGGTCGGCGGCGAGTTCGGTGGACGGCGTCTTGATGGCGACCCGCGCACCGCTGCCCGCATCGAGCGCCAGGTGGACGTGGCTGCGGCTGCCCGCGTGGAGCTCGCGCAGGATGCGGTAACCATCGATCTCCGCGCGCGGCGCCAGCGGCGGCGGCAACGGCAGCTCGTCCAGCTGGCGCAGCAGCTCGGCCAGTTCGCGCGCCCGCAGCGATTCGATGCGCACCAGCTGCACGGTGAGGTTGTCCGTGCTGCCCTTTTCCAGCGCCCGCGCCACCAGCTGCTGCGCGGCCCCGTCCAGGTCCGATGCCCCGTCGATGGCGGCCCGCACGTCGGCGCCATCGATGACCTCGTGGACGCCGTCGGTGGCCAGCATGAACAGCTCGCCGGCTTCGAGCGGCAGGCTGCGGTAATCGATCTCGAGGTGGGCCTGCACGCCCAGCGCCCGGCTCAGGTAGCTGCGCTGGGGCGAGATCCACAGCCGGTGGTCGGTCGTCAGCTGCTCCAGGCGCCCGCCGTGTACGCGGCAGATGCGCGCATCGCCGACGTGGAACAGGTGCGCCGTGCCCGACTTGATCACCATGGCGGACAGCGTGCAGACATAGCCGCGGTCCTGGTCGACGCGCTGCCGGCCCTGCAGCGTCTGCGCCACCAGCCAGGCATTGGTCGCGGCCAGCACGCGTTCGGCTGCGGTCTTGACCGCCCAGGCCTCCGGCGTCGCATAGTAGTCGGTGAGGAAGGCGGCCACCGCGGTGCGGCTGGCGATGTGGCTGACGTCGCTGCTGCCGATGCCGTCCGCCAGCGCCAGCACCGCGCCTTTCGTCGCCAGCAGCGGTTCAAGCGGCACCACGGCGCCGTGCGCATCCTGGTTGAGCGGCTTGCGCCCGCGGCTCGTGGCCTGGCCGACCGACAGCGTCAGTTGCTGCGCCACGCCGGCCAGCCCTGCGCGCTCAGTTGAACGAACGCTTGGGCGCGGTGCGCACGTGGGTCGAGTACAGCGTCAGCCCGGTGAAGGCGAGGCCGCCGACCAGGTTGCCCAGCACGGTCGGGATCTCGTTCCAGATCAGGTAGTCGACCACGGTGAAGTGGGCGCCGGTCAGGATCCCGAACGGGAACAGGAACATGTTCACGACCGAGTGCTCGAAGGCCATCGCGAAGAACAGCATGATCGGCATCCACATCGCGATCACCTTGCCGCCGACGGTGGTCGAGATCATCGCGCCGACCACGCCGGTCGACACCATCCAGTTGCACAGCATGCCGCGGATGAACAGGGTCACCATGCCGGAGAAGCCGTATTCGGCATAGCCCAGCGTGCGCTTCTCGCCGATGGTGCCGATGGCCTTGGCCAGCGCGCCGCCGTCGGTGTGGAAGCCGAAGGTGAACACATAGGACATCAGCACCGCCACGGTCAGCGCGCCCAGGAAGTTACCGACGAAGACCACGCCCCAGTGCTTCAGCACGCGCGGCAGGGTGACGCCGGGGCGCTTGTCGATCAGCGCCAGCGGCGTCAGCACGAACACGCCGGTCAACAAATCGAAGCCGAGCAGGTAGAGCATGCAGAAGCCCACCGGGAACAGAATCGCGCCGATCAGCGGCACGCCGGTCGCCACCGACACGCTGACCGCGAAGACCGCCGCCAGCGCGAGGATGGCGCCGGCCATGAAGGCGCGGATCAGCGCGTCCCGGTTCGACATGTAGATCTTGGATTCGCCGGCGTCGACCATCTTGGTCACGAATTCTGAAGGTAGCAGGTATGCCATGGAAGGTTTTCCTCTCGGCCGCGTGGCGGCATTGGTGGGTCGATGGGCGGTGCGTGCACCTCGATTAACGTTCAGCAAGAAGCTTGCCAGCCCCGCCGGCGTTGCGCTGCCTGCCATGCGCACCAAATGGGTGCGATTGACGTACACTCGGCGCGACGACGCCCACGAATGAAGCGAAAAGGACAAGATCATGGAAGCCTTCATCTGCAGCACCTGCGGCACCCAGTACCCGCCAAGCGACGCGCCACCACCTTCCTGCCCGATCTGCAGCGACGTGCGCCAGTACGTGCCCCTGACCGGCCAGGCCTGGACCACGCTGGCCAAGCTGAAGCTCACCCACCAGAACTACTACCGGCGCCTGCAGCCGGATTTGTACGCGGTCGCCACCCAGCCCAAGGTCGGCATCGGCCAGCGCGCCCTGCTGGTGAAGAGCCCGGCCGGCAACGTGCTGTGGGATTGCCTGAGCCTGGTCGACGACGCCACCGTCGACATCCTGCGCGCCTTCGGTGGCGTCGCGGCCATCGCCATCTCGCACCCGCACTACTACACGACGATGGTCGAATGGGCGCGCGCCTTCGACTGCCCGGTGTGGCTGCACGAGGACGACCGCGCATGGGTGATGCGCGACGACCCGGCGATCCGCTACTGGTCCGGCGACACGGCCAGCCTCCCCGGCGGCATGACCCTGGTGCGCGTCGGCGGCCACTTCGAGGGCGGCACGGTGCTGCATTGGCCCCAGGGCAGCGCGGGCCGCGGCGCCCTGCTCAGCGGCGACATCCTGCAGGTCGTCCCGGACCGCAGGCACGTCGCCTTCATGTGGAGCTACCCGAACTACATCCCGCTGCCCGCCTTTACGCTGCGCGAGATGCAGGCGCGGCTTGCACCCTTCGACTATGACGCGGTGTTCGGCGCGTTCTGGGATGCGGAGATCACGCAGGGCGGCAAGGCGGCGGTGGCCGAATCCTTCCGCAGGACGCTGTCGATGATGGAGCTCGGGACGCTGGATTGACGCCGGGGCATGGCGCCCGCCGCCTGTGTTAAGATAAAGACAGGGTGATCGTGCCGTCCCGGCACGACAGGATTCGCGCTGGTCGGGCCGCCACGCGGCTTTCCTGCGACCCCATCCGCCACATGCTTTCCTTCCGTATCCAGGCCCCGCTCTCCACGACCTTCAAGGCATTCATCCACTCCAGCAAGGCCGGCGGCATCGTGCTGATCCTGTGCACCTTGCTCTCGCTGCTGCTCGCCAATTCGGCGCTGGGACCGCAGTACCTGCACGCCTGGCATGTACAAGTGGGCGGCCTGAGCGTCGAGCAGTGGATCAACGACGCCCTGATGGCCGTGTTCTTCCTGATGATCGGCCTCGAACTCGAGCGCGAGCTGTACAACGGCGAGCTGTCGGATCTGAAGAACGCCCTGCTGCCGATGCTGGCGGCGGCCGGCGGCATCGCCGTGCCGGCGCTGATCCACTTCGGCATGAATCATGGCCTGCCTTCGCAGCCGGGCCTGGGCATCCCGATGGCCACCGACATCGCCTTCGCGCTCGGCGTGCTGGCCCTGCTCGGCAGCCGGGCGCCGGCCTCGCTCAAGGTCTTCCTGACGGCGCTGGCGGTGATGGAGGACCTCGGCGCCATCATCGTGATCGCGCTATTCTATACGGCCCAGCTGTCGATCGCCTGGCTGGGCGGCGCGCTCTCGGTGTTCGCGCTGCTGCTGACGATGAACCGCGTCATGCGCGTCATGGCGCTGACGCCTTACCTGATCGGCGGCGCCCTGATGTGGTTCATGATGCTCAAGTCGGGCGTGCACGCGACCATCGCCGGCGTGCTGCTGGCCTTCGCCATCCCGTATTCCGCGCGCAGCGACGATGCCGCCTCGCCCTCGCACCGGCTCGAGCACCTCCTGCACAAACCGGTCGCCTTCCTGATCCTGCCGGTATTCGCGCTGGCGAACACCGGCATCGTCATCGGCGCCGGCTGGGCCGGAGAGCTGCTGTCGCCGAACAGCCTGGGCATCCTGCTCGGTCTGGTGGCCGGCAAGCCGCTGGGCATCGTGCTGGCCTGCCTGGCGGCGGTCGCGCTCGGCCTGTGCCGGCTGCCGGCCGACCTGGCATGGCGCCATGTCGCCGGTGCCGGACTGCTCGGCGGCATCGGCTTCACCATGTCAATCTTCATCACCAACCTGGCCTTCGGCAGCCAGGCGGAACTCGTCAATGCCTCGAAGATGGCGATCCTTGCCGCCTCGACCACGGCGGGCGTGCTCGGCTTCGCCTGGCTGAAGCTGTACGGCGCCCCGGTCACCGGCGACCTCGACCCGGACACGATGGACTTCGACGCCGGCGCGGATACGCCGGGCCGCTGACTACTGCAAAAAAATATAGGCATGCGGACCAACAATGCAATAATCCCCGCAAACCGCCCTGCATGAGCCGCATGCGGCGGCGCGGCGATCCGCCACAAAACCTCTGGGAGAGATGTCGATGAATGAATGGGTCACGGCCATCAACGGCGTGGTGTGGAGTCCTGCATTGATTGTCCTGTGCCTGGGCGCAGGACTGTATTTTTCGCTGCGCTCGCGCTTCCTGCAGCTGCGCCACGTGCGTGAAATGACGCGCCTGATGATGGAAGGGAAAAGCTCGGACCAGGGCGTCTCCTCGTTCCAGGCGCTGGCCATGACGCTGGCCGGCCGCGTCGGCACCGGCAACATCGCGGGCGTCGCCACCGCCATCACCTTCGGCGGCCCGGGCGCCGTGTTCTGGATGTGGGCCGTGGCCTTCCTCGGCGCCAGCTCGGCCTTTGCCGAATCGACGCTGGGCCAGGTCTTCAAGGAACAGATCGACCGCGAATACCGCGGCGGCCCCGCCTTCTACATCGAGAAGGGCCTGGGCATGAAGTGGTATGCCGTGACCTTCGCGATCGCCACCGTGGTCGCCACCGGACTGCTGCTGCCCGGCGTGCAAGCCAACTCGATCGCCGAGAGCCTCAAGACCGCCGTCGGCCTCGACCCGGTCGTCACCGCCGTGGGCCTGGCGATCATGCTGGGCGTGATCATCTTCGGCGGCGTCAAGCGCATCGCCCACTTCGCCGAAGTCGTGGTGCCCTTCATGGCGCTCGGCTACATCGGCGTCGCCTGCGTGATCGTCGCCATGAACATCGGCCAGCTACCGGGCGTGATCAAGCTGATCTTCAGCTCGGCCTTCGGCCTGGACGCCGGCTTCGGCGCCATCCTCGGCATGGCGATCCAGTGGGGCGTCAAGCGCGGCGTCTATTCCAACGAAGCCGGCCAGGGCACCGGCCCGCACGCCTCGTCGGCGGCGGAAGTCAGCCATCCGGCCAAGCAGGGCTTGGTGCAGGGCTTCTCGGTGTATATCGACACCCTGTTCGTCTGCACCGCCACTGCGCTGATGCTCCTGATCACGGGCCAGTACAACGTCCAGGCGCCGGACGGCAGCGCCATCTTCACCGGGGTCAAGGGCGTGGCCGCGGGTCCGGGCTACGTCCAGACCGCGCTGGAAAACATCATGCCCGGCTTCGGCGCGCTGTTCGTGGCGATCGCACTGTTCTTCTTCGCCTTCACCACCATCGTCGCCTATTACTACATCGCCGAAACCAACATCGCCTACTTGAACCGCACCGTGCACCGGCCCTGGCTGACGCTCGTCCTGAAGGTCGCCATCATCGCCGCCACCGTGTACGGGACCGTCAAGACCGCCGACCTGGCCTGGGCGCTGGGCGACATCGGCGTCGGCCTGATGGCCTGGTTGAACATCGTCGCCATCCTGCTGCTGCGCGACATCGCCTTCAAGTGCCTGCGCGACTACGAGGCGCAGAAGGCGGCCGGCAAGGATCCGGAGTTCGATCCGGTGGCGCTGGGTATCGGCAATGCCGGGTACTGGGAGCGGCGCGCCGCGGCCAGGCGCGACCGCGCCGTCACCGAGCCGTCGCACTGAGAAGGAAAGTACGCGACGCCCGGGCCGGCCTCATGCCGTCCGCGACGCACGAGGTAAAACGGCTGACGGCGATGCCACGGCTGGGCGTATCGGAAGCTGATGCCGCCGATGGCGCGGCATGGTTGCGGGATGCGGACAACGAGAATCAACGCGGCGGCTTCGCCGGCATCCTTCGCTTGTGCACCGTGCGGGTATAGGCTGTCACGATCTTGTCGAACGCGTCCTGGCCGATTTCCCTCCCTTCGAGAAAATCGTCGATCTCATCGTAGCTGCAGCCAAACGCTTCCTCGTCCGGCTTCAGCGGAGCCAGGTCTTCCAGATCGGCGGTGGCCTGTTTTTGCGCCGTGCTGTCCGGCGCGCCGAGTGCGTTGGCCAGCGCGCGCACCTGGCGCTTGTTCAGGTGGGCCAGCGGCGCGATATCGTAGCCGCTGTCGCCGTACTTGGTGAAAAAGCCCATCACGCCTTCGCCACCGTGATAGGTTCCGACCACGATCCCGCCAGTGGCGCCGGCCAGGGCGTACTGGGCCACCATGCGCTGGCGCGATTTGATGTTCCCGAAAATGAAATCGCGTTCGCCCGGATCGTCCGTGCCGAGTTCGTCGCCGAGCGCCGCCAGCATGGCTTTCGATGCCGGTGCGATGTCGACCGTGACTACGCGGTCGGGCCGGATGAACGCCAGCGCCCGCTGGGCGTCATCCTCGTCGGCCTGCGCGCCATGCGGCAGGCGCATGGCAATGAAAGTGGCCTCGCCGCCCTGCGCCCGGACACGCTCGACAGCCAGTTGCGCCAGGCGGCCGGCGGTTGCCGAATCGACGCCGCCGCTGATCCCCAGCACGTAACTGCGCCCGTTGTGCTCGACAAGATAGCGCGCCAGGAAATCGACGCGCCGCTCCACTTCCGCCGCCACGTCGATGTGCGGCTGCACGCCAAGGTCGGCGATGATCTCTTTTTGCTTCTGTAGTTGCCCGTCGTGCATCAGATTCCCTCCCAATTGCGATACCGGTCGCGGTAAATTTTTTCATATTCCGGCTGAGTGGGCGCGCACGTCACGGCTGTCGGATGACAGCATAGGTGAAAAGCCGGGTACTGATTACCGGTGTACGCCAGGCCAGAACCGCAGGGTGACACGCTGGGAGCATCAAAACCTGCTCGACGAAATGCAGGCGCGCCTGGACCATAATCCCGACGTGATGCGCCTGCGGCGCTCCTCGGTTGAGCACCCGTACGGCACGATAAAGTCGTGGATGGGAGCCACGCGTTTCTTGACAAAAGGGCTGGAATGCGTGAAGACAGAGATGAGCCTGCACGTGCTCGCCTATAACTTCAGGCGCTTGATGAAGTTGCTGGGCATGACGTCAATGCTCAGTGCAATCAGGGCGTATGCCTTGATTTTGGCGGTACAGAAACTGCTGACCACAGTCTTCCTTCAAGCTTCGTTAAAAGTATCGCGTCGAAGAAACGGCCTGTCACAAGGCTATCTGGTGCTCCACAATTAACCATGACCGAGCGCCCAGGCCGAAAAAAATTGCACTCATGTTTTTACACAGCCTGGGTCGATAGCGGACGGTCAGTATGGCCCAGTGTACGACCCTGTTGCAACTTTTCCAAGCACCGGCGCGTTGGTAGCCTGTGGCTGTTGTGCGGACTGTATAGTATTGTGGCGAATTTTATGGGTCGGCGGCACCGGCGGTGTCGAGCACCATGAGCCCATACAGCAGGCTGTCGATATCCAGGTTCGAGGATGGCGTAACGGGGTCCCCGCACCGCGCAGGTCCGCCTGGCATCTGGGACGGAGCGGGTGCTCAAGGCGTCATGGCTTTTCAGTCGCATGGACGTGTCCGGTCGCGTACAAAATCGCTAAACGCAACAAAGACCGATGCACGATGAATAATCCTTACGATAGATCACAAGCGTGCACAGCCTTCCAGCCCGGCCGCCCAAGCCTCATAATGTCATGTTGCCCATTATCTGGATTTGTCAAAGTGTTTCCCACCGTATCCCTGGACGTGAGCGCCGCCCTGCGCACCCTCGTGCTGACGCTCGACCTGCTCGGAACCTTCGTGTTCGCCCTCAGCGGCGCCGTGGCCGGCGTGCGCCGCCGGCTCGATTTGTTCGGCGTGCTGGTGCTTTCTTTCGTGGCCGCGAATTCCGGCGGCATCCTGCGCGACCTGCTGATCGGCGCGGCGCCGCCGGCGGCCATTCGCGACTGGCGCTACCTGGCGGCGTCGCTGCTGGCCGGCGTGCTGATCTTCTTCTGGTACCCGACCATTCGCCAGCTGCGCAGTCCGGTGCTGGTGTTCGACGCCGCCGGGCTGGCGCTGTTCTGCGTGGCCGGCGCCCAGAAGGCGCTGGTGTTCGGCCTGGAACCCGTGATGGCGGCGCTGCTCGGCATGCTGACCGGCGTCGGCGGCGGCATCGCGCGCGACGTGCTGCTGTCCGAAATCCCGGCCGTGCTGCGCTCGGACGTGTACGCGGTCGCGGCCCTGGCCGGCGCCAGCGTGCTGGTGGCCGGCGACGCGCTGCACCTGCCCAGCACCGCCTCGGCCTGCGCCGGCGCCGCCCTGTGCTTCGGCCTGCGCCTGGCGGCGATCCGCTACGATTGGCATTTGCCGGTGGCGCACGCGTCGGAACAGGCGGCCGTCGATGCCGAAGCGGCCGAGCGCCGGCAACCCACTTCTACAAAGGACAAATCATGAGCTACGACCTGATGGTCTTCGACCCCGCGCTGGCGCCCATCAAGCGCCCCGCCTTCATCGACTGGTACGAAGCGCAGACCGAATGGGAGGAAGAGCACGGCTACGACGATCCAGCCGTCGCGTCGCCCGCGCTGCAAGCCTTCTATGCCGAGCTGGCGGCCGAGTTCCCGCCGCTCTCGGCGGAGTCGGCCGAGGCGCCTGAAGCCGGGACCGAATACATGATCGGCCGCGGCCTGATCTACATGGGCTTTCACGACTGGGACACGATCGACCGCGCGCACGAAGCCGTGTCCAGCCTGGCCGCGAAACACGCGGTCGGCTTTTTCGACGTCAGTTCGGACCTGGCCGAGGTCTGGCTGCCGGACACCAAGGGCGGCCTGCGTGTCGTGCACTCCGACTGAGCGCAGGTCAGCGCTTCAAGAAAGCGCCGTCGGCCGCAGCACGATCTCGTTGACGTCCACTTCCGGCGGCTGGCTCATGGCAAAGGCAATGGCCTTGGCCACCGACAGCGTCGGCATCGCGATGGCGTGCTGGGCGCGCACGGATTTCGCCATCTCCGGGTCGGTCACGCTGGACGGCAGGTCGGTGTCGGTCGGTCCCGGCGAAACGACGGTGCTGCGGATGTTGTAGTCGGTCGCTTCCTGGCGCAAGCCTTCGGAAATGGCGCGCACCACGAACTTGGTGGCCGAGTACACGGCCATGCTGGGCCGCACGCGCAGGCCGGCGGTGGACGCAATATTGATGATGTGGCCGCTGCGCTGGCGCTGCATGATGGGCAGTGCGGCGGCGATGCCGTACAGGACGCCCTTCAGGTTGATGTCGATCATCCGCTCCCAATCGTCGACCTTGCCCTGGTCCAGCCGAGACAGCGGCATCAAACCGGCATTGTTGATCATCACGTCGACGCGCCCGAACGCCGTCGCCACCGTGGCCTGCCCACCGGCGGCCTTGATCTCGGCGGCGATGGCGTCCAGCCGCTCGCGCCGGCGCGCGCCCAGCACGACGCGGGCGCCGAGCCCGGCCAGGTGGCGCGCCGTGACTTCGCCGATGCCGCTGCTGGCGCCGGTGATCACGACGACCTTGCCGGCAATATTCTGATCCATACCCACTCCCAAGCGATGCTCGCAGACGTGCCCATCCTAGCGCGGGCACGGGATGGCCGACGCGCGAATGCCGTTGCACAACACCGCTGCGGTCGGCAGCTATCAAGCCGGCTGGCCACCGCGCGGCGGCGCCGGCGGCGCGTCCGGCCGCCGCGGCGCCGCTTTCCGGAGCTTCATCTTGTCGGCGATCAGCACGAAGAACATCGGGATCAGGAAGGTCGCGACAAAGGTTGCCGCCAGCATCCCGCCCAGCACGCCGCGCCCGACCGCGTTCTGGCTGGCCGAACCGGGACCGTTGGCGATCGCCAGCGGCAGCACGCCCAGGCCGAAGGCCAGCGAGGTCATGAGGATCGGGCGCATCCGGATGTGCGCCGCCTCGATCGCCGCATCGAACGCGCTGCGTCCCTGGGCCGCCAGTTCGCGCGCGAACTCGACGATCAGGATCGCGTTCTTGGCCGACAGCCCGACCGTGGTCAACAGCCCCACCTGGAAATAGACGTCGTTCGCCATGCCGAAGCCCAAGGCGGCCAGCAGCGCCCCCAGCACGCCGATCGGCACCACCATGATCACCGACACCGGGATCGACCAGCTTTCATACAGCGCGGCCAGGCTCAGGAACACGACCAGCACCGACAGCGCGTACAGGAGCGGCGTCTGGGCGCCGGCCTCGACCTGCTGGCGCGAGATGCCGGTCCATTCGAAGCCGGTACCCTGCGGCAGCTTCGCGGCCAGCGCGGCCATCGCCTCGAGCGCCTGCCCGGTGCTGTGTCCAGGCGAGGCCTGGCCCTGGATGTTGAAGGACGACACGCCGTTGTAGCGCTCGCGCTTGGGCGAACCGTAGATCCAGCGCCCGGTTGCGAAGGCGTTGAAGGGCACCATGTTCCCGCCGGCGTTGCGCACGTAGATCGCGTCCAGGTCTTCCGGCGACATCCGAAACGGTGCATCGGCCTGCATGAACACGCGCTTGAGGCGGCCGTCGGTGTCGAGGAAGAAGTTAACGAAGCTCGAGGCCCAGGCGATCGAGAAGGTCTGGTCGACCGCGGTGAGCGCCAATCCTTGCGCGCTGGCCTTTTCGCGGTCGATCTCGACCGAGAACATCGGGTTGTCGTCGAGCCCGTTGGGACGCACCAGGCCCAGGGTCGGATCCGCGCGCGCCATGCCGAGCAGCTCGTTGCGCGCCTGCAGCAGCGCGTCGTGGCCGATGTCGGCCCGGTCCACCAGCTGGAAGTCGAAGCCGGACGCGGTGCCGAGTTCGGGAATCGCCGGCGGATTGATGGGCACGATGGTCGCCCCCTGGTAGCCGGCGAAACGGCGCGCGATCCGGCCCACCAGCGCCGGCGTGCGTAAGTCCGCCGTGGCGCGCTCCTCGAAGGGCCGCAGGTGGATGAACAGGAAGCCCTGGCTCTGGCCGCGGCCGGCGAAATTGAAGCCGCTGACCTGGAAGGCGCCGTCGACCATCCCGCCCTCTTCCTTGAGGAGGTAGTCGTTGATCTCCCCCAGCACCTGGGCGGTGCGGTCCTGGATCGCATTCGACGGCAGCTGGACCTGCATGAACATATAGCCCTGGTCCTCGTCCGGCAGGAAGGAAGCCGGCAGGCGCAGGAACAGCAGGGCCACGGCGGCGATGGCGGCGGCGTAGGCCAGCAGCCACCACTTGAAGCGCTTGAGCACGTGGCGCACGCCGGCCATGTACTTGCCGCGCGCGCGTTCGAACCCGCGGTTGAACCACTCGAAAAAGCGGCGCTTCTTCTTGTCGTGCGCCGGCTTGAGCAGGATGGCGCACAGCGCCGGGCTCAATGACAGCGCGACGAACACCGACAGCAGCATCGCCGAGACGATGGTCAGCGAGAACTGGCGGTAGATGGCGCCGACCGAGCCGCTGGAAAACGCCACCGGCACGAACACGGCGGACAGCACGGTGGCCACGCCGACCAGCGCGCCGCCGATCTGGCCCATGGCCTTGCGCGTGGCCTCCACCGGCGGCAAGCCTTCCTCTTCCATGATGCGCTCGACGTTCTCGACCACCACGATGGCGTCGTCGACCAGCAGGCCGATCGCCAGCACCAGGCCGAACATCGACAGGATGTTGATCGTGAAGCCGGCCGCCGCCATGATGCCGAAGGTCCCCATCAGCACCACCGGCACGGCGATGGTCGGCACCAGCGTGGCGCGGATGTTCTGCAGGAACAGCAGCATCACCAGGAACACCAGGCCGATGCCCTCGAACAGGGTCTTGACCACTTCGGTCATCGAGCCGCGGATGAAGGGCGCGGCATCGATCGGATAAAAGGCTTTCAGCCCGGGCGGGAAGAAGGGCCGCAGGCGATCGACCAGCGCGTGCACGGCGTCGCTGGTGTCCAGCGCATTGGCACCCGGCGCCAGGTAGATGCCGATGCCGGACGCAGGCGCGCCATTGTATTTGCTGTTGATGCCGTAGTTCTCGGCCCCGCGCGCCACCCGCGCCACATCGCGGATGCGCACCTGCGAGCCGTCGGTCAGCACCTTCAGCAGCACGCTGTCGAACTGCTCGGGCGTGCGCAGCAGCGTCGCTTCGCGGATGGTGGCGGTAAATTGCTGGCGCCCGGTGGCCGGCTGGCCCGCCAGCTGGCCGCCCGGGATCTGCACGTTCTGCGCCTGTAGCGCCGCCGCCACGTCCCCGGGTGTGAGGCCATAGTTGTTCAACTTGTTGGGGTCGAGCCAGATGCGCATCGCGTACTGGGTGCCGAACACCGTGAAGTTGCCGACGCCGCTGATGCGACTGACCGGGTCCTGGATACGCGACACCAGGTAGTTGGCGATGTCTTCCCGGGTCATGCTGCCGTCTTCCGAGATGAAGCCGACCACCACCAGGAAGGAGGCGCTGGACTTGGTCACGCGGATGCCCAGCTGCTGGACGGCCGCGGGCAACTGGGGCGTGGCCAGCTGCAGCTTGTTCTGGACCTGGACCTGGGCGATGTCCGGGTTGGTGCCCGGCGCGAAGGTCAGCGTGATCACGCCCTGGCCGCTGTCGTCGCTGGTCGAGGCCAGGTAGATCAGGTGGTCCAGGCCGCTCATCTGCTGCTCGATCACCTGCACCACGGTCGATTCCACCGTTTCGGCGGAGGCGCCC
>Ga0308160_10004547_pt1 | contig 14806 bp, 11 predicted proteins | sample PhyFR1_FD_201036 | JGI IMG/M metagenome (GOLD analysis project Ga0308160, IMG submission 201036) | Phyllosphere microbial communities from UC Gill Tract Community Farm, Albany, California, United States - DLSLF.R1 | ecosystem: Host-associated > Plants > Phyllosphere > Unclassified | place: USA...
TGTCGGCGCCCGGCGTGCCCGACTTCGAATCCTCGAAGTACTTCACGTGCACGGCGGTCACTTTACCGTTCTCGTCCTTGTCGAAGCCGGTGCACTCGACCACGTAGCCGTACTTCAGGCGCACGCGCGCACCAGGCTGGTCGCCGACTGGCGGCGTGAAGCGGAAGTAACCCTTGACCGGGGTTTCCATGAAGTCTTCCTGCTCGATCCACAGTTCGCGCGTAAACGGGAAATGGCGCAGGCCCATTTCCGGGTGGTGCGGGTGGACCGGCGAGGTGCAGTCGTGTGATTCGCCTTCGGGGAAGTTATCCACGATCAGTTTCAAGGGACGCAGCACGGCGATCGCGCGCGGCGCCTTCGGGTCGAGGTCGTCGCGCAGCGCGCCTTCCAGCGTGCTCATGTCGATCCAGCCGTCTGCCTTCGACACGCCGATGCGGTCGCAGAACAACTGCAGCGATTCCGGCGTGTAGCCGCGGCGGCGCAGGCCGACGATGGTCGGCATGCGCGGGTCGTCCCAGCCGGTGACCACGCCGTCGTCGACCAGCGCGCGCAGCTTGCGCTTCGAGGTGACGACGTAGGTCAGGTTCAGCCGCGAGAATTCGTACTGGCGCGGCACCGGGCGCGCGAAGAAGCCGCCTTCGGCCAGCGTTTCGACCAGCCAGTCGTAGAACGGGCGGTGGTCCTGGAATTCCAACGTGCACAGCGAGTGCGTGATGCTTTCCAGCGCGTCCGAAATCGGGTGCGTGTAGTCGTACATCGGGTAGATGCACCAGTCGTCGCCCGTGCGGTGGTGGTGCGCATGGCGGATGCGGTACAGGGCCGGGTCGCGGTTGGTCATGATCGGCGACGACATCGCGTCCTCGCTCATCTTCGCGCGCAGGATGTGTTCGCCGTCCTTGTACTTGCCGGCCTTCATGTCGCGGAACAGTTGCAGCGACTCTTCCGGTGGGCGATTGCGGAACGGCGAATTCGTGCCCACGGTGCCGAAGTTGCCGCGGTTCTTCGCCATGTCTTCGGCGCTCTGGCTGTCGACGTAGGCGTAGCCCTTCTTGATCAGGTACTCGGCCATCTCGTACAGCTTGCCGAAGTAGTCCGAGGCGTAGTGCAGGTATTCCTCGCCGCCTTGTTCCCAGGTGAAGCCCAGCCACTTGACGCTGTCCATGATGGTGTCGACGTATTCCTGGTCTTCCTTTTCAGGATTGGTGTCGTCGAAGCGCAGGTGGCAGCGGCCGGCGTAGTCGCGCGCCAGGCCGAAGTTCAGGCAGATCGATTTTGCGTGGCCGATGTGCAGGTAGCCGTTCGGCTCGGGCGGGAAGCGCGTGATGACTTCCGGCATGCCGTCGCGTTTGTGCGTGCCCGCTGCCAGGTCGTTCTCGATGATGGCGCGCACAAAATTCGACGATGGCGCATTGGCCGCCGTATTGTTCTTTTCAGAGCTCATGAAAGATGGAGTTTGGATAGCTAAAGTTCTTGCCATTTTACCGTAGACGGCAGCGCCACGGACCGCGTATGTGGTGGAGCGCACGGAGCGCGTTTCATGCAAGGCAGATACTTGGGAGTCATTTCCTCCACCTGGGAGTGGCGTCCAGGTGTTTCCGTCCCGCTGGCCGCGCTGACAAGGTGGTGATTTCTATAGGATAATCTCTTTTTGCCGTTTCTCGGCACCAGCCGGAGAGTTCCAAATTGGAAAATTTATACGCGATCCTCGGCGTCGCGCCGAACGCCAGCGATGAGGAGATCAAGAAGGTCTACCGCTCGCTGGCCATGCGCTACCACCCCGACCGCAACCAGGCGCCAGGTGCGGAAGCGCGTTTCAAGGCCGTCAGCAAGGCCTACGAGATCCTGTCCGACCGCGCCAAACGCGACGAATACAACCAGAGCGTGAACCACCGCATCGTGCTCGATGCCGAGGCCGAGGCTTTCGAGCTGTGGCGCTCGCTGTTCGCGCTGAACGGCGTGACGCTGCAGGCTTGAAGCCCGGGCCGGGCCATGTGCCCGCACGCTAACGAATCCCCTACAGGAACAAGAACATGAAAAGAGTACATCCCGAATTCGCCTACCAGTCGCGTGAGCTGGAAGGCCAGATCGACGGCACCCTGGGCGACCCGCCCAACAAGAAGAACTACAACATGATGGTCGATGCCCTGGTGTCGGAATACGCCGGCGGCTCGGGCATCGACGATGTCAACCTGATGGCCTTCGCCCTCGTTGACAAGATTCGCTTCACCGACCCGAAAGGCCTGCTGCGCGAAGCGGCCGACTACGAAGGCGGCGACCCGGCGCCGGTGTTCGCCATGGCCGAGTGCACGGGCGACGACGGCGCGGCCATGTACGCCTCGATGACCGAGAACCACCCGGAGCTGGCGCGCCAGGCCATCATCACCGCCTTCCTGTACAAGCACCAGCAGCGCTGGCAGGACGACGACCAGTCGCTCGACCAGCTGGCCGAGGGTGACGAGGGCGACGACGAGGACGATGTCGAGCGCATGGACGATACCGCCGCCACCGACGACTTCACCCAGATCTTCGACCAGGGAGAACGTGAATGAGTGACAAAGCCAACCTGCCGGCGCTGACCAAACAGGTGAGCGAACTGGTGCTGGCCGGCTCGCTGCAGCACGCCGAAGAGGCGTTCTCGCAGGCCGCCGACGAACACGGCGACTACGCCGTGGTCGAGGTGCTGTCGACCCTGCCGCCGCAAGTGACCGCGCTGCACCTGGCCGGCTTCGACGGCGCCAAGACCTCGCTGGCCACCATGCTGGTGCCGCCGAAGGCCTGGGCCGACAGCCTGGCCTACCTGGCCGCCACCTGGCCCGACAACATGATCGAGGACGACCCCGAGCGCCTCGCCGAGGGCCTGTTCAACCACGTGCACGGCGTGGTCTACGCCAACGACGACGAAGACCGCCGCCACGAGCTGCTGCACGAAGCCTCCGCAACCGACCACGGCGCCACCGTGTTCGCCATCATCTGGTCGCTGGCGCCGAAAGAGATCATGGAAGTGGCCGGCGAAATCAACCTGAAGGGCCGCTACGTGACGGGCCAGACTTCGTCCGACAGCGACATCATTCCGCTGGCGATCGACCTGGCCAAGGCCAGCGAAGATGGCTGGGAACGTTCGCTGATCGAGCTGTTCCCCGAGTTCCGCCACAGCGCCGAGATGGCCGACGCCGAATACCCGGACGATCCCGACGAAGACCCGGAGTTCCAGCAGCGCGGCACGCGCGAGCTGCTGTACCGCCTGCGCAAGCAGGTGCCGTCGGTCCGCACCATGCCACGCCGCAGCACGCGCAAGAGCATGGGCTCGGACATCTTCTCGTGAGCGGGGGCCAATCGTCGATGCTGCCTGCAATCGTCATCGAGAAGCTGCCGCGCCTGGTCCGCGCGATCAAGCTGCTGGCGGGTGAAGACCCGGAAGAAGCGGCGATCCTGGCCGACGAACTGTCCGGCGTCACCGCGATGGTGGCCGAGAAGTTCACCAACGACCGCACCGCCGAAGGTATCCAGCGCGGCTTGCTGTTGACGGTGGGCGGCGTGTCGATGGGCCTGGAAAGCCTGCTGGTGGAAGAAGGCGTGAGCGAGGAAGACGGCGACGCCGTCGCCCTCGACATCCTGATCGAGGACGGCGTCGAGTCCGTGTTCCAGGCGGGCTTCCGCCTGGTGCGCGAACTGTCGGCGCTGCCCGAGGACAGCCTGGTCGGCGAGTACGACAGCGACCCGGTGTACGCCCAGCGCCGCCTGAAGGAGCTGTTCGTCGACTTGTGCACCGCCGACCCGGGCGAAACCTGGACCGGCTACGAACGCTACCTCGGCCAGCTTCAGCAGCGCCAGGACGTGCTGGCCATCGTGCGCGCCGCCCAGTGGCTGCGCGAGAACCACTACGAAGGCGCGGTCAACGATCCGGATTTGAACGCCGAGGGCGTGATCGCGCTGGCGGTGATCTTCGCGGTGGAAGGCGGCGGCACGGTCGTCGCACGCACCACGCAGAAGGGCTTCGAGCGTTTCGTGAAAGCGGTGCGCAAGAACAACCCCGACTTCGAAACCGGCTGGGCGCACTTCCTCGACAAGATCCCGGCCCCGCACCGCGCCATCATCGCCGAGCGCGTGCAGACCTACCGCGAGCACTGCACGGTCCTGCAATCGATCCGCACCAAGGCGCCGATGAAGCAGCTGATCGCGGAGCTGGAAAACTACGCCGGGTCGGAGCTGGATACTGAGTATCCGTAGGGTGGTCGGCTCTACCCTGGCGTGTGCATGGTGACGACTTGAACGCCGCCCACGCGTTCAACGGTCGCCGGATGGATCACGACAGATCATATGTCCGTTGAACGCGTGGGCACAGGAGCGCCCACCCTACTAATACTTGCACCTCTGGCCGATGCAGACGTAGGGTGGGCCGGGCCGCGCTAGGCACCCCGTGCCCACGCGAACGCCCGCCTCACGTTGGCGGACTTCTCTCCGTACCGAATGCGCAGCGCCGACGTCTCCAGGAGATCATCCGCGCCCCTCAACACACTTCGTCAAAAAAACCACCCTCCAGCAGCCCCGCCCGATCTTGGTTATGATGAGCAGTCGCATCCCAGGATTCCCGCCTCATGTCTAGCCCCGCCATCACTGCCGGCAGCGCCGAGTTCAAGCGCGTCAACCGCGCCATGGCCTTCGGCGGTTTCTCCACCTTCGCACTGCTCTACAGCGTCCAGCCCCTGATGCCCCTACTGGCGCGCGATTTCGCCCTCACGCCCGCGCAAAGCAGCCTGGCCCTGTCGATCTCCACCGGCGCCCTGGCCATCTCGCTGCTGATCTCGAGCATTCTCTCCGACCGCTTCGGCCGCAAGCCCCTGATGGCCGCCTCGATGTTCAGCGGCGGCTTATTGACCCTGCTGGCCGCCTTCACCAGCGACTACGCGCAACTGGTCGCCCTGCGCGCCCTGATGGGCTTCATGCTGGGCGGGATGCCCGCCGTCGCCATGGCTTACCTGAGCGAGGAAATCGAGGGCAGTTCGCTCGGCCTGGCGATGGGCATGTACATCAGCGGCAGCGCCTTCGGCGGCATGTTCGGGCGCGTGCTGGCCTCGGTCATCAGCGACTTCTTTTCCTGGCGCCTGGCCCTGGGCCTGATGGGCGCCGCCGGCCTGTACGCGGCCTGGGAATTCTGGCGCAGCCTGCCGGTCTCGAAGCGCTTCCGGCCAGGGCAGGGCGGTTTGGGCGGCCTGCTCGACGGCGCGCGCCGCCACCTGCGCGACCCCGGCTTGCCTTTCCTGTTCGCGCTGGCCTTCCTGCTGATGGGTTCTTTCGTCAGCCTGTACAACTACATCGGCTACCGCCTGCTCGGGCCGGAATTCGGGCTGCGCCAGAGCGCCGTCGGCGCCTTGTCGGTGCTGTACCTGCTCGGCATCTTCAGCTCGGTCTGGGCCGGGCGCCTGGCCGACCGCCTGGGCCGCCGCAATGTCCTGTGGCTGGTGATGTCGCTGATGCTGGGCGGCCTGCTGCTCACGCTGTCCGGCAACCTGGTCGCCGTCGTCGCCGGCGTGGGCCTGTACACCTTCGGCTTCTTCGCCTCGCACTCGGTGGCCAGCAGCTGGGTCGGGCGGCGTGCACGGCCGCCGCAGGCGCTGGCCTCGGCCTTGTACCTGTTCTTCTACTATCTCGGGTCGAGCGTGGTCGGCTGGTTCTCGGGCTACATGTGGGAGCACGGCGGCTGGCTCGGCGTAGTGGGCGTGCTGGGCGCGATCCTGGTGCTGGCGATGCTGATCGCATTGAAGCTGCGCGGACTGGCGCCGCTGGAATCGACGTCTTCCGCTACGCAGTAAGCGCTCGCTGACACTGGAGCGGCCGCTGCCACCCGGGGTGAATATTTCACTTTTGCATTGATTTCGGTCATGTCCCACGGGCTATTTCCGCATATTCGAGTTCGGTAAGATCGACGGCTGTGCGTGTCCAGCAGGGCCATCAGCGCCTTCGCCGGGCATGTCTTCTCTGATATGACCGATCGCGAAGGAGTCCCGAATGGCAACGATTGCAGTCGTGTCTGTTCAATGAACGCCGCGTCCGAGCTCGCGGCCCTCGGCGCCGCGCTGGGCGGCGCTTTGGGTACATTAGGTACCGGCCTCAGCCAGCATGCCCGCCTCATCACCCTCGCCAGCGCCCAGGACAGCAGCCAGCTTGACGCGCCGGCCGTCGAAGCTTTTCGCGGGCGTGAAGCCGTCAACGAACTGTTCGCCTTCGAGGTCGACGCGCTCAGCACCTCCACCGACCTCGACCTGTCCATCTTCATCGGCGAAGAACTGACCGTCGGCCTGCTGCAGCCCGACGGCAGCCGGCGCGCCTGGCACGGCCTGTGTACGGGCGCCGCCTGGCTCGGCGCCGACGGCGGCATCGCCCGCTACCGCCTGCAACTCGAACCGGCCCTGTCGCTGCTGACGCTGCGCCGCGACAGCTGGCTGTTCCAGGACAAGAACGCGCGCGAGATCGTCAGCGAACTGCTGGCCGACTATCCGCAGGTGCGCTTCGACTTCGCCATCACGCAGGAACTAAGGTCCCACCCGGTCTGCACCCAGTACCGCGAAACGGATTTCGAGTTCCTGGTGCGCCTGCTGGCCAGCGAAGGCCTGAACTGGCGCTTCGAGCACGACCAGGCCGACGATGCGCCCGATGCGCAGGGCCACGCGCGTCACAAGCTCGTGATTTTCGACAGTCGCGCACGCATTCCGGCCACCCCCGGCGGCGCTGTGCTGCGCTTCCACGGCGTGCGCGCCACCGAACACGATGACGCCATCGACGACTTCCACGCGCACCGCAGCGTGCAGGCGAATAGCGTGGCCATCAGCAGCTGGGACCCGACGCAACTGGTGGCCCCGAGCGCAGAGCAGCAATCCTGCCTCGACGCCGGCGCGCTGCCCGTATTGCAGGTCTACGACGGCAGCGGCGAGCGCATCGCCACCGAACGCGGCACACCTTTCGCACACAGCGACCTGATGCTGCTGGCGCTGGAACAGGACAACAAGGTCTTCGAGGGCGGCGGCGCCATGCGCCGGCTGGCAGCCGGCTACGGCTTCCAGCTGACCCAGCACGACCGCTATCCCAAGGGCGAAAACGCCTTCACCGTGCTGTGGGTCGAGCACACGGCGCGCAACAACTTCCGTACCGGGATCGCGGACAGTGCGCCCGACGGGCTGGAAAACGGCACCTACCGTAACCGCTTTGGCTGCGTGCGCGACGTTGTGCGGCTGGTGCCGCGTGCGACTAGTAGACCGCATCCGTCGACCGCCCTCGGCCCGCAGACGGCGCTGGTGGTGGGTGTCGCCGATGCCACCGTCACTTCGACGCGTGACCATCAAGTCAGGGTGCAGTTCGCATGGCAGCGCGGGCAGGGCGCGAACCGCGGTGGACTGGAGCACGACACGGATAAACGCGGCTGCGCACCGGGCGATCAGCGCTCCGGCACCTGGGTGCGCGTGTCCGAAGCGCTGGCCGGCCCGAACTGGGGCACCGTGTTCACGCCGCGCATGGGCACCGAGGTGCTGGTCGACTTTATCGAAGGCGACATGGACCGGCCCATCATCGTTGCCCAGCTGTTCACTGGCGCGGATCTGCCGCCGTTTTCGGCCGGCGTCGATTCCTGCGCTGACCATGCAGGCGTGCTGTCGGGGATTCATACGCACGGCTTCGACGGCAGCGGCTACAACCAGTGGCAGATCGACGATACGCAAGGCCAGCTGCGCACGCGGCTGGCGACCAGTTGCGCGTCGACGCAGCTGAACCTCGGCTACCTGATCCAGCAATCGCCTGGCTCGGCCGCGCGTGGGGCCTACCGCGGCAGCGGCTTCGAGCTGCGCACCGATGCCTGGGCCGTGATCCGTGGCGGCGAAGGCGTGCTGGTGTCGACCAGTGCACGCTCGCAGCAGGGCAGCGGGATTACCTCGACGCAGATGGATGCGGCGGAGGGCGTGTCGCTGTTCAAGGGGGCGCAAGCGCTGGCGACCACGCTAGGCGATGCGGCCGCACAGCAGGGGGCGCTGTTCAGCAAGGATGCGCTGAAGGCACAGGCGAACTTCATCGAGCAGATCGATCCTGCCGCGCAGGGCAAGTACGCGGGCGCCGTCGGCGGGCAGGACGCGCTGAAGGCCAGGCCGGATTCGCGCGAGCTCGATGCCGGACAACCAGTCGAGAAGTTTGGTTCAGCGCTGGTATTGATGGATGCGGCGGCCAGCATGAACTGGGCGACGCCTGCATCGACCGTGATCTACGCGGGGCAGCAGCTGCAGTGGACCACGCAGTCGGATCTGCACCTGGCTGCGGCGCATACGGTGTCGTCGGTGGCTGGTGGCGCGGCCAGTTTGTTTACCCATTCCGGCGGCATCCAGGCGATTGCAGGGAATGGGCCGGTGTCGCTGCAGGCGCATACGGATCAGCTGGAGATATTGGCGGACAAGGAGATCATGGTGATTTCGGTGAACGACTGCATCGAGATCAAGGCGAAGGAAAAGATCGTGCTGCAGGCGGGGCAATCGGCGGTGACGCTGGAGGGTAGGGATATTACGTTTGCTTGTCCGGGGAAGTTTTCGGTGAAGGGTGGGAAGCATTTATTTGATGGGGGCGGGAATAAGGCTGCAAACCTGTTGAATCTGCCTGGCGAGTTAAGCGAGGAAGCCAAACACTGGATCGGGTTGCACTACCTCGATCCGGAGCTGGCAGAGGGCATCCCTGAGGTGGATTACAAGATTCACTTCGAGGGAGGCTCTGTATTGTCCGGCACCCTCGACAAGGACGGAAAAGCCTTGCACGAAAATGTACTCAACGAAACTGTGAAGAAGGTTGTGTACAGCCCACGTGAGCCGAAGAAGGAAGAACCACACGATCCACTGGAAAAATTGGCTAGCTGATCTGCCGTGTGAAATCGATCTGTCTCGGAGGACTACTTATGGCGGAAATCAATGTGACGCAAATGCGGAGCGCGATAGCGTGGGCGACGGGAGATGAGGAAGCACAAGAGCAGGAAAATGAACCCAGCTCGAATCCTTTTGTGTGGTTCTGGGAAGCAATCGAAGGGGATTTTAATGACGACAGGTCGACCTCCCAGATTCTGGTTGATGCCGGCATCTCGACGATTCCGTTGGTCGATCAAGTTTGCGATGCACGTGATTTGATTGCGAACTGTCGCAAGTTAACGAAAGATCATACTGATGTGTGGAACTGGGTCGCTCTAGTCCTAACACTCATCGGTCTCTTTCCAGCGCTGGGCTCATTAGTCAAAGGAGTCCTTAAAATTTTCTTCGGATATGTGAGGCGGTATGGAGAGAAAAAGCTTGGCGAAGCAGTAGATGCTGCGATGGGATGGGTCATTTCATTCCTCCGTCGGCGGCGTGTGCAGGAATATCTCAAAACACACAAAATCGATGAAGTTCTCAAGTGGCTGGCCGTTCAAATCAAATCCGTACGCTCGCGAGTCAGCGTCTCTGAGTTGAACGCCGCTTTTGACCGCGCAATCAAAGTTGTTGAGGTATTGGTGCACAAGGTTGAGTTCGTTCCAGCGCTCGGCAATAAAGCAAAACAAGCCCTGCTTGAGGTTCAAAATATTAGATTGATGGCAGATAAGCAATTTGCGCGTGCACTAAAACCAGTTCAGGATGTCTTGAATCGCGCGATTTTAAGATTGGAACGCGAGGCGCTTGAAAGACAGAAAGGAATCGTCGACGTACGCAATGTGCATTTCAGGGGAACTCTTCCGGAGGCCAAAGCTATTTCTCTCATGAGGAATCCGCGGACGAAACCGCGTTGGCTAAGCGATGGATCCACGCCGCATTGGACCCAGGCAAAAGTAAAAGCCGAAAGGCCAAGAGTAGATGCACGCGTCAAAGACGGGTGGCCACCGCTCAGTGACGACAATATCCGTTCCTTTCATACGCTCGCGCACGCCGCGATCAAAGGGCCAGCTAGACTTTTTCGAATCCTGTCACCAAACAGCAGGGCAATGAGCGACTGCTGGATTAGCGAAAAAGTGTTCAATGATATCCAAAATTCGCCTGATCCAAGGGAGGCATGGCGTAAGTTTCTTGCAGTATGGCCTGACTGGAACGCAAACGGACAATTCGTTATCTATGACTTAAAACCTGGAGAAACACTCAAGGCATGGCGTGGCCCCGCTTCTGGGCAGACGAAGGCAGATTTGCCAGATCAACATCTCGAAGGTGGTTGGGAGCAAATTGTGTTTAATGTCGCGCGAACCGATCCGCGGAATGATGTGATGCGCTTCTATAAACTTAAGGGTGGGAAGAAAAATATTTTACAAGGTGCGATCTCGCAAGCAGAGTTTAACAAGCTGACTCAAGCTCAAAAAAGCCAATACGTATCAATACGCGAATCGATAACTCATCCAAATATTAGCGGGCCTTTTGAAACCGGTTGGGGGTATACCGACTTCGAAGGAGCAGGACTTTCGACGAAAATCGGCCTCCCAGCATTGCCTGGACAAACGACTATTCTGCAAGACTAAGTGACTGCTATGCCCCATTCAAATTCGATAAATTATTCAGGAAAAACATGATACTTACTCTGTGGCAAAAAAAGCAAGCCGCGCTCCTATATTATTTTGCGTCGCTTTCGTATTTGCAAGGTTTGAAGGATCGGGTGATAGCGCTTCGAGTGTTTTCAGAAGGGCTTCTCGATACAAATCAAAGCAAGGGCCGAGATAGAATTCTCAAAAACAAAAGATGGGGCAGTCGTAACACTGGTGAGAATTGGGAGAACAATGCTTGGCCATTTCTTGGTGATCTTCAGCGTTCAATCGCACAAAGCATTGCGGATCATAGGTCAAATATATATCGCGTAACTGGAGCATATCAGTGTGCCCGTGGCATGGCAGAGTTTTCGATGCAATGGACAGACCCTGAAGAACAAGATCAGTTCGATCGTATGTTCAAAGAGTTATATGACTATGCACAAAACATCGATGACACGATGGATCGGGCAGTGCCTTCAACTCGGTGGAGTGATTTCGATCTGACTCTCGCATGGCAAAGCTATCAAGTCAATTTTCCTGTTCTGCCGAAATTCGAGGTCATGCCTGAGATAGTTTGTGAGAGCAATGAGGTACCTCCGAAGACCGGGGTGTATGTGTCAATAGACGATCCATATGCAAGTTTACAATTTGCTTGGAATGGAGATGCAAGAGGAAAAGTGTTGGCCGGTACGACACTCAACAACCTGGGCAGGGCGGCTCTTACGAGCGTAGGTCGGGCTAGGTTATGGACTGATGGAGAAGCGATGCTCCGCTTTGTTCTTGACAATTTATCCAGCCCGGACTTGAGACAAGATAGCTTCTTTGAGGAGTCGCAGACGCCCGAACTGGCACCGAGTCTAGTAGCTCGCAATGCCTTCAAACCAAATCCATCACGCTGGTGCTTTGTCGAACTTATCAAGGATGAGTTCGAAGAAATTACAGCTGAAGCGCATGTCGAGCCGACTGAATTTCTGCGGTTTGATGCAGGTGCATACTGTTCACAGGCTGGATTCTATTTTTCTCCAGCGGCCGGAAATTCGCGCCGCTGCTATCGGATAGGCGAACAGTTCGACAATTTACATTCGGATTATGGAAAAACTATATGGCAATGGGATATTGATCAGGCCAAAAAACCATGATAAAAAGATGTTGTGCGACATGGTTGTTTGAGTCAAAGTATGTTGGGAAGTGCACATCAACGTTGAAAGAATATCATTCCTCGACGATATCTTTTTTTATAAATGAGTCGGTCCTTACGACCCGTTCAACGTTTAAAAATTCGTCTCGGAAGTGTTGCTAGCATGCCAATTTCGACAATGCGGTGCGCTGCATTCTTGTCCAAATCCTGTAATGAAAGTACCATAAACAAGCGAGTAATCATGTCTACCTTCTTACGTCGGGGCTTTAATCCATGCGCAATAGTCCTTCTCAGTGGCGCCACGCTGAGCATTAGCGTCACGGCAGCAAACAAATATCCTTCACTGAACATGCACGGCTCGACTTATCCAAACGCCTGCTCTAAACTTGAACAACAAGTGCTGCGTCAGGCCATATTGAAGGCAAAAGTAGAAAACCTGCCGGCGGTTTGGAGAGCGGTGCAGGCACTGCTGTGCGCACCTCGGACGGGTCCTGAACGTGCCTACCTTGGCAGCATGTTCGCAAAGAAGATAAAAACAAAAACTGGAAGATACTGGCAGTGAGCCCTCGTATGAGGTAGTTGCTCGAAGCGATGAGCTGATCGACGGTACGATGGCGGCTGGGGAGGCGTGGGATGCCAATCTCGATATCGAAGCGGACCGGATAAGGCTTCAGTATTTTCCAAATGAAGCGTGTGTCAGAAGTGTGACTTTGTCATATCGCCAGACCAAATGGGTGGTCGACGAGATCGATGAAGCCTGCGATTAAGGCCGTCGCGTAATGACCTCGCCGTCTTGCCTTCGTCAGTTAGCGCTGTGCTTGATCTGGCTGTCGCTTGGCGCCTGCGATGCCAACAGCTGCGCACGCTCTTCCACCGACCAGGCTGAACTGGCACGCATGGTCAAGCTTGACCTGCCCATCAATACGGTACGCTGGGAAGTATTCGGTACACCGGAACATGCAGGCGGCGTCCCCGGGCCAACCGACTACGTCACGCTGATTGCAGAGATTGCGCCGGCTATTCCAGTTGCTCCTGCCAACACAGCAGAAACCGCATGGATCACACCAGGTTCCGCACGCCCCTGGTTATCTCCCAATGTCAAAACACTGTTCACGCAACACAGCAATTCGCAACCGGTCATATCCCATCTTGGCAACTGCGCCCCTCTACAAACCGCGCTCACGAAATCAGGCGAGAAAGTGCAGGGCTTTCTCTGCAGTGGCAAAGCCAGTTCAGTCGTCTATCTGACGCTGTACAGCTTCGAATAAGCGCGCCACCATCGTTCAATCAACGCTTTCACCCGGGTAACGTGCGCAATTAACGCAAGCATTTTCCGCCAGCGCTAAAATCGGCTGCTCTCTTTAAAACGGAGGTCATCATGTTGCAAGCAAACGAAATCCAGCAACGCTACAGCCATTTGCAGCAAACCATCGGTGAAGCCGAGCAGGCCTGCCGCTCGTCGCAGGATACGCCGCGAGAAATGCGCGACTGTATCGAGAAAATCTCGCGTGAAGTGAAACAGGCACGCGATGTGATGCAGTCGAATGACGAGGCGAAAATCGTCCAGTGCGTCGACAGCCTGGAAGACATGGGCGACGAAGCGAAACGCATCAGCCGTTCGATGCCGCAAATGCCGGCGCACCTGGAAGCGATGGTCACCCGCGTGCATGCCGAGCTGTCCGACTTCAAGCACAAGCTGCACTAAACCGTAACAGTCGCCGCAGGAAAAGGAAGGTTACACCACGCCTTTTTCTCGCAGCGCCGCAATCTCGCCGCCGTTCTTGCCCAGCACATCGCGCAGCACTTCCTCGGTGTGCTCGCCCAGCAGCGGCGGCGCCTTGCCGCTGGTTGCCGGCGTGGCCGACATCTTCATCGGGCTGCGCACCAAGGTGACCTTGCCGGCCGCCGGGTGCGGCAACTCAACCGCCATCCTGCGCGCCTGCACCTGCTCATTGGCGAACACTTCGCCCACGTCGTTGATTGGACCGCAGGGCACGCCCACTTCCTCGAGCATCGCAATCCATTCGTCGCGTCCGCGCGTGGCCGCCATCTCGGCCAGCAGCGGCACCAGCACGTCGCGGTGCTGCACGCGCAGCGGGTTGGTGGCGAAGCGCGGGTCCGTCGCCAGGTCTGGCCGGCCTCCAGCCTCGACGAACTTGCGGTACTGGCCATCGTTCCCGGCGGCGACGATCATGTGGCCGTCGGCGCAGGCAAAGGTCTGGTAGGGCACGATGTTGGCATGCGCATTGCCCCAGCGTTTTGGCGCCTTGCCGCTGGTGAGGTAGTTGCTGCCGACATTCGCCAGCATCGCCACCTGCGTGTCGAGCAGGGCCATGTCGATGTACTGGCCTTCGCCGCTGCGGTCGCGGTGGGTCAGCGCCGCGAGGACGGCGATGGTCGCGTACATGCCGGTCATCAGGTCGGTCAGCGCCACGCCGGCCTTTTGCGGGCCGCCGCCGGGCAGGTCGTCGCGTTCGCCGGTGACCGACATCAGGCCGCCCATGCCCTGGATCAGGAAGTCGTAGCCGGCGCGGTGCGCATACGGACCGTCCTGGCCGAAGCCGGTGATCGAGCAGTAGACCAGGTCGGGCTTGATCGCCTTCAGCGATGAATAGTCGAGGCCATAGCGTTTCAGGTGGCCGACCTTGAAGTTTTCCAGCACCACGTCCGAGTGGCGCGCCAGTTCGCGCACCAGGGCCTGGCCCTCGGGGCTGGCGATATCGACCGTCACCGAGCGCTTGCCGCGGTTCGCCGACAGGTAGTAGGCGGCCTCGCTCGTGTTGTTGCCGTCCGCGTCCTGTGCATACGGAGGTCCCCAGGCGCGGGTGTCGTCGCCGCTGCCGGGACGTTCGATCTTGATGACGTCGGCGCCGAGATCGGCCAGGTTTTGTGCGCACCAGGGGCCGGCGAGCACGCGCGAGAGGTCGAGCACGCGGATGTGGCCGAGCGCCGTCGAAGTTCCGGTTTCAGGCATGGTTTTTACCAAGATAAGTAGAGCGCCGATTATAGCGGCACGGTTCAGGTGCGCGCGCTGCCGGCTTCGCGCAGGCCGGCATCGTTCAGCTGCTCCGCGAACAGGTCGCGCTCGCGGTCGACGATGTCGTCGACGGTGCGTTCGTCCAGCCCCATCGCTTCGAGCACGAACGCCGACAATTGCAGGCTCGCTTCCA